>Ga0190334_1001159_pt1 | contig 11636 bp, 11 predicted proteins | sample 48720478_MG_FD_161270 | JGI IMG/M metagenome (GOLD analysis project Ga0190334, IMG submission 161270) | Hydrothermal vent sediment bacterial communities from Southern Trench, Guaymas Basin, Mexico - 4872-04-7-8_MG | ecosystem: Environmental > Aquatic > Marine > Hydrothermal vents > Sediment ...
ATTTTCATGAAATCACCTTTTTTAATTTTAAAATTGCTTTTTTCCTATCTTTTTTGCCAAATATAGCACTACCTATAACAAACACATTAGCACCTGCATCATATGATTGTTTTATTGTCTTAATATTAATACCTCCATCAATAAGTATATCTTTTTTATATTTAATTTTCCTTAATTTTCTTACTTTATCAAGCACTTCAGGTATAAAAACTTGGCCGCCTTTGCCAGCATATACACTCATTATTAAGATACCCTCTACTTGATCTAAATAGGGCTTTATTAATGATATTGGCTTATCTGGATTCAAAGTAAGACCTACTTTAACACCAGTGCTTTTAATTTCTTTTAATGTTTTTTTTAATTCACTAAGATTATTTTCGTAAATTTCAGCATGAAAAAAGATCCTATCTACATATTTTGAATAGATTTTTGCGTGTTTTACTGGATCAATAACCATTAGATGACAGTCTAACGGCAAATCAGTTTTTATTTTAGAAACAATTTCAAGACCATAGCTTTTGCTTGGGACAAACTTGCCATCCATAATATCTAAATGTATAGAGCTTACATAAGGTGCAACATCTGCAATCTCTTCATTTATTCTGTTAAGATTAGCAGATAATATTGAAGGAGAGATTCTAATCATGTTTTTTAAAAAAAGAATTTGGGATTAATATATGTTTCTCTAAAATAAAACATACAACTAATATCAACAAACCAAAGGCAAACAGATATTTTCTATAATTTATATCTTCATACCTCATAATTACTGTTTTTGTATTTCTTGGTACATGAATTCCTATTAATGAATCTTCAACAAGATCAATGTTTAATTGTGTTTTATTAGAATATGCTTTCCAGAATGGAGAATATGTCATTTTAAATAGAATATCACAGTTATTTCTTAATGATAAATTTGCATAATATACTTCATTTTTATTGTTTTCACTTACTAACTCACCGCATTGATCAGGAACAAAAAAATATCCTGTAGTATTAACAAAATATAAATTTAAAGTTTTAAAGACTTTTTTGTCATAAGGAAAATCAACTGAAGAACTTACCAGAAGATATTTCACATTGTATTTATCCAGATAATTATCCAATTCTTCATCATTTGCTGGACTTATGTTATAGATATATTGAGTAGAAAGTGAATCCTGACTGCCCAGAGAAAACCTGTACAAAAGCGGCTTTTTTGAATAATAGTAAATTAATGGATCAATATGTTTGTTTATAGGCATATCTATATATATTCTTCCTTCAGGCAAATCTTTCAGAAAAAGACCAACCTGCTTCAGTTCTTCAAAAGGACTATCTGTATTAATATCTATTTGTCTCTGATAAATTTCATTAAACGTAGTAATTGACGCTAAAAATAATAGAATAGCAATAATAAAAATTGCAGTTTTTCCAAATTTTTTCACGGCAAAGCCAAGCACATATGCCATAAGCAGTATAAGAAAAAAATGTAATGCATAAATAAATCTATGAAGCTCTAGAAATGAGAATATTGGAAGGTTTTTTAAGTATTCACCGCCGGAAAACAGGATAAAACTTAATATCAGGCCGTAAAAGATAAACCTCTCTTTTTCCAAAGATTTATCAGATAATCCCTTTTTAATCTTATCCTGTTTAAAGGAAAAATTTCTTAATAAAAAGTATAAAATTAAAAAAAATCCCAGAAATGCAATTGTTGTCAATATAGGAAAAGGTCTGCGTGTATCAAGTATATTTCCGCTGATAAACTGGACAAATACTTTCAAGAATCCAAAAGAAAAAACATATTCAGAAGGTTTGATAATATTGCCATATAATTCTTTATATATTAAAATAGGGAATATCCAAAAAGATATTACAAGCAAAGAAAAGAATAAGATGTGGATATAATTAAGAAATCTTTTCTTAAATTCTGATATATCAACAATTACAACGAGCAACCCAATCATCAGAGATAAAAAACCAAGGATACTGTGTGTTAATACCAAAAGCGAAAATAAAAGAATAGCTAATGTCCTATCTTTATTTGTTTTTATTGATAAATAAAACTGACTTACTGTTATCGGAAACAAAACAGTTCCAGATAATTGTGTAAACAATCCCCAGGCAAAAAAGGCATTCGGCTCTAATCCGTAACCAGTAAAACTAAATATCAGCAGAGGCATAATTGAACCAAACAATGATTCTGTTTTTGTAAAATGAATCCTTCTTAAAGAAAAATAAAAAGAGACTGATATTAATGTAAACAAAATTATTGAAACTATCCTAAATATCAAAAAAATGTCTCCAAAATTAAACAAAAAAGCTAAAATTAAATGCGATAATGGCTGATAAAAGAAAAACAATGGATAGCCCGCATAACTAATACGGCTCCAACCGAACATCTGTTCGGGATTTTCTTTAACATAATCAGCCTGGATGATGTGTGCAGCATTATCGCCATTAAATAATGAGAATCCGTTAGTTCCTATTAATGCAACGATGAAATATGATAATATAATAAAAAGCATCAATAAATTAAATGTTAAACTTTTTTTAGTCATACAATCCTCTTAAATCATTAATTTTTATTTTCATTAAATTGAAAAACATTAAAAAAGAATCTTTAATTAAGCTTACCTTACTCTCAGGACTATTAACCCAGCGAACTCCGAGTTCCTTTATCTTTAAATTATGTTTCCTAGCAATATTTAAAAGTTCAACATCAAAACAAAACCCGTTAATTGTCTGTTTTTCAAATATAATCCTACATTTTTTCATATTAAACAGTTTAAATCCACACTGTGTATCTTTTATATTAGGTATTATAACTCTTGATATTATAGAAAAAGCTTTGCCAGGTAAAACCCGCCACAGTGGCTGTTTTCTTACTAGTTTAGAAGTTAACATATTTCTGGATCCAATCACAATATCATAATCTGAGATATATTTTAAGAACTTATCAAGTTCATTTATTGGTGTGCTTAAATCTGCATCAGTAAAAAGAGCATAATCTCCCCTACTATTAAGAATGCCTTTTTTTACAGAATATCCTTTACCCTTGTTTAAAGTGTTTTTCAATAAATTAATCCCTTTAACTCTCTCTAATATATTATATGTGCCATCTCTAGAACCATCATCAACTATGATTAGTTCATAGTTAATATTCTTTTTATTTAGATATTTCTTAATTTTTTTTAATGTATCTTTAATTTGTTTTTGTTCATTATATACAGGTATAATTACAGACAATAATTTTGGCTTCATAAGAATTAATGTTTAGTTTCGTATTTAATAATCTTTTTTAATCTGCGGACATGCCTTTTCTCTTTACTAAACTTTATTGTGAGGAATAATTTTACTAATTTTTTAGCTTTATCTGCGGTAATCCAATCTCCTGGCAATGCAATTATATTCGCGTTATTATGTTGTACAGCATGTTTAACAGATTTTTCATCAATGACAGAAACAGCCCTAATATTCTTAACTTTGTTAGCTGCAATAACCATGCCGCCTGAAGACCTGCACAACAAAATACCTTTATTATTTTTATTTTTGGAAACTTTTTCAGCTACTTTGAACGCATAATCCGGATAATCATCGTCTTTATCATATTCCAAATTACCCAAGTCCTCATAATCATAGTTAGATTCTTTTAAGAAAGATTTTATCTTTTCTTTTAACTTATAACCGCCGTGGTCTGCTCCTAAATATATCATTAGAATAAAATTAAATATGTAAGATATAAATAACTTTTTATTTTAAGTAAAAAAAGCTCTGGTCATTATAATTCTGGTTGTGCCAGTATAATTCCCAGAAGGCGTGTCTGTATTTGATGTAAAATAATATGTAAGAACTTTGGTTTCATTAGGTTTTAAAATAAAATGGTTATCTGACACACTAATATAAGGTGCAATATCTCCATTTAATGTTATAGATACAGCAACAGGAAAATCGTAATTATTAATCATGTTAACTTTTCTGGTTGCCTGGTTACCTGGATTAGATTTTCCAAACCACAACTTATCTGTATTTGTATTAAGACCAATTTTTTTATATTCAGAGATAACTTGGGCGTGCATTTCATAATTCCATACTTGCTTTAAAACTATATTATTGTAAAACAACATTATAAAGAATATTATTAATAAAAGTCCAGACAGTATTAAGCCAAAGATTTTATATGTTTTCAATGTATTACCTCTTTTTAGAAGCTTGTTTTAATGCTCTATCAACTTTTTCTTTTGACCAGCCTTTCTTTAACATCATTTCTTTAATATAATTGTCATTATATTTTTTTCTAAGCTCATTGATATGATCAATAACAGCAGGATCTATTGGTTCTGCAGGCGGTTTAGGCGGTTGTCTTTTAAAATATCCAACTGCCAAGATTATGTTTATAATTATGAAAATAATAAGTAATAATATCAAAATATTCATTGGCGTTATTATTGCTCTTAAGTTAAGTTTAAACTTGCCAGGTATTTCTTCAACAGTTTCAGCATTAATATTTTCATCTACTTTAATAATGCCTTCGGATCTTGTTGATGCACCTTCATAATTCAAATTAATAACTGCTTTATACTCTTTCTTTTCTAAGCCAGATGTGTCAAAAAAAGCTTCTAGTGTTTTCTTTTCCCAAGGCTTTAAATCTGTGTTTAATGATTTAAATTTTTTTAATTCTTTATTTGTCTCAAGATCATATATAATTATATCTGCATATATATTTGATATTTGTGTGTTCCATGCACTTTCAATAATAATATCAAATTTGTTTATTGCATCTAACTCAAATTTTTTTGTAAAATTTAGTATCTCAACATTTTTGCTTCCAATCCTGAAATTACTTTCCTTAATATCTGTATCACCATCATAATTCAATGTAGCAATTGCTTTATAATTACCAGGATCAAGATTAGTTGAATCAAATTCTGCAAGTAAAGTAATTTTATCCCAACTTTCAAAATTTGTAGCTGTGTTTGTCTTAATATTCTGAATAGTTTGATTTGATTCTAAATTTACAACAGAAATATCTGCATATATTGTGTTTATTGTTGGCTCGCCCAAATTCTCAACTTGTACTGAAAAATTTTTCTTTTCATTTACATTCATGTTTGGTGCATTAAAAGACCAGGTAATATATTTTGTTGGATATAATACATAAACATAATAACTTACAGCAACAGATGGAACTGCTCTTATTCCTCCTCCTTGTGTATTATCAATATCAACTTTTACCCAAGTTAAACTTCTACCAGGGTGATCAATTTTATCTGGAAGTTCAAGCTTAACTGTAAAAGAAGCAGATTTTTGATTAGCTACATTTTGAATTCTTTCTGGAGTTATAGTAATATAAGGAGATAAGTCAGCGCCAGTTCTATAAAAGGTATGGATCAAATAATCAGAAGTGTAACCTTCATTGTTTGTTATTTGATATGTGTCTTCTTGAGTATATCCTGGTTCAAATTGGATATGATGTCTTAATTTCTTGCCAGTAACCGCCAAAGAATGTGCTTGTGATATAAATATTATAAAGATAAAAATATAAATTATCCAATTAATAGGTTTCATGTTATTTTAAATTATAAGTATTATTAATAAATCTTTCTAACTCGCTGTGAACTCAATTGAATCATTTCTATACTCTAATCCTGTATCAATACCACTTCCTGGTATTTGGATTTTAATATTTATCGCAAGTTCATCATTACTTGATGTATATCCAAAGCCATTATTAGGACAGATTATTTGTGTTGTTCCGTTAAAAGTTGTCCACGTGGTTATTAAACCTGTTGTACAACCATTATCAATATTTTCGCCTTGCCATGATAAATTGTATAAATCTGGTGAAGCGCTTGGAGGATTGTTGCCTGTGAAAAAATCTGAAGGAACTGGTCCAATCACTGTTAAAGTTACATTCTGTGTTCCTGTATTTTCAATTTTAAAGGGAGCTGAAGGTCCGGGAACGTCTGCACCGTTTGATGCCCTCCAGCAATCATTTCCACCAGAATCATTGTATGTATTTAAACCAGTATCATACCTAATGCTTAAAGTGGCGTTTGTACATTTTGTAGTATTGACAAATCCACTTCCAAAATCAATACTATTATTAAATAAAACAATACTAATAACACTTTCAACTGATAAGTTAACTTCTCCTATTCCGCTGGGCGCTTTACCTGTAAGATTAAGGATAGTTTGCATTTGAAAAAAAAGATAGATTGAAGATAAAATAGAAAGGCTCATTGCTAGTATTACTAGGTATGTAAGTGTTTTATTTGATAAAGCCATCTACCCACCGTTTTTATGAGGCTGTGAAAGTTATTGTGCTGTTCTTATACTCTGTTCCTGGCGAAAGTCCTGTTGTTGGAATCTGTACTTGAATATCTACTGCTAACTCGTCAGCACCAGAATCAAATCCATACCTGTCATTGTCACAGATTGTTTGTGTTCCTCCAAAAGTTGTCCATGTATCTGTAAAATCTCCTGGAACTGAACATGCATTGGCTTCTATATTAACACCTTTCCAGGATAAGTCATAATACGCTGGATTTGTCAAACCCGCCTCATTATTGAAAAAATCTAACGGTGTGGGTCCTGTTACTGTCAATGTAACGTTCTGGTTACCTTCGTTCTCTATCAAGAACGGACTTATTGGCTCTGTAGGTTGGCCTGGTATAAATGAGTTCCAACAATCATTGCCAGATGAATCTACATAGAGCGGATTACCACCGTTATAAGTAATGTTTAAAGTTGCAAAATTAGCACATGGCGTTGCTTTAGGACCAGATGTGTTGACAAAACCTGACCCAAAATCTATAGAAGCATTACGCAAAATAATACTTATAGCAGATTCAACTGTTAAGTTAATTTCACCGGCTGCTGATTGCGCCCTTCCAGTTATTTCGAATTCCCGTGGACTAATCATTTGTAGTCTGTTCAACAAAGTTAAAGTAGAGACTGTTGACAACGTAATTGCTAAAATAACTAAAAAGGCAAGAGCCTTATTCGGTAGCTCCATTTAATCACCGTTTAAGATGCTGTAAAGGTAATTGTACTGTTCTTATACTCTGTTCCTGGCGAAAGTCCTGTTGTTGGAATCTGTACTTGAATATCTACTGCTAACTCGTCAGCACCAGAAATAAATCCAAACCTGTCATTGTCACAGATTGTTTGTGTTCCTCCAAAAGTTGTCCATGTATCTGTAAAATCTCCTGGAACTGAACATGCATTGGCTTCTATATTAACACCTTTCCAGGATAAGTCATAATACGCTGGATTTGTCAAACCCGCCTCATTATTGAAAAAATCTAACGGTGTGGGTCCTGTTACTGTCAATGTAACGTTCTGGTTACCTTCGTTCTCTATCAAGAACGGACTTATTGGCTCTGTAGGTTGGCCTGGTATAAATGAGTTCCAACAATCATTGCCAGATGAATCTACATAGAGCGGATTACCACCGTTATAAGTAATGTTTAAAGTTGCAAAATTAGCACATGGCGTTGCTTTAGGACCAGATGTGTTGACAAAACCTTGTCCAAAATCTATAGAAGCATTACGCAAAATAATACTTATAGCAGATTCAACTGTTAAGTTAACTTCTCCAGCTTCTGACTGAGCTCTTCCTGTAGGAGGAACTCCGACTCCTGACATTACATTTAATGTATAGACTGTTGCTCCTAATGAAACAACAATAGCTGTAACTAACAAAAGTGCAAGTGTTCTATTTGATATATCATCCATTTTTAATTAACCTCCGTGTTTTCATAAAACAAGACTATTTCACCTGTAGTTTTTGCTAATCCGCCACCTGGGGCGTATGGATCCTCAATCCTTAATTTTATTTCTCCTGTCTGCTTAGGTTGCGGTTGTCTTTCATATGTGGGTGCAGAATAAACATTATTCATTTCATTCAACACTGTAAACGTTCCTAAAAGAGAAATCGCAACCGCCAAAATAACCAAAATAACAACTATAGATTTAGGTAAATCGTTTTCTTTATCAACCATTTTAAATTCCTCACCTTAAATATTAATATAATCTGCTGTAATACTACTATATAAATCTTTTTATTTTCTATTTTTTTAAAACAACTATATAAATGTTTTCATTTCAAAGTACTTACATATTTAAAGGGGAAGACGGCGGTGCTTTATTTTGCAGTTTTTTTCTTATATAAATAAAAAGGAAGATGTTCAATATAATCAACACAAGGACTGCCAGTACCAATATTGTAGTATTATTACTCTCAGTTCCAATAACTTTTCCAGCAGAGAATTCTTTAAACTGTATTTGATCAATTGAAACTACAGATGTAAATGTTTTCTCACTGACTTTACCTTCATACTGCGCTTTAACAGATATATCATATTCACCAACGTCAACACCTTCAGTGTTCCAATACGCATTCATTATTCCAGTAGATCTTTCTAAAATATTAACAGGTATTGTATTAAAAGATGAAACTAAATCATTGTCTTCAAAGATTTCAACACGCCCTTCAACATTTAATGGCTTGTTCCATTTATTTCTTAAATATATGTCAAGTTTTGCAATTTGACCAATCTTGAAATTATCTACTATTATACGCTCAATTTCTAAATCTAAACTACCAACATTAAAGGATTGAGACATTTTGTGGGTTTTGCCGTCATACTCAACAACAACTTCTGCATAATATGTGCCAGGGTTTTCTGTTTGCCACGTTGTCAATAATTTAACTTCTTGGTTAGGACTTATTGAAACAGTATCTGTGTGCATAACAGCAACTTCTTCATTGGTAGGGCCTTTAATAACAATAGTAGCTTTGGCATTTTCAACTTTTTCCTTGCCCCAATTAACTAATGCTAATGTAAACAAAACAGGATCATTCACTTTAGTATTTGTAATAAATAATTTACCAGTAACATACTTGCCGGGAAAAGGAACATTAACCTTAACTAAATGGACCACTGCAGGCGCTGCCATAACAACATTTTCTTGCCCTGTATCTTTCGGGATTTGCAACACTAAAATGCCGCCTTTTCTTTCACCTGGAGGCAAATCTTCAGGCAGATTTAATTTAAAATTAACCCATGTTTCTTTCTGCTCAAGAATCATGACATCATTCTCTAGTTCAATATATTTACCAAGTTCTTTTTCTTTTGTAAACACAACTTTTACAGGAGATTCATCTGTTATTATCCTGAAATATCCTTCTTTAACAGTATTGGGAGCAAAGTCAAAAGTAGTTTTAGCCGGCGCAATCCCTAAACTGTATATATTAGTAGCTAACAAAACAAATACAATAATCCATAATATTTTTTTCTTTATTATCCTTGCTCACCTATTAGATATATAGTTACTCTTTTATCACCGGGTGGCTCATCCAAAGGCACTTGAACCCTTAGATCAATCTCAGCATTATCTTTAGTATCATTCCATTCAAGGTCTTTCAATACAGTTTTATTTTGTACAGCAACATCTGTTACGTTTGCCCATGACGTTATAGAACCTGACCAGTTAAACGCGCCTGATTCTGTACTGTCGTTATCTGCCTTATACTGGAAATATTGCGTATTAAGACCCACTTGTTGGAATAAAGAGGCGTTCGCGCTAATCCTTGTTATATTAACCAAAATATTGCCTGTGTTCTCTAATATCAATGGACTGCTGCCTCCCCCACCTGCATCTGTATGAGCAATGTCCAGCATGTTCAAAGTGCCAAATTCAACTTGTGAAGTAGTTAAATTAATATCTAGGAAAGATTCAATAGTAAAGTTCCATACATCAGACCAATCACTATAGGCTGTGCCATCATAAGCCCTCACAGTCCAGTTAATTAATTGGTCAACACAATACGCTGATTTAGCTGTATAATTACTACCTGTTGAAACAGTTTCTGATAAATCTGCACCACATTCAGTTGCAGATTCAAAAGTAATGTTAATAGTATAAGTTAATGAATCACCGTCAGCATCTGTTGCTGACCAGTTGAAGAACGGAGTTCTGTCTCTATAAGTAATATTGCCATTAGTTGGTGTAATTAAAGTTGGTTTGGTTGGTGGTGAGTTTTGAATAGTAATCGTGGTGGAATTATATCCACTAGCCAAATAATTATCATGCGCCCTAATAGTACAGTTCCACACTTCGTTTTTTGTTGTTACAGATGAACTTAATGTTGCTATAACGGTGTTTGTATTATTTACCACACCAGAAGTATTGCCATAAGAATATAATTGACTTCCACTAGTTTGGTTATACCACCAGTATTCAACTCGTAGAGTAGTGTTTTGAGCATCTAATATTGTTGCGTTACAGTCTAAGTCAACACTAGCATTAGCAGGTGTTGGTAATATAGACAAAGCAGTCACTTCAGGCTTTGTATTTGTATCTTCCCTAATAGTAATATTAATTGTGGGTGTTTGATTTGAACTAACGTTAGATGAATAATTAATAGCATCGTAAATAACGTAGAAATAATATGTTTTGTTAATACTGCCTGTCGCATTCACCTGCCATGTTGATTCACAAGTCTGGCCAGATATCATAGCAGAGCATTCTTGCGGATTATTTGAAGATGTCCAGAAAGGTGTTGCACCTGGTGTAGTAGATATTGCTTCCTTTACCAAAACCGAAGGAGGTGTATAATTTATTATTAAATATGTTGCATTTCCAGGATTAAGATCATAAGTATATAGATTCAGTCTAGCAAATTGAGCACCTTGTCCTCTGCTTATTACTGTTAGCGAATTGCCCTGGGACCATCCTGACCTGTTCGTTACTTCTTCGACTGCTTTAGCAAAATCTCCCGGCGGGGACCACCAACCAGCTTGAATATTAGAACTGTGTGAGGCGCTCACATTATTTTCTGTTAATATTCTATTAGATATATTATTAGCACTAGCTGAGAAGGTTGTACTATTATCAACATCCTCAACATAGAACACCCATGATTTGCCTATCCACTCACCCGGTAGTGAAAAGTTTAACCTAGCACTATGTATTTTTGACTGGGCAGGAATGTTCACATTTAAGAACCGCCATCCATTCCATTGTGTTGTATCGCCTGGCCATAACATGCTTGATCCTGTTGTTGCAACACTACCACTTTCTTCTCTTGCATCATCAGAGCTTGCGCTAACCTGATACTCTACAATCGGATCAATTGTTACATTAATATATCCACATTCACCACCATGACAACTTACCCTAGATGTAAATGTAGAGAAAACATATTGTGTAACATTAGTATTAGTAGTTGGTGTAACCCATGATGCATTAATTTTTCCCCACGGAACGTACCAGATTGTTTTATTGGTATCAGATAATGATTCATTATCAATACATTCAAAATATAAATTAAATTCGCCTGAATCATTAATTGTTATGTCTGTATTATTATAAATATAAATTGAATCATTATCAACATTTGTCCAGTTATCACCATAAAACATGGTTTTTGAATCTGGAACATTTGTCATGTTAAAAGTTACCTGGGACATTGTATAATTAGTGGTACAGTTGACTCTAACTCTTAATAATGTTGAATCCCACCCTACATTACTACAATGCAACCAGTTATCTGTTGTATTTATTTCACATTTAGCATCATTAATAGTTGGTGGTGGTAAACTTACATTTACCAAAGAACTTCTAAAGACAGAATAATTTTGTCC
>Ga0190334_1001162_pt1 | contig 11627 bp, 9 predicted proteins | sample 48720478_MG_FD_161270 | JGI IMG/M metagenome (GOLD analysis project Ga0190334, IMG submission 161270) | Hydrothermal vent sediment bacterial communities from Southern Trench, Guaymas Basin, Mexico - 4872-04-7-8_MG | ecosystem: Environmental > Aquatic > Marine > Hydrothermal vents > Sediment ...
GCCCAAATAAAGGAGGTAGACCTCCTAAGCTCGCTGAGGAGGATCTAGAATATCTACGGAATATTCTGGAATTGAAAGATCGGGTGGAAGCAACTTTGAGTGAGCTTGAAACGAAAGGCTACAAGAGGGAGGAAATAGCAATCGGATTCATAGACGAGAGTTCTCCCCAAAGTACCGCTAACACGGTGAGGGTTTGGAGTTTCGATAAACCACATATAAAAAAACACCACGAGAATGAAAGCTAATGCAATGGGTTTTTATCCAATTGTGGGAGAGGGAGTTATAAGTTTTCCTGAGAACACAAAGATAGAGAGCTTCAATGAGTTTTTGAGGGCTATACGGGCGGTTAATAATAATTACAAAGCGATTATCGTGGTACTCGATAACTTCAGCACGCATGTATCGAACAGGGTGAAAAAAGAGGGCGAGCAGCTCGGGATGTATCTTGCTTACCTCCTACCATACTCGCCTGACCTCAACCCGATCGAGTTTATATGGAAGAGCATAAAAAGGGTCATCTCGATTGCTTTCGTGGAAAATGTAGAAGCTCTGAGGAAAATAATCGAAAGGACATTCTATAAACAAACTTGCAGAGAGCTTATCATTTGCTAAGTCGTGGATCGAAAAGTTTATCCCATCGTGGATTTAGTTTTGTTGGGGACTATATAATGAATGACGAGAGTTCCACCGAGATACAAATCTATGTCTCCCTCTTCCGGCTCACCGCCGGGACCCTCATTGTCAAACAGTGAACGAACTTCCAGATAGCTTAAACGATGTGGCGTATCGAACGTAATTTCAACCCTCTCCAGTTTATCAATACTATCCACCTCGTCATCTTCTGCGCCTAATACACCCAAGCCTCTTGTTCCACGATGCGTTAGTATTCCACTGCCGCCATTTTGGTAACCCGTAACGGTAGCTGTTCCATTCAGAAGCGCCCAGTTATCGGTTCCGAGATTCACCATGTTGTCACCAGTTGACCACCCGGTTGGTGAATCAACACCGGTAAAAGAGTCCTCATAAAGGAAACTAATAGTGGAAACGTCAGCTCCAATTGCTACCGGTACTATCGCTGCAAATATGCACCCAATCGTTAGTGTGGCAAGCAAAATCGCTGTAATACTTTTTTGTTTTTGTATATACCCCTTCTTTTTCATTTTTTCCTTTTTCTCATACTCCTAAATTTTCCATTTTCCACTTTTCCCTATTGCCTATTGCCCATTTCGCTTATTTTTACCATGCAATATTCCCCCAATTTGCTCCTATTATCACTGCATCAAGTATGTTCACGATACAATCATTGTTAAGGTCTCCCCTGTCAGCCCTGTCTTGTCCTTCCCAGCAGAAATTACCGCACGTGCATTTTTCGCCCCATTCACGCCCTACTATTACTGCATCAAGGATATTCACCCTGCCGTCCCCGGTTGCGTCTCCCGCAATATAGACGTTAACTTGTATAATAGCCGTGTTTGCGAGACCACCATCATCCTTTACTGTTAAACTGACATTAAATGGTTCGTAGCCTGTTCCATTCCATTTACAGCTCGAATAAGCATGCTCTATCGCCGGACCTTCGCCAGAATATCCGTCTCCGAAGTCCCATGTATAGCTTGTGATGGCATCGCCATCTGGGTCATAAGAAGCAGAAGCGTTAAAAATCGTTTGGCATGGATAATAGGAGCCAACGTTATTGTAGCGGTGCGCAGAGAATGCGATTGCAACAGGGGGGAAGTTTATAAATGCAGTGCCATTATCTACTGCCGCCGGTATGGTAGTTTCATCAGGACCAGCTTCCTTCAGCACATTGATGCTTAGGTTCAATGCACTTGTCTCTCCATGATTGCCAACCGCTTTTAATGTGATGTCTGCGAATTTGACATCGCCGTATAATCCATCGCCAAAATCTGCTCCCACTGCTTTGACACTACCTGTCGAATTGTCAATAACTGCATCAAATAAATCGAAATCGCTGTTCGCTGCCGATACCACATGAACCACAGATGGGTCGAAAGCGAGGCTTATATCGGCAGCACCCAAATATGATACATTGTTGATCATGATACTCGTGACCGCAGTTTCGTCAGGCTTCATAAAGGCATCGCTTATTGATACAGTAGTTTCAGAAGCTGAAGCTGAAGCTGACAGAGTGAGGAATGAGACAAAGAGCAGAAATAGTGCAGTATACAATACTGCTACTCCCGGTCTTTTCTTCTTCCACATATCGTTCTTCATTCTTATTTTCACCTCCTTCCATTTAGTGAAGCGTTTCAAAGCCCGATTCACCAAGTACGTGTTTTGAAAGATACATCGCATCATACAGTGTTACCACTCCGTTACCGCTGACTTCTCCTACGCTTTCGGTCATCGTTTCAAATCCGGGTTTTCCAAGCACGTGCTTGGCAAGATACATGGTATCATAAATATCCACCTCACCATTTTCACTCACATCTCCGTTTAGTATGACAATTAGGGGTATGTTCACCGATGCGTTTACGTTTCCAAATATGTCGGTTGCGTATACCGTGAGGTTATGTGGCAGGTAGCTCCCATTATATATCGCCGTTCCAATCGAAGCATTAACAGTTACAGTCCATATATCAGTGCCGGGGATGCGAGTCATTGGCTGGTCAGGCGAGCCACCCAGTGATGAGAGGTTGATCGAGACACTGGCAACACCACAATCGTCTGTTACTGTAACGTTTAATTGTGATGTTTCGCCCCACCTCAGCTCAGAATCGGTATCCTCGGGAATAGATGGTGGATTTGCTGTTGGATTTGTTACCAGTGGTGGTGTAACCTCAGCGATGACAAAAGTCCCGTTGTGTGTGCTTGCAGGTATAGGAATTTCATCGGGACCTGCATCCTTCAACTCATTGATGGTAATGTTCAGAGTAGACGATTCGCCTGCGCTTCCTACCGCCTTTAGCGTGACGTCTGCGAGTTTCACATCGCCATTGAGACCTGGAAAAGAAGTCTGGAATGCACCTATTCGTGTTATGCCGGAAGAATTATCAATTGCAGACTCCAAGAAATCGAAATCGCTATTGTTAACCGCGATGACATGAACCACTGATTGATTGTAGGATAAGAAGATATCCGCAGTGCCGACATTGGTTATATCGCTGATGATAAGCGAAGTGGTAACATTTTCTCCTGATACTGCACTTGCATCACCGATACTGATAACAATATCAGCAAAAGTCTTGAATGCGCGTTCAGAGCTCTGAGCGGAGTTGTTGCTCGCGTCGGTGCTGTTCACCACGTAATAATAAGTGGTATTTGAGATGAGATCGGCAATTGAGATGCAGTGATAAGTCACGAGAGATGCATTATAAACGATTTTCGTGTAATTCCCGGGTTCTGTGCCGTATTTGACAAGGCTGTCACTCGGCTCATCGGTTTCCCAGGTTATGATTGCAGAATCTTTCGTTATTGATATTACACTGATATTAGCTATGACAGGAGGTGTTCTGTCAGGAATGAATATAGTAATGTTCTGCGCAAAACCGCCAGCGTCCATCTCCGCTTGCGTTACCGTGTGGTCAAACTCTGTCAGATTGCCCATATCGTCACTGGCATAGAAGTGCAATATATGCCCTACGCTTATGTGAGCGAAGTTTGATAAAACCTGGTAGTAGTTAGAACTCGCGTTCGTTTCCGCTGTGAAGACCTCGCTTGTGTTAAGATTTGTTATCGTCACGTTAGGGTTAAGAACAGGGTCGCCAGTGGTATAATTAACGAAACCAGAGATGTTGAAGTGTGTCGCATTAATTTCTACTGTTCCATTATTGACCGAAATGCCAGAAATTTCATAACCGAGAGGGTCGCTTAATACAATATTGCTCAGATTTAAACTGCACGTTCCGGGTTCCATCGCCTTAAAGGTAATCGTTGCAAGTACACCGGGATTGAACACACCGTACTCAACACCTGTTCTCATTTCACCATACTCCGCTTTTCCGATGGTGTTGTTGATTACATTCGTTATGTCCATTGTTGATGTGCCGTCTTGACTGAGAAATGGACCTCTGACCTGTTCAATCCCTTTTAGAAGCGTATTATTGAAATACAAATCATATTGTGCACCCATTACCTCAACACCTGCTGGATTTACTGTTATATTCACTGTGAAGAGATCACCCTGCAAGACGTTTTGATAAGATGGTTCAACGCTTACTACTGGAGCTGCATGAATCGAAGTAACACAGCAAATTAGAATGAACAGAGACACTGCTGTTATTCTAACAATGTCTTTATTTCTCATTTCTCACCTCCTTTCAAACTTTTTTCGTTTGTTTTTTACCCCCGTCTTTTATCTTTTACAAGTTCCCAAAAAAAAGAAAAAGGGGAAAAATTTTATTTTTGGTTGCCTATTCCCTATTCTTTACCATGCTACATGCCCCCAGTTTGCCCCTATTATAACGGCGTCGAGGATGTTTATCACGCAATCGTTGTTCAGGTCTGCTTTGTCTTTCTGCAAGTCACCCCACAGATAACCCTCACAGTTGTCACATGGGTTCGTTGTAGAACAATGTTCACCCCAGTGCTTTCCTACGTACACTGCATCCATGATATTCACCCTGCCGTCTCCGTTCGCATCCCCTGCTATGTAAACAGTAACATCAAAGGAAGTTGAGTTGCTCATTTCCGGGCATCCGTCATCTGTCACTGTTAATGTCGCATTTAGCGGCAAGTAATCTCCATCAGGATTGCCGATTGGTGACCACTTCCACGACTCGTACTTATGCTCCTTGCACGTGCAGTTGCTCGCTGGCAGACCTTCTGTGGTTCCGTACTGCCCGTCACCGAACGCGAACCGGATATACGTGATGTTGCCACCTTTATCACCGAAATCCGGGTCCCATGAACACGAGCATATAATCGTGTTGCATGGATATTTCTTTGCCACGTTGTTGTGCCGGTGCTTTGATACTGCAATTGCAATTGGTGGTGTGTTGTGGGAAATTGTGACGGTGCCATTAGAGATGTTTATTTGACTGTATGATTCGTCTGTCGCAGGATTTACGATAATCACATCACTGAGGTAGAGGTTAGCGAGTGATTCGCGTTCCCCAATTGCGGTGAACTGAATAGTTGCCACGGTGCCCTTTTCATTTACACCGCTTTCCCCTATTCTCGTCTCTGCGTATGAAATCTCGGCCGTAGCATGGTCTATGCTATTGGTGACCACGATTGTCTCACCGGAAAGACCGAGGAAAGGTCCTTTTGTCTGCGTCTCTGCTCTTACTACACTGGTGTTATAATGGAGATAATACTGGACACCATAGACCGAGTTCCCGTGAGGGTCAATCGTAATGTTCACATCAAACTGGTCTTGCGGTTGAACGGTAACATTATTTGGTTCAATACTTATTTCAACGAGTGCGCCTTTCACGATTATTGTGATATTCTCAAAATCGTTTAATTCACCATCGGTGACCTCGAAATGCACATCGTGATAGATGCCTGCCTGTCCGAAAGCGGGCGTCCATGTGAATCTTCTCGTGCTCGGGTCAAAAGTTGCCCCAGGGGGCAGGTTGGATGCGGAGTATATCAGTGCATCGCCATCAGGGTCGGTAGCAGAGATAGTAAATGCGAGCAAAGAATTCTCGTTAGCGAGCTTGTCTCCTATTTCTTCGAGCACCGGAGCACGGTTGACGTTATTCACTGTAATCCGCACGGTCTCATTATCAGTTCCACCTTTGGTATCGCTAACGCCGAAATCCACGTGATAAACACCGGCATCGTCATAGGAAAGCGTCCAGTGCCCGATACCTGTTGAAGAATCAAAATCGGTGAACAAATCCGTGCGGTTGCATGAATAGGTGAGCGTGTCACCATCCAGGTCGGTTGCATTAAGAGCGATTATGAGAGTTTCATTCTCATTTATTCCTATATCGCCAATGGAAGCGAGTTCAGGCGGTCTGTTCACATCTTTTACCGTTATCTTAATAGTTTCGTTGTCAATCCCGCCTTTACCGTCGCTAACGCCGAAATCAATGTAGTAAATGCCTGCGTCGTCATAATCGGTAATCCAATGCCCGATACCAGTTGAAGGATTGAAATCGGTGAACAAATCCGCGCGGTTGCATGAATAAGTAAGCGTATCACGGTCGGGGTCGGTTGCATTCACATCCATCGTTAGCGTTTCACCTTCATTTATTTCTCGGTCTCCTACGGGTTCGAGTTCCGGTGGTCTGTTTTTATTTTTCACGGTTATCTTCACTGTCTCGTTATCAATCCCGCCTTTGCCGTCTGAAACACCGAAATCAACGCAGTAAGTGCCCGCATCGTCGTAGTCGGTAGTCCAGTGTCCGATGCCCGTTTCCACGTTGAAATCAGTGAACAGGTCCGTGCGGTTGCATGAATAAGTGAGTGAATCACCGTCAGGGTCGGTTGCATTAACGTCAATCGTTAGCATTTCAGTTTCAGTCAGTTCCACATCTGCAACAGGTTCAAGTTCAGGTGCCCGGTTCATGTTATTTACCACAATCGTGATGTCTTCGTAATCGGTTAATTCACCGTCGCTGACCTCGAAGTGGACATCGTGATATGTCCCCGACTGTTCAAAAGAAGGAGTCCACGAGAATGTCCTCGTGTCCGGGTTGAAGGTTGCACCATCGGGTAGATTCGATGCTGAATATGTCAGTGTGTCGCCATCAGGGTCGGTGGCGTTTATCGTGAATTCGAGCAGTTCGCTCTCGTTCACCGCTTTGTCGCCTATCTGCTCAAGAACAGGCGGTCTGTTCGTGCCACCTACCACGATTGTAATGTTCTCCCAGTCGCACAATTCGCCATCGCTGACCTCGAAGTGCACGTCATGATATATCCCCTCCTGCTCAAAAGAAGGAGTCCACGAGAATGTCCTCGTGTTGGGGTCGAAACTCGCTCCTTCGGGTAGATTCGTGGCTGAATATGATAACGTGTCGCCATCAGGGTCAGTGGCGCTTATGGTGAATTCGAGCAGTTCGCTTTCATTTACCGTTTTATCGCCTATTGGTTCAAGAACAGGTGGTCGGTTCTTGTTATGAACAATTATTTTTACAGTCTCGTTATCAATCCCGCCTTTACCATCAGAAACACCGAAATCAATGTAGTAAATGCCTGCATCATCATAATCAGTAGTCCAGTGTCCAATGCCGATAGCGGTATCGAAATCAATGAACAGGTCTGTGCGGTTGCATGAATAGGTGAGTGAATCACCGTCAGGGTCGGTTGCATCAACATCAATCATAAGCGTTTCGCTTTCGTTTAGTTCTCTATCGCCAACGGGTTCAAGCACTGGCGGTCTGTTCACATCGTTTACCGTTATCTTAATGGTCTCGTTATCAATCCCACCTTTACCATCAGAGACGCCAAAGTCAACATAGTAGGTGTCTGCGTCGTTATAATCGGTAGTCCAGTGCCCGATGCCCGTTAAGGAGTCAAAATCAGTGAATAAATCGGTTCGATTGCAGGAATAAGTAAGCACATCGTTGTCGGGGTCGGTTGCATTCACATCTACCGTGAGTGTTTCATTCTCATCAATTGTTCTATCGCCTATTGATTCAAGCACCGGCGGTCTGTTCACATCATTCACTGTTATCTTAATGGTTTCGTTGTCAATTCCTCCTTTACCGTCGTTAACGCCGAACTCAACGTAGTAAACACCTGCATCGTCATAGTCGGTAGTCCAGTGCCCGATGCCCGTTAAGGAGTCAAAATCAGTGAATAAATCGGTTCGATTGCAGGAATAAGTAAGCACATCATTGTCGGGGTCGGTTGCATTCACATCTACCGTGAGTGTTTCATTCTCATCAATTGTTCTATCGCCTATTGATTCAAGCACCGGCGGTCTGTTCACATCATTCACCGTCATCTTCACGGTCTCATTGTCGCTGAATTCATCATCAGAAACACCGAAGTTAACCCAATAAGTGCCAGCATCGCCATAGGAAGGTGTCCAACTCCAGAGAGTGGCAGTGCCGTTGATGGGAGTAAAAGCGCCAAATGAGGCGTTACTGCTGAATGTTAGCACGTCTCCATCGGGGTCGGATGCAGTAATCGTTATGTTAAGCGTAATGCCTTCATCAACGGTTCTGGGACCGATGGGGTTGAGCACTGGCGGCATATTAACATCAAAAGCATATAACTTACCGCCACAGGTTCCGATAAAGAGAGTGCCGTCGGAGGCTATTGCGGGCGAAGAATAACAGATTCTTCCGGTGTTATATCTCCACAGAAGCGAGCCATCAGGGTTTATTGCATAAACATATCCATCTTGTGAGCCTACGTAGATGATACCGGAGGCATCAATTGCAGGTGATGAGCTTATGGATCCACCAGTGGTATAAGCCCATTTAAGCGAGCCATCAGGGTTTATTGCATACAGTTTCCTGTCGCACGAGCCGACGTAAATAGTGCCGTCAGAACCAATAGCAGGTGACGATACAATCCAGCAGCCTGTTGGATATGTCCACTTAAGCGAGCCATCAGGGTTTATTGCATACAGTTTCCTGTCATACGAGCCGACGTAAATAGTGCCGTCAGAACCAATAGCAGGCGAAGACTTTATCGTTCCTGTGGTAGATTTCCATTTGAGTGACCCATCAGGGTTTATTGCATACAGTTTTCTATCAAACGAGCCTACATAGATGGTGCCGTCAGAGCTAACTGCTGGTGAGGATTGGATTGAATATCCTGTCTGATAACACCATTTAAGACTGCCATCAGGGTTTATTGCATACAGTTTTCCATTGTTATTGCCTATATAAATAGTGCCATCGGGGGCTATTGCAGGCGATGTGAGGACGAAGCCTCTGGACTTTTTCCATTTAGAGTCATAGAACTCCCATTTCTGCGTGCCGTTCGGATACAGAGCATATAAGCGGCGATTCCAGCATCCTACGTATATCGTGCCATCCGAAGCTACCGCTGGTGTGGAATCAATGTAATCAACCAAGCCATGATAAAAATAAAGAGGGGGGGACCAGTGCCATTTCTCTGTGCCATCCGGGTTAATAGCATATAATCTCGAGCGAGTGTACCAGTGCCAGCCACTTGTGCCTATGTATATCGTGCCATCTTCAGCAATTACTGCTGAGCTGACTATTGCCCTATCATCTCCAGCAGGAAATATCCACTTCAGTGTTGCCGTGTTTGGTCCGTAATAGGGGCTTAACCCGGTATGGTTGAGGTCATGGTGGAACATAGGCCATGGGGAAGAGGCAAGTTGATCAGTAGCTGCTGGAGTTACTGACCACAAGATTACACAGATTGCCACGAAAAACCTTTTCTTAGAAAGAAAAGCTTTACCAAAAGAACTTTTTCTCGCGAAATCTCGTGGTTTTTTATCTTTCATTCTTCACCCTCCCATTCCTCAACCACTGCGGTTATCGTCTCCACCTCCTCACTCAATCCGGTTGTTTGCGAAGTAGCATTCACGAGCACGGAATAGGGACCTGTAATAAGGTCATCAGTGACGTTCAGTATTACCGTTCCGCTCTGTCCAGCATCAAGGGTTATTTCTGATTGACTCAACGAGGCAACACTGGCATTATCGGGATTAATTGCAGAGAGATTGAAAGTGTCAGTTTCATTTCCGATATTCTTAATTGTAATCAGGTAGGTTGCATTGCTTCCTAAAGTTGTGGTCTGCGTGATAGTATTTACCGTGAGAAAATCATCGGATGCAAACTCCCCAATAATCGCTGGTATTGCTACTGCTATTGTGCATACCATTGCAATGCACACCAATGCGAGGATGCTTTTTGTTCTTTTTTTCATTTTTCCACCTTCCTCTCCTAAATAAAAAGCTGTTAAATGTTGCTTATTTCTCAGGCACCACACCGGCAGTTTAGATCATTCCCGTACATAAAGTGATCATATATGTCCAATACATCGATCATGTCTATTGTACTATCGTCATTAACGTCTGCTGCCCACTCATGGAGCTGCCCGACGTTGTACATAAAGTAATCATATGTATCCAGCACATCGATCATGTCCACAGTTTTATCACTATTTACATCTCCACATAAGCCTATTCTTACGCTTCCGTTGGTAACATTGGTTGGAATAGTCTCAGGGTCAGGGTCAGGCGGGGTGCTTAATATTACATCGTACAAACCAAGCTCACAGAATCCATCTGCAAGCGCTTCAAAGGTGATTGTTGCAAGTATGCCGGAAGTATTTACTCCATAATCAACGTATTGTCTGGTCTCGCCGTACTCGATCTTGCCGATAGTGTTGTTGATTTTGTTCACAATTTCCAGTGTACTGACGCCATCCTGGCTGAGGAAGGAGCCATTGACCTGTGAAGTTGCATTCACCAGTGTATTATTGAATTGAAGTTTGTATTCAGCGGCATAAGTCTCGTTTCCTTCCGGGTCAACGTAGATGTCCACTGTAAAATGTTCACCCGGCGGAATTATCTGGCATTCCGGCTCAACACTTATATGCGCCGCTGACGCTACATGGGTGAAAACACATAATGCCAGTGCTAATGCTATCGCTACCACAGTTAAACCTGTTCCCGTTCCTGTTCCTGCTCTTTCTACACTACGCGTACAATTTTCCACTCCTTTTTTTCTTCTTTCTTCTTCCTTTTTTTCTTTCATTTTTTCTACTCTTCACCTCCTAACAAACATTTGAAGAATTTGACTCACAACTTCGGCTGCTCATGCCAAAACTGAATGAGCTCAGTGGTGAAATAAAAGCCATACACACTCGCATAGAGTCGGTGGAAAAAGAGAACTGCATAGTGCTTAGGATTTGGCAGTTGGGATTTAAAAATTACGCCAATAGGCGTTTGACGGATACAGGATGCCGAATACATGATACATGTTTGACTTGCATCTTCACAACTTGTGGAATTTGAAGTCGAAGGCGAAGAGAAAGTATTTATATAGTAGTCATTGCCAATATTATTATTGGTGGTAGAAATGGGTGAGATAAAAATAAAGATTCCAGATGTAGATGAGGAATCATTAAAGAGGTTGTCCATAGTAGCTGAACGAGCGGTACTCCAGGAGTGGAGAAGAGAGGAGATGTTGAAACTCTCCAATGAACTACTCAAAGAAAGCAAGCTGACAGAAGAGGAGGCTCTTGAACTGGGTAGGAAAATGAAAGAGGGGAGATTCGAGAAGCTTAAAGAGCTGGGATTTGTGTAAGTGTAAATGTTTACTGCTGTGGATACTAACATCCTCACCTCTTTCTTTATGAAAGGTTCAAAGATAAGGGCTATGCTATTATCTCTTGTTATGGTGTCTCTCTCACCTTCTTTTGCTTTGATGGAATTAGGGACAAATAGACCCTGAATTATGGAGCGAGCTAAAATTAATAAATCTAAATTCAGTGAATTAACCAGGATTCTTTCCTCCGTAGTACGCTTCGTTCCTCTGGAAGAATACGCTTCTAAGCTCTCCGAAGCAAAGGACATTTCACCTGATCCAGACGACATTGACTTCTTTGCCGTAGCACTTTTACTGGATGCTATTATTTGGTCCCAGGAAAAGAGATTAAAGAAACAAGACAAGGTGGAAGTGCTAAATATCTCTGAAATGGAACATCTTCTCTCCCTGATAGAATAGTCTACCGCTCTTTCCTTATCATAAGTGGTAGAAATATCAGAAGCCGAAGTCAGG
>Ga0190334_1001165_pt1 | contig 11624 bp, 22 predicted proteins | sample 48720478_MG_FD_161270 | JGI IMG/M metagenome (GOLD analysis project Ga0190334, IMG submission 161270) | Hydrothermal vent sediment bacterial communities from Southern Trench, Guaymas Basin, Mexico - 4872-04-7-8_MG | ecosystem: Environmental > Aquatic > Marine > Hydrothermal vents > Sediment ...
CTAGTGCGTGCATGTCTTGTGCCTCCCACGTGATGACTCGCCATTCGAATTCGTACTGCAAGCGCTTCATTTTCCAGCTCCTTCCGTTATTGCAAGCGCCTTGTCCAGTGCCTTTGCGACAATGGCGGCGGCCCTCATTGCTGCCTTGAGAGAAGCCACGTGGTATGGCCCAAGAATCCAGCCCCCCGCTAGCTCTTTAGAAACGCCATTCACCCCCCACCAGTACCCGCCGTCCGCGGCCTCGAGGGCATGGGCGGCGACGCGACCGAAGCCGCGCCTCCACCATGTTGGAGACAGGCTTCCCGCGCCCTTGGCGTCAAGCCACTCGCGCGCCGCCCGCTCCGTCCTGAAACTCTTCTCGCTCAAATCTCTATCCCATTGCGCCCACCAGCCCTTCCACTCGCCATTCTTTTTCCTGCTGCGCTCCAGCCATGCTTCGTGCCTCTCGTCCTCCCACACCAGTGTGAGCCACTCCTTGTCGTAGAAAAGGCGCCGCTTCTTGCCCATTGCGTTCTCCTTTCACTCCTCCCCGATCAGTTGCACAAGCAGCTTGCCAATCTTTTTGCGCAGGTGCGCGTTCACCACGCTTTTGGGCACAGAGATCATTAGCATCTCTGTTTTGCCCTGCCTCTCTATGTAATGCTTAAGCGCGGCGTGGATCGTGTCCTTCTCCTTCCACACGTCAATCCCAACACGGACCGGATCAACGTCCTTGATGGAGAAGCGCCAGCCTTCAATGGTTTCTGAGAAGTTGACTGCGTGCTGGTACTTCATTGCTTGTCTCCTCGACGTATTCAAACTCGATGACCCACGGGGGCTCACTCAGAGGCAGGCGCCCCCGCGAAAGGCGGAAAAGCGCGTCGATGAAGCCTTCAACCGTTTCAACGCCAGGAATGCCCTCGCGCTTGATGTGCGCGATGGGCATTTCTCGCAATGGCTGCTTATACGGATCGCGTGTTATGCGGATGGTTGCGATCTGCTTACCACCGTGTATGGGCAGCTTGTCATAGGCGGCAACAATATCGCCGGCCTTGAATTTCCGCGCGTGGTTGTTAGCCCACCATCGCCGCGTGACCGTTTTCGTGCGATTCTTGATCGCGTCAACGGTCCACCAGAACGAAATGCGCTTCATTTCTGCTTTCTCCATTTCACGTCTGCGTTGACAAGGTGCATCCACACGCGCAACCACCCTTTATCGCCAGCTGGCTCGATGCACACAAGATGCGTTGCGCCGCACGTGCAGCACGTAAGAAAGAACAAGTCCTTAGGCTCTACCATGAAGGATCGCCCATCGCGCTCCCTGGCGTTGAAGTTGAGTCCAACCCTGTCAAGTTTCCGTTTCTTCATTGTCTGGCCTTCCTCCAGAAACAACCTCGAAGTAGTTGCGGTGAGCTCGTTCTGCGATGTCGAGCATGTGCAAAGCGTAGTCAATGTTGCGCCTCATTGTGAGGAGTTGGTCGCGCAGGCAGAAAAGCGACAGTTCTTCCGGCACGGGGTGACGCCCCCCCAGCATGAAGATATCTTCTACAAGACGCTGCGCCCCGGATTGGGCAGGGGCAAGGCCGATGACAAGGCTTCTGCATTTCCGCAGCGCCTGTAGGCAGGCATCTGCCGCATTGCATGCGATGAGCGTCATTATTCCGTCACTCATCCTTGTTGTCCTCCGGTAGGGTAATGTAGTCGCGGATGCGGTCGGCGAGACGGAAGAGGTCTCTAGACTCAGCGTCTGCGATACTGTGAATGGCGGCCGCGATGCGCGCGTGCTCTGAGCAGGTTCGCATTGTCTCTTCCGGATCGCCGAGCACGGCTGCGGCACTCCATCGGCCATACATCTTTAGTACTCGGCAGCACAATCCTACGATTGTGTGAATGGAGTTGCCGAATGTCTCGCGCGCCATGCGCACCTCTTTCTCCAGGTCGCTTTTCACCCTCTCTGGCGTGTCACCATGTTCCATCACGTTCTCCTTTTGAGCACTTTGGTAAGCCACCGACCGAGTCTACGCCACAGGCTCCTTTCTTTCCGTTTTCTTGCCTCCACAATCGGATCGAGAAATTGCTGTGCATCCGATAGATGCTTGTCCACCTCGCACAATGTCCTTGCGAAGTGAGAGGTCAGCTCAGCGTGGCAAATATGCACTGCAAGCAGCTCCTCTGCACGTCTGAGTTTTCTGTGGAAGTCGTTGTGGGTCATCCACGACAGATCGCGCTCTGGTGCCGCGCACTCATACAGCACGCCGATCTCTATGGAAAAGCGCACAAGCGCTTTCCTTGCGAGCTCGATGCAGCGAAACGCGGTGACTGGGCAGGCAAATCCTGCAGCGACGTCTGCCAACCGAATATCGCTACGTGCTTTCTCGATCCACTTGAACGCGCTTTTGCGTCCCGGGTGCCCTAGAACGGAACATCCGAGGTATTCTCTGGCCACGAGTTGTCCTCCGTTGCCGGTTTTGCTGGCTGCACCAAAACGGTTCTTGCGACGATGCTTTGCCGCCATCCTCCGTCCCTTCCGCGGTAGGAATCCAGGCGGCCAACCACAAGCGCCTTATCGCCATTCTTGGCGCTGCCAAGCGTCTCCGCTGTCTTTCCCCACGCAGTGACGGTGAAATAGCGGTTCTGCCACCGCTCATTGCCGTCTTTGGTAACGATTGTGTTGGACACTTGCAATCTGCATCTGGCACAGACCGTGCGCCCCTGTTCGACAACCTCGATGCCCTCGGCATCACCGAAGGTGCGAATCTTTCCGGAAAGCACCACAATGTTGACGTCCGCGTACGGCATTACTCATTCTCCTTGACTGGGCGGACCTGCCTGATCTCACGCCAGGCCTTCACATTTCCCGTGCGCATTCTCACCTGCCTCTCTCCGATGTCGCGGAACGAGACGAGCGTCCCCGCTCCCCACGGGTGTTCTTTGCTCTTGGGATTGCTGCGAGTTACGAACTGATCACTGTTGCCGTCGCCGTACTCGATGGACACGACTTTCCACCACGTGGCACCCTTAAGGGCTTGCCGCAGGCGCTCGCGCTCTTCTTCTGGCGCATTCATGCACTGGCCGAGCGTGTACACCTTGCCTTCGTGCCATGTCCACCAGTCGGCTTCGTCTTGCATGAACGTGACACGTCCGCGCTTGAGCTCGCCCTGCTCGCTCTTCCACGCTGGCTTTGGTGATGGCGGGGCGCTTTGCCGCACGCCACCAAGGTCGCGCTCGATCTGCACGCCGTCCATGTCGTCATCGGTTGTGCACAGGCCAAGTGCGGCGACAAGAGCATAGCGCTGAAGGTACTTGAGCGTCGAGCCGATGGCCTGAATGTCGTTCTTGGCACCGCTTGTGTCGGCCGGCGCTTTCACGATGGCGCTGGCGCTGTGGCCACCCACATGCGTAATGACGCACCTCATTCCGATGAGCCCCCGGCCCTCGCTGGAAAAGTGGGGCTCAAAGCGCACCGAGAAGCCGTGTTTCTTCATCACATCTTTGATGGTGCGCCAGATGCCGCCGAGGCTGGCGTAGTAGTACTCAACCTGGCCGCGGGCCGTGGAGTACTTCACCTTGACGTCTTTCTTGATGTCCGGCAGCTCGCCCTGCAGGGCCGCGAAGGCGGCGTTGAAGGCGTGCTCCGCTTCGATGCGCTGCATGTGCTCCCACAGAGCCATTAGTTGGCCAAGGCTTTCTGGCGATGCGCCCCTGTCGACCGCCATTTGAACAAGGCCAATTAGGCTGTCGGTGCTGACAGGAACGGCTAGCGCCCCCACCTGCGTATCATCGCGCTTGGCAATCTCATCCGACATGTTCAAGCCTCCTTTCTGTTACCGAAGTTGTTCGGGCCACTCTTCGAGGTCGCTGTCATCGATGAACTCCTGTAGCCAGTACGGCTGATAGCCGCTCAACTTGTGGCTTTTGGCGAAGTCGCACCACGCGGCGACATCGCACCAGTCCCGGCAGCGAACGGCAGCATCGCCAGGGACGGCCTTCACTCTGAGGTCCTCCTTCTGGCTGGCGTGCTCTCGGGCCTCCGCGGGGTCTTTGTAAACACGAGTGGCGCGACGTGCGCCCTTCTTGACCACCTTGTACTGATCGCTCTTTGCCCAGCGGTCCTCTGGCGAGCACACCGCCGGCGGCACACCGCTGTGGACTGCTACAAGGAACTCGCAGAGCCGCTCCTTGATGGTGTTGCGCACCTCCTCTGGGTCCAGGGCCGGATAGGTGAAAACCTCGCAGGGGGACTGTGTATAGCGCCGCTCCCTCATGGCCCTGGAGAGGGTGTGATCCTTGTAGAAATACCACAGCTCGCATGTCTCGATCTTCACCTCGTAGGTCTTGTATGCCATCCAGGCATAGATGTATGTCTGGAGCTTGTGCGCAGGATCACCCTTGCTGTACCCCTTCGCTACATTGGTGAGCTTAACATCGATGACACGCCTTCCCTTTAGATCAAGTATATCTGGAGTACCCACTATAGTGCTCAGCTCTCGGTACTTCTCTCTAGGAGAGCTGGAGGAGAGGGGGGTGGCTTTTAAGGCCACCCCCCTCTCTCCTCGAGGATATACATTAGGAGGCGTACTTAAGAGAGCGGGAGGCACCTCTTCAGTATCAGGGTTGACTATGAAGGGTACAGTTAGCCCTCTCTCTATGAGCCACTCTGGATGTAGACGCTCCACATGAGATAAGAAGTACTTATGCCACGCTGTACCCAGGAAGAGAGCCCATGCCCTTATGGGGCACATGACCATCTCATCCCAGTGCTTCCATCGCAGGTAGAGCACCCTGGGGGGTTGGCATAGCTCCGTCACGTGAACGGCGGCAGGGTCGGGCCGCCGCATCGTATGCGTGAGGAGATCATACCACTCCCGTATGGGAATAGATTCCAACTCGGCGATCCGCATTCGGGCAGTCCTCCAAATTCGCCACTAGGCCAACGAGGATCACTTCTCCGCCGACTTCTCGGCGGAAATGACTTTCGATACGTTTGCCGACCCAAGTCGCCCCAGAAACGATTCTCGTTGGTCCAGTGGCAAAGTAAGTTGCCGCACATTGCAGTGCGGTGAAAACCAGATGCGCTCCTGGCGCGTTGGATCGTCCTCGGGAGTGAGCCGGTTCTGGAGGCCGTGGGATACCCACTCGAAAACCGTCCAGCCACACTCCTCCAGCTCGCTGTGCTCGTCGTGCAGCCCACACAGGGCAATGCGCAGCCTCTTGTCGCTGCCGTGCTCCTTGCACCATTCGCGCACGTCAGCAGCCACGTCTGCGGAGTCCTCGTTGTAAATGCCGCCGCGCCGTCCAGTGCTGTAGCTGTACGGGGGGTCGAGGAAAACACCGACAGTGCTGCCGCGCGCAAGGATCGCAGGCCTCACGGCACGCGACCAATCCGCGCATAACACCTGCGTTGTAGAAAGACGGCAAGCAAGGCACGCGATGTAGCCTTTCAATGCCTCGCTCTCCGGGAACAACTTTCCGGGAACGCCACACATGTCCTTCGTGTAGGCACATACGCCCATTCTGTTGCCAGCATGCATCATTCCGCGCCGCTCGGAACTCACGACACCAAGCCCCTCGCCGAACCACAGGCATGCCGCCCACACCCATAGCCCGGCGAGCTCCGGCTCGCAATAGTTGAGATCATTCTCCAGCCTCTCACGGAGACCGTCCCTGTCCCACCGCTTCAGCCAGCGGTGGACCGCGCGCATGTCAGTTTCGACGCACGGGCGCATGGCATGCTCAATCACCACATCCGGCTCGAGTTTCACGGAGCGGAAGAAGTTGGCGATATAGCAGTCGAAGTCGTTGAGTATCTCGACGCTGCGTGGACCGTACGGGCACCCAAGCAGGACCGCGGCAGAACCGCAGAACGGCTCGATATATACCGATACTGGACCAAGCCTATCCCAAACGGCGCCCGCCACTCGAGCCTTGCCGCCGAAGTAGGGAAATGCAGTGCTCAGCTGTCCCAACCCACCAGCTCCTGTCCGCATGCTGGAGAAAACCACACGCGCTCCTGGCGCGTTGCCTTGTCGCGCGTCGAACCGCCCGGCCGGTAGTAGCCACCGCCCGAACGCCATCCAAAGACCGACCATCCACGGTCCTCGAGCACGTTGTGCTCGCCCTCCAATCCGCACAACGCTATGCGATGCTGCTCGTTCTCGATGCACCAATCGCGGACTGCTGCCGAGATCGAGTCGTCCCTTGTGTCCGTCACGTAAAGACGCTGATCCCGACCCGTGCTAATCGCATATGGCGGGTCGAGGAAAACGCCAACCGTGGCGTTCTTCCACTTCGTGGCGCACACGGCATAGCGAATTGCGCGCCGCCAATCGGCACAAAGCACTGCGACCCCGCGAAGCCTTTCCGCAAGCCCATGCAGGTAATCAAGTACCGCCTGCCTGCTCTTGCGGGCTAGCAGCAGCAGACCACGACCGGTCGGGTGCAGGCGAGTCGTGGTGCGGTTTGTCCCGCCATAGGCGGCGCACAACACAAACGCCCATTTGCCCGCAATTTCCGGATCGTAATGGGTAGGATCGGCGCGAAGGCGCTCTATTAAGGCGCCATCTCTTCTGATCTCATGTAACCTGTTGAACCACGCGTGCAGGTCAATCTCGATCATCTGATGATCCGCCGAATCTGCGACAGCATCCGGATCATACTTCACAGCACGCCAAAAGTTGGCCACGAAACCGTCGAGATCATTCAGCACCTCCCGACGACGTGGACCGTGGGGGCAGTTTAGCCAAACGGCTGCGGACCCGCAGAATGGTTCGACGTATGTCGTCACTGGACCGAACCTGCTCCACACCTCCCTCGCGATCCGCCTCTTCCCGCCGAAATACGGGAACGGCGTTCTGATCCTCGGATTGTTGCTTTCGCCCATTAATCTCCTCCGTCCGCAGATGTTCAGGCAGAATGGGAAGAAGCGCACGCTCAAACCACGCGCACCTTTTCCCCTCAAGCACCGCGCATGGGTAACCAAAGACGCACTTGCCGCGCCGAAACGACGCGCACTCGCCCTTGATGAACGTCGCAAGCGAGCGATATCTACGCAAGCGGCGGGCCAGCGCCGAAGGCCCCGGACCACGTCGGGTAGATCTGCCTCCTTTCTCGTGCCTAACCCTTGTTGACATGATTACACACCTCCGGCGCTAGCCGCGCTCATGTCTGTCCACGTATGGAGACAACACGTGGGTCGTTGGGTCCAGCAACACCCTTGTATTGCCGGTTGACCCTGTGCGACGCTTCACGCAGCCAATGTGCAGCTCGCGCCCAAAGCCGTCTGGATCGACCTCGGCTTGGTATGGGTCTTCCACGCGAGGCCAGAAAACGGTAAGCGCTGTGTCCGATTGCTCAATGATTTCTCGGGTTTCCCGGAAATCGGCGGCCGTGGGGGCATGTGGCCTGCCCTCGCCGTATTTTACCTGCGAGAGCACCAGAACCGCGCAGCGGCAATCAACGGCCAGCCTGCGCAACGCAAGCATCACCCCCCCGAATGTCAAGTCGCTGCGGCCAGCCATGCTTGCACCGGCAGCGTGCCCCATTCGCTGAATCGTGTCAACAACCAGCAGCCAGGGGCGATGTTTCAGAACGGCCAGCTCGATCATGCCCATCCCCGGCTCGGTGGTGATCCACAGGCGATCACGCCACAGCTCGGCAAGCCTGTCGGCATACTGTTCGAAGCGGCGCTCCAGCTCCTGCGGCAGCCGTTGGCCCTCGAGTAAGGGGCCATACGGGACATTGCACTCCTGGGAGACGAGGCGCGCAAGGATCACTGGCTCTGGCTCCTCCGAAGCATACACAACGGACCCGCCAGCCGCCAGCGTCCCCCGCGTTATGGCAAGTGCCAGCGCGGTTTTGCAGTGGCGACTCCTGCCGCCTATCGTGATCACCTGCCCACGCAGAATACGCGGCACAAAAATGGCAACGCCGGGAACACCGTGGGTCCAGCCATGCCCATCTCTGCTTTCGGCAATCAGTGCGGCGAGCTGCGACCTAGTCTCTACAGTGTCGGACGCCACGAGCCCCGGCGTTGCACCAGAAGCCACATCTTGCATGGACTCGAGCATCGATACGCACTCGTGCATCGACGTCGATGGGTCGAGAGTCACCCTGGCAAGGTTGCGCGCGGTCCTGTTCAGCTGTCGCCGCGCCGCCCACTCGACCACAAGCGCCGCATAATAGTCAATATGCGCGCTGCTCGGTGTCTGCTCCAGACACTTGATTGCGAGATCGACGTGCTCCGGTTTGCACCGCTGAGACAGCAAGACAAGGTCTGCTGCGGCATTTTGTTCGGCGCACGCCAAACATGCCTCGTAGAGCTCTCGCAGATCGTTATCGCGGAAGTGCTCTGGGCGGAGCGCGCCCTTCACTTTTCGGATCGTCTCGGGGGCGCACAGGATCGAGCCAATCACGGCCATTTCCGCTTCTTCAGCAGAGAACTTGATCACTGCACGCCCCCCGTATCTGGAGGCAGAGCGCCCGGCGAACAAGGAGAGCGCGAGGGAGACGGGGCTATCGCGCGGGAAGACAGGACCGGGCGCTCCACCTTCCAGAACTCGACATCTTCTCCGCGATGATTGCGCCAGTAATTCTCGCAGGCGAAAACCAGCGCTGCCCATCCGGCGTGTTGTAGGCGGCGCAGGTTGATTGTCCAGTGCTTCGGTAGGATTGGATCGAGAAACCGCTGGCGTTGAATACCAGCCGGCAGCAGCTCGGGCCGTTCGTCCCAGGCATCGTGCACTGCCTTTGCGATGTTGTGCCACGCCCATGCGGGAAGCCGCGGCCTATACGCCGACAACGCCTCCGCACCGGCGACGTGCAACGCAAGAGCCATGCGCTCGAGATCGAGCCGCGTAGGGTTCTCAAGCATCCGTCTCCCCCCTACCTTATAAAAGTATAACCCGACTTCGACCCTGCGTCAAGCGAGTCGGAAAGAAAAGAGCGAAGGTTGTCCGTTGGTTCACCGCGGGTCCAGCCGAGGTCAAGCTCGGCAAGGGCACGCTTAGCGCCCTTGACTGTGAGCGCATAGCCTCGATCAACATACGCAGCCAGACCCTTCGCACGCAACTGATTGAGCAAATAGTAAGCGGTGCCCTTTTGTAGGTCCAACCGCCTGCTCAACTCCGTGCCGCGCACCGGCACACGGCGCTCCATGTGCCAAGCCGCGAGCTCCATGAGCATCTCCAGCTCGTTCGGTGTGAGTCTCTCGTTCAACGCTAACACCTTCATCCACTTTCTCCTTCAATCACGAGATTTGAAGACCCTGTGAGGCAAAGATGGATCGCGCCATCGCGGATAACAATCCCACTTGCGCACACAGGCGGGGCACCGACGATTCCACGGACCCTCAGACACGAACACCTTGCCGCACGACAAACACAACCTGCGCGCACGCGCACGCTCAATCATCGCTTCGTGCACATCCTCGTCCGTCGCGCCATGAAACATCTCCTCATTCATCGGTGGCCTCCACCGTAAAGCCATACAATATGCCGCGTGCATAATCCCTGCGATTCGCAACAATCCACGCCGCAACATCACGCTCCCCGATGGCCTCACACACCTGCGCGACGGCCCTATAGTCCAGCATGTTGACGAGACCGGACCGACGCACATCATCCAGTATCTCGTAGACCTCGGGGGACACCACAACCTTTTTGCGCATCTCTGTTTCCTTTCTCACTGACAGCCACGCAAAAGCCCTAGGCACAGGACAAGCGCCGTGCCGTAGATGATCGCCGCGACCCCCGCGCTTCTCGCTCGGCGGCTCTCGCTGATGATAAGCGTCCAGGCGACAAGCGGCAACAGCGAAGCGACGAATACAAGCACCACGTCGGTTATCTGTTGCACACTCACCGTGCCTCCTTTCTTTCACCGATGCCATATATACCACCGCGCCCCAACAGGGCAGCGCGGACCTGATGTTCGAACTCGCTGACGAGCTCGCGCCACCATCGCCAACTGCGCATCCCGGCAATCTCCACGTAGAGAAACGAATCCCCCCTCGTGCCCTTGTTATAGTTGAATCCTTGATTTGTATTCAAACCCGCGTGGGCGCACTTACGACTCCACCACACCCAGGGGTTAGTATCAACTTTGATCCACCCCTTGACGGGAGGATAGAAGCGCTGCGGCTCAACGCCAACGTCGTAGACATAGCCAACCTCGACGCAGGCGCGCAACACAAGCAGCCACTCTGGCAATTCCTCCCCACGCCGGACGCGCAAAAACTCGCGCGTCCGACCCATCACCAGGGCGTGGTGTTCGTAACCACTCTCATCCACGTAGCACAGCACCTGCCGCGGAACAACGCCGCGCCCGTGTTGCTTCACAATGCCCTTGAAGCGATTAATGACTTCCACCTCCCTCGGATCGGTGCCCTTTGTCATGGTTATTCTCCTTTATCTAGGCGGATTGACAGGTCCATGTCATCGCGCAACGCCAACGCGCGCCGATAGTACTGTTTGCCAATGGCTTCCGAATGCTCCTTTCGGATACGCACCAACAGCTCATTCAGGGCATCCCTGATCACAATCGCCTCGGCCTTAGTGAAAGCCTTTCTAATCAGCCTCATCGGCCATCTCCTTTTCCTCGCAGTCCTCGATGAGCTCGATGTGCCACCTCGCATCTTCGATGAGAGCGCAAATGTCCTCAAGGATAAGTTCGATCATGGCTTTCTTGAACTCATCGTTGAAGCCGCCACAGTCCTCGAGGAGGTCTGACCATCCCCACAGGCCGTCGTCGATGATGGACTCAACAACCACCTTGCACTTCATCGGCGTGCTCCTACCACTTACCCGCTTCCCTTGCTCGCCGCTCCAGACGGCGCGGTTTTCATCTCGATGCCCTTCTACGAAAGTGAACATCGCGGCCGCCGACGACCTTGCTCACCAACGATCAGGCGGTCAAGGACAGCGACAAGGTAAAAGATATCAAGCAGTTGGTCGCGCGTCCGAGTGTTGAGTTGGTGTGCGAGACTTTGGAAGCGAGCCGCCTTGAAGATGTCGGCACCGGCAATTGTTTGAATGAGTTCTTGGTCGCTGAGTTGCTCAACAGAGAGCTGAAAACTGCCGAGAAGTGATGGATCAGTTTTCATCCCTAGCCTCCTTTCCATAGAGTCGCCGCCGCAGCCACCGGCACACACGACGTATCATGTTGGCTGCAATTACCCTGGAAAGCCGCGGCGTTTTCTGACGTTGTAGTGGGTCAAGGCACCGAGCCAATTGCTCGCGCACCTCGGCTAGGGTGTGCCGTCTGCCAATCTTCTCCAATTCACGGAGAATCGCCGTCGCTGCCCGGCTGAACACTGAGGCAAGAGCGAATGCCTCGGCGTGAGCACGCGCCAACGAAGGAGCGACGCTCGTCACCTCAACGAACTGGTGCTCTTGCCGGCAAAGCGACCGCAGGCGAATCGTCCACAGCCACGCTGAGGGAGCGGGGCGTGGTGTCCCATCAAATCGCCGCAGGCTAACCTCTAGGTGGCCCAACTTCCACCACGTGGCGAGCCACCGAATCCGCCGCCCCGCAAACACCTCAACCGCAAGCCGGGCGTCCTTCGCGGTCGTGAACCGAGCGCTTGAGCCTGGGGCAATCGGAAGGGGGCCTGCGGTCCAGTAGGTGCCCGTGCCAGGGTCCTCATGCTGCGA
>Ga0190334_1001168_pt1 | contig 11611 bp, 8 predicted proteins | sample 48720478_MG_FD_161270 | JGI IMG/M metagenome (GOLD analysis project Ga0190334, IMG submission 161270) | Hydrothermal vent sediment bacterial communities from Southern Trench, Guaymas Basin, Mexico - 4872-04-7-8_MG | ecosystem: Environmental > Aquatic > Marine > Hydrothermal vents > Sediment ...
AAATGGTCCAACAACTGTACCACCAAATTATAACTATAACATATCTTACAAAGATTTATTTGTTCTGATGTTAACAAGAGCTTTAAGATACATAATGGGCTTAAATGTATCACCTGATATACTATAAATTAGAATATAAAATTTAAATATCTTCAAAAAGACCGGAATTTTTCCGGCCTTTTTTTATCGTTCATAATCATTTTCCTTTTGTTTTGTTTAGCTTTTTGTCCAATTGTTTTACAAGTTTTTTAATAAATTATGTTTAACTCCAGGTGTCTACTTTTTTAGGTAAATCCATTACCTCTAATATTATTCTAAAAGACAAGTGGTTAAAATGAACATATTGTCAAAAATAATTTCCTATTAACTTCATTTATGCAATTTTTACGATATATTCACTTATAATTATTGGCATAAATCACAACAATATGCCACTGTGTCAATATAAACGACTTGATTAAGATGTAGTATATCAAAAAAATCAAAGAAGCTAAAATATAACCCAAAAAAATTTCGATAATAAAATCTCACCTAAAATTATATTTTTACATTCAAACATAATACCTTGTGATTTTTCTCTACTTCAACAAATTGTGGTCTTTCTTTTTTACACTTTTCATTTTTCAAGGGACATCTATCAAAATATTTACACATTGAATCTGAGGAAGTAACCAGCTCTGGTATATATCTTTTACTAAGATTCCACTTTCTATCTATCTCTGGAATAGAATCTAACAACATTTTTGTATAAGGATGCAAGGGATAATGAAATACTTTTTCTGTATCACCCATCTCAACTATATTTCCTTTATACATTATGAATGTTTGATCACTTATATAATAACCAAGTGACAGATCATGAGTAATAAAAATGACAGACATTCCCTTCTCTTTTAGTTTACCTAACAGATTTAAAATATCAACTCTAGTAGATGCATCTAACATACTAATAATCTCATCCGCAATTAACAAATTAATGTTAAGAAGGAGTGCCCTTGCAATAAGAATTCGTTGAAGTTGTCCTCCACTTAACTGATGAGGATATTTCCCAAGAATTGATTTAGGATTCATACCTACAGATGCAATAACTTCTTCTATCTTATGATGTCTTTCTAAACCTTGAACTTCAGGAAAAAATTCCTCAAAAACCATATTCAAAATTCTATCGACTTTATAAATAGGGTTAAATGATGAATATGGATCTTGAAAAACCCCTTGAACTCTCTTATAGTATTTTCTGAGTTTATTTCCTTTAATTTGCGTTATATCTGTTCCTTCAAAAAAAATCTTTCCTGATGTAGGATTAATCAATTTCAATATTAATTTTCCAATTGTAGTTTTCCCACTTCCACTTTCACCGATTAAGGAAACTATTTTAAAACGTTCTATTTCAAATGAAACATTATCAACAGCTTTTAATTTTTCTTTACCAAAAAAACCTAGTGGAAATTCTTTAGTTATATTCTCAAATTTCAAAAGGCTCAACTTTTATCACCTCTTTCAAAAAGCCAACATGAAACTTTTCTTCCATCTACATCAATTAAAGGAGGATCTTGTTCACACTTTTCAAAGCGATAGGGACATCTAAATCTAAATCTACATCCTTCCTTAATGTTAAGAAGACCTGGAGGATATCCTGGGATACCTTTTAATTTAATTTGAACATATCTTACTCCAATTTTCGGTAAAGAAGAAAGTAACATTTTAGTATATGGGTGAAGAGGATTTTTAATTATTTCCTCAACCGGGGAATTTTCTGCTACTTTACCTGCATAAAGTATTAGTACTTTATCAGCTATTTGATAAAGAACTGATAAATCATGAGTTATGAAAATAAGAGAACCAATTACTTCCCTTTCTCTCATTTCATGAAGCATTTGAATAACTGATCTTTGCGAACTTACATCCAAAGCAGAAGTAATCTCATCTGCTATTAAAACATCAGGATTCATTAATGAAGAAATCACCATTACCATTCTTTGTTTCATTCCACCTGAAAGTTCGATAGGATACATATCAAGAACTTTTCTTTCTAAATTAACTATTTCAAGCCTTTCTTTGATAATATCCTTCTTTCTCTCAAAATTTTCTCCGTGCTCATTCAATATATCATTAATTATATGTTTTATTTTCTTTGTAGGATTCATAGCATCCATTGCAAATTGCGGTATTATAGAAATTTTCTCATAGCGAATTTTTTTTAATTCTTTTTGAGAAAGAGTCATAACATTTTTTCCATCTAAAATAGCCTCCCCCCCTATATATTTCATAGGAGGTTTAAGAAGTATAAGACCATTACCTAGCGTTGATTTCCCACATCCAGACTCTCCAGCAATTCCTAGTATTTCTCCTCTTTTTACTTCAAAGCTAACCCCATCAACGGCTTTCACATAACCATACAAAGTACTGTAATATATTTTTAAATCTTTTACACTTAAAACTATTTCAGACACTTTTATCACATCTCCCTAAGTTTAGGATTAAATACTTCATCAAGACCTGCATTCATAACATATAATGTGGCAACCATTAAGGTAATAATAGCTCCAGGAGTTATAATCCACCACCACATACCTAATTGTATAGCATTCCATAAAGTAGCTTGTTGTAACATAATTCCAAGTGAAATGCCTCTTGTTGGTCCCAAGCCTATAAAATCAAGTCCCGTAGCTGAATGAATAGCAACGCCAAATTCTATAATGAATACCATAAAAACATAAGACATCATATTTGGCATTATTTCACCAAATATTATTTTTATTGGCCCTCTTGCAGTAATTCTGGCCAAATCAACAAATTCGCGCGTTTTTAAAGATAATGTTTGTGATCTAACAGCTCTAGCAATCCAAGGCCAACCAGTAAATCCTATTATCAGACTTTCTATAAAAATTCCTCTATAAGGAAGATACGCTGCAATTATAATTAGTAATGCAAGTGTCGGTATAACCAAGAGTATGTTTGTAAACATCATAAGTATTTCATCAAACCATCCACCTTTGTATCCAGCAACAAAACCAATAAACAGTCCCAACACAGTTGCTAATGTCCCTCCGGAAAGCCCTACTAATAAAGAGCTTCTAAGACCATATACTAATTGAGTAAAAATATCCTGTCCAAATGTATTAGTACCAAGCCAATATTCTTTACATGGAGGTTGATATCCTGGGCCAACAAATTCCAAAGGATCCTTGTATGGTGAAATATATGGGCCTATTATAGCAAGTGTAATTAAAACTATATAAACACAAATAGCAAAAACAACTTTTTTATTTTTTACAAAAAAATGTAAAAATTCTTTTTGGTTCATTTATCATACCTCCCCCGAATAAGTTTTTCTAATTCTAGGATCTATAACGACATAGAAAATATCAACCAAAAGATTGGATAGTAATACTCCGAATATTATAAATAAAAAACAACCTTGAATTAGAAAATAATCCTGGTTCATAATACTTTGTACTAAAATATAACCTATTCCTGGATATGAAAAAACAATTTCAGTTGTTATTGAACCTGCAACAACTGTTCCAATTTGAATCGCAAGTCCAGTCACCTGGGGGAGGATTGCATTTCTATATGCATATCGTCTAATTAATCTTTGGGAAGCGCCTAATGCCTCTAAGTATCTTGAATAATTTGCTTCAAGCTCATATATAATCATGTTTCTCATTCCTATTGCCCAACTACCTAGCAAAACTAAAAATAAAGAACCAAACGGGAGAAACCAATGATACAAAAAATCAAAAATAAACTCCCATGATAAAGAAGGAATCATACCAAAGTTATATGCTCCTGCAATTGGAAAAAGAGGAATAACAACTCCAAAAATCCAGGCAAGGATTATCCCAAGCCAAAAGTAAGGAGAAGAAGTTAAAGTATAAAAAATAGGTAAAGCAATATTATCAAGTTTCCTTTTTCTAGCAACAAAAGCACCCAATCTATTCCCTATAGCAAAACTCAAAAGAACAGCGGGCAAAAGAACAATTAAGGAATATGGAAGTGCACGCAAAATTATTTTGGTTACTGGTTGAGGATATAGATATATACTTATTCCCAAATCGCCTTTGAAAAGAGCTTTCCAAAAATTCAAATATTGTTCCCAAAGTGGCTTATCTAAGCCAAAAGATTGAGTAAAATAGCTTTGAAGAACCTTTACTGATTCTGGAAGTGTAGAAAATCTTGAAATTAATGAATTAATAGGATTACCTGGCATAAATCTTGGAATAGCCCAATCTATAGTAACAGCAAAAAAGAAAGTCAAAATGTAAATTAAAACTTTTTTAATAAAATATTTTTTCAAGACAAATTACCTCCTTGCCTGCTTTTAAATTCCCGCCCCTAAGGGCGGGAATTAATTCCCATAAATTTATTTATTTTTTCGGTTGTATGTTTAAAATAACTTTTATACTGCCTAACTGCCAATGGTTAGGCCATGTGATTGGCCATGCATAAGGATTGTGCTCATTTGGCCAATTTTCCCATACAGCCTCACTTGCTTGGAACCAAGCACCATTAAACCACAATGGAACATATGGCATATCTGTAAGTAAAATTTCGGAAAGTTTTGCAACAGTCTCCTGTATTTTTGTATCATCTTTTGTTAAATTAAGCTGATCTAGTAATTCTCTTATATTGGGATTTGTGTATCTTCCAAAATTACCGGAGTATGCATATTCAACATTTGGAGCATCAGGATAGAAAACGTAGTTAAAATGAGTCCAGATAGTACTTGTAACTCCATTATAATTGTTAAGAATAATATCGAAGTTTCCTCTATAAAGGTCTTCATTGTATTTAGAAACATCAACAAAACGATGTTCTGCATTAATTCCTATTTTTCTTAAATTATCAGCAATTGTTTGAGAAGAAATCATGAAATCGGTCCAACCATATGGACATTCAATGGATAGTTTAAATTTATTACCATTTGGATCTTCTCTAAAACCATCTCCATCAACATCTTTATAACCACTTTCATCAAGAATTTTTTTTGCCATTTCAGGATCATATTTAAATCCATATTTTGCAACAACATCTTCAGGATAGAATTTTTTCCATCCGGGGATTGATCTAATTCCCACTGGATTAGCAGGAATGGCCATATTTTCAAAAGCTTTTTGAATAATCTGTCCTACGTCAATTGCAAATGCTATTGCTCTTCTTAGATTTTTATCATACAGAGGTTGTTTGTTTATATTAAAGAAAATTCCCACAAGATCACCTTCAAGCATATAAGGTTTTTCATCATACCATGTTACCAAACCATAATTTTTCTTTAGTGCAGGTATTCCTGCTAAGAAAAAGTTACTCCAATCAAGTCCGCCATTCATTAGCATGTTGACTGCTACATTATTACTTAGAACTCTTAAGATCACAATTCTTTCAGGTTTTGGTCGACCAAATACATTATTTCCCCACCAATCATCATTTCTTCTATATACCACTCTATCATCCGACCAACTTTCCACATAATAAGGGCCTGAAGCAACAGGATACTCATTCGATGTTTGTAGCATTTCTGCATCAGTTTTGTTTTCCCAAATATGTTTTGGTAAAATTGCAATCTGGTATAAATTTTGACGCCATTCATGATAATGAGGTACTGTAAAAACAAAATTAATTGTATAATCATCTATTTTTTCAATTTTTTCTAACCAATTCCATATAGGACCATAACTTATAGGACGTTCTTTTGCAACTTCAAATGTGAAAATGACATCTTCAAGAGTTAAAGGTTCTCCATCTTGCCAGTTTAAATTTTTTCTTAATTTAACTTGAAATATCTTGTCATTAATCCATTCCCCACTTTCAGCTAACCATGGTTCAAATTTGTCGGTTAAAGGATCATATAAGAACAATGGTTCATAAACTAAGCCTATAGTTCCAGTAACAGCAGCCCACGGAGTTAAAGGATTCCAGTTTGAAGGTGGAGCCCACAAATTTCCTCCGATATAAAGTGTCCGAGTTCTATCAAAAGTTCCTGAAAAAACAACAATACCAAAAAGCATTAGTAAACAAACTACAAGAACCAAAAATTTTCTCATGCTCATCCCTCCTTATTTTAAGATAGTTTGTCAATAATTATTTAAGATTATTGTTTTTAGTTCTTTATATTTTGCTTTATCATTATCTATAACAGCTTTAATTATTTCATCAATATATTTCTGAGCTTCATTATCTCCATTTTTACGCAAATTATATATTTTTAATGGCAAACGAAGATCATCAGAATTATAATAGAATGATTCGTCTATTTTTTTTCGCCAATTTTGTATATATTCTAGATCTCTGTACCCAGTTACATCATTTGGTTCAATTACTGTTCCTTCTCCAAAGTCATTCCAAGTTATTATTTGTATTATATCTGGAAGTTCTATTAATGCTTTTTCAAAAGTACACTTAAAAGTTAATCCATCATTATCATTCAAAAATCCATAACTCTGACCAACTCCAGCTTCTTTATAAATATCATGGAATCTTGGGAATGCAGCTGCAACTAAAAATTCTTTACTTTTTACTTTTTGATAAAATGAATCAAGATATGTTAAAACATCATCAAGTTTTAATTCACCACCGCCTGATAAATACATTGGAATCCACGGATAAACACTATCAGCAAAATATTCTAAATGACCATCAAGTGTTGTTAAATATGGTTGTACATTCAAAGAATTAAATATTCTTTTCCAATCATATTTAGAATAAAAATACTGTGGCCCAAAAACAAGAATAACAGGTCGATTTTTAAATTTCAAATATGCTTCTTCAGAAAACCAGTTATTCTCCAACCACTTAAAAACCTCTTGAGCATGTTCAAGAGCATTTTTAGATGTTAGAATATTATTTCTTACCAAATTCCCAATAGTAGAATCTTCATAACAAACCACAAATTTCATATTAAATTTTTTAATGTACTCAAAAAGTTTCTTGGTAGCTTCATGAATCAAACCATAATCATAAACATTCTTTATTCCATACCAATCAACAATAACTCCATCTATTCCAGCAATTTTCATCAATAAAAGGTGATATTCAATTAGATCGGGATCACGAGAATCATAAGGACCAATTAAAGGATAATAATGTGAAGCTATCTCACGTTTACCACCAATTTCTTTTTCTGGATTGTAATGATTCATTGTCCAATGCCAACCATAATAACTAGAATACGGTGGAGATTGGTACCAAGGCATATAATGGACCATTAAAAAAGGAAAAGAAGCACTAAGAATAGATAATTCCAACTGATCTAAATTAATGCAACTAGTCCCTTCAATTGAATCATTAAAAGCAAAAGAAAAAAACACTAAAATTATAGTTAATAAATACAGTGCAATTACTTTTCTCATTTTTTCACCTCAACTTAATCAATTTTTAAAAACAACATTTTTTAATTAGCTTTGCGAAACATTTATACTGGTTAAAATTGTACCAAATATTTTTTTTTATTCATAGTTTGATTTTTATATACATTTTTTTAAAAATGAATTATAACGCTTTTTATTCTAAAATATTCATCAATATTTCTGGATATTTTATTTTAATGACTCAATTCTGTAAATTTATGTTAAAATTCTTTTAGTAGAAATAATGCTAATATTTGAACAAATTTTTTTATGAAAGGAGGTTTTTTATGGTTTATAAACTAACATACGGTAACTCTAGCAGTGTTGTAGAAAGTAATGCTGTAGTAAATCCTTCTATTGCAAAGTCTATTGATCAAACAAAATTGAACATGTTATTTGAAGACATCTCACTTAAAAACCATAATGGAATATTAATTCTTAAAAGAAAAGTAAAAAAGGGATATTATTTTGGTTTAGGAGATAAAATGGGGCCACTTAATAGATACGGAAAGAAATATGTTTTTTGGAATACAGACAACAACATTCATCATCCGAGCGCTGACCCTTTATACAAAAGTTTTCCGTTTTTTATATATATATCTGAAGATCTTTCTCAAATTTATGGAGTATTCACAGATCATCCGGGATGGATGGAATTGGATCTAGATTCAAATAATTCTGGATTGATTTCTTTTAAAATACAAAGTGATGGATTCATTCAATATATTCTTACCGGTAATGATGTCAAAGATATTCTTAATCAATATTTAAATCTCACAGGACAGAATATAGCTTTTCCTGTTTATGCTCTTGGTTATCAACACTCTCGATGGGGATACGCAAAAGAAATATTAAAAGTAGCTAAAACTTTTAGAGAAAAAAATATACCTTGTGATGTTCTGTATTTGGATATTGATTATATGGATAATCACAAAGTATTTACATGGAATAAAGGAATATTTTCAAATCCTAAGAATACTATTCATGAATTGCATGAAAAAGGATTTAAAATTTCTATAATTTTGGATCCCGGAGTAAAGGTAGAAAAAGGTTATCAAATTTTTGAAGAAGGAAAAAATAAATATTTTATAAAGACGAACGATGGAAAAGATTTTGAAGGATCTGTATGGCCTGGGAAAGTTAGATTTCCTGACTTTATGAATTCTGAAGTAAGAGATTGGTGGAGTAAAAAAGTCATAGAACAAATGGAAAAAATAGGAATAGATGGTTTTTGGAATGATATGAATGAACCTTCAATTTTTGCTACAGAAAAAGATTTAGAAAAAGCTGCTGAATCTTTGAAAAAATTAAAATTAGAAGAAGGAATCCAAGTTGCAATTAAATTATCAGAAATAGGAGAAATTGGGAAAAGAGATCATGCAAATGAAATGGTTCATTTAGATGGAACTCCTAATTGGAAAGTTAAAAATCTTTATGGTTTTAATATGATAAGATCTTCATCAGAAAAAATACAATCGCAAAATAAAAGGCCATTTTTAATAACTAGATCTGCATATTCAGGTGTTCAAAGATATGGAGGAGTTTGGACCGGCGATAATCATAGCTGGTGGGAACATATTTTCCAAGAAATTATTAGACTAATTTCTTTAAGCCTTGTCGGTGTATTTTATTCTGGAGCTGATGTCGGAGGATTTAGAGGAGATACTAATCCAGAATTACTAATTAGATTCACACAATTTGGAGTTTTCATGCCTATGTTTAGAAATCATTCGGAAATTATTACAAAAAGGCAAAACCCATGGAGTTTTGGAAAAGAAGTAGAAGATAAAATAAGAAAAGCTATAAATCTTCGTTATAAATTATTACCTTACATATATACAAGTTATATGCTGGGGATCCTTAATAACGAACCTTTAATAAAACCTCTCTTTTATCATTTTATTTCCAAAGAAGCTTTAAACATAGAAGATGAATTTCTTTTTGGAAATCAGTTGTTAGTAGCTCCTATTTATCGCCCAAGATGTTCGAAAAGAGTAGTTTGGCTGCCTAAAAAATCTATTAATTTACTTTCTGGAGAGATTTTTGAAGCTGGTTGGCATTTAGTAGATGTTGATTTAGATTATATCCCTGCTTTTCAATTTATCGAGAGTGCAATTCCATTTTTTGAACCACAACCCTATATAAATTACAAAAATGTTGATAAAGTTTACTGGAAAGTATTTGTAAATGAAAAGGCTGAAGGTTATTTCTACGAAGATGATGGAATAACTCTTAATTATATAAATAAAAATTTTAACTTGAAAAAAGTATCAATAACAAAGGATTGCATTAAAGTAGAAACGTTAGAAAAAGGTTTTCAAACTAAATATCGTGAATGGATATTTGACATTATTCATGAAAATGGAAAAACTGAAAGAATAAAAATCAATGTTGGACCAAATGATAATTTTTCAATAAATAATTAAAAAACTGGATGAATAAATTGTTTAATAAATCAACAAAATTCGTATATTAAAAATCTAATTTATCAAACAAAAAAACGGAGCAAAAATTGCTCCGCTTTTTACAGTAATTAATCTATACTTTTTTAATCAATATTGTTCAACCTTCCGTTTTTCCAAAACAAAAACTGGTGGCGAGGGACGGAATCGAACCGTCGACACGTGGATTTTCAGTCCACTGCTCTACCAACTGAGCTACCTCGCCACCTTTAAACCTTTTGGTGGGCGCGGTAGGACTTGAACCTACGACCTCATGCTTGTAAGGCATGCGCTCTCCCTCTGAGCTACGCGCCCTTCTTTATTTGGCGCCCCCAACGGGATTCGAACCCGTGCCTCTGGCTTGAAAGGCCAGTGTCCTAGACCGCTAGACGATGGGGGCAAATTAATTAAGAAACCATTAACTATGATATCAGAAATCCTACTTTTGTCAAGCATTTTATTTGTTACTTTTAACTGACAACTTAAAAAATATGAAGTTAAAAGTTTTAATTTTATATGTGATATAATTATTCATGCGTAATTACTTTATTTTTCTCATTTTCGGAGGTTTTAAAATGATTTACGATCCTGAATTTTTAGATAGATATCATGAACTTAAAAGAAAAAGAAGTGTAATTTTTAATATATTGAAAAATATTAACTCCATAAATAAAAACAGCTACAAAATTTTAATTAAAAATCTTGAAGGGAAACTTAAAGAAAAACTTAAAAAAATTGATATTACTTTTTTTTCGATGTATACATCAAATTTGCTTTATGGCAGGGGGGCTCTAAATAAGAGATTGTATTCTTTTAAAGAATTAGAAATCATGCCTAATGAAATTGCTGAGATCCTTTTCTGGGCAAATCCTAAAAAATTTCCTTTTCCAAGTTATCAAAAAAGCTATACAAAAGAATTTATAAAATCAGAACTTAAACGTTTAAAAAATTATAATCTCGATGATTTTTTACAATTATACGCATTGGATACATATAAAAAATTCAAAAACAACTTTTTAACTGATATTATTATGGAAATAAATTCTTTAAAAATATACGATTTTGAAAAGATACGCTGGATTAATGAATTAATAAGAGAACTAGATCCTATTTCCAAACAAAAAATCAAAGAAGAAATTAATGTTGATAGATACATTAAAAAAGCTTTATTTTCAAAACCAGTTTCTGAGGTAATTCTTGATGGCAGTAATATTATTCACTGGACAATTCCACCTTCAGTAAATAATATTGAAAAAGTTATCTATAAACTAGCGACCTTAAAAAAATTGTATTTTCCTTTTTATATAGTATTTGATAAAAATGCCAAATACCAATTTAGTAGCTCTATTTTTGAATATCCAAATGTATATTTTTTCTCTCCAGCTGATAAATTTATCATTGATTTAGCGATTTCAAAAAAAGCAAAAATCATTTCAAAAGACAAATTCAGAGATTGGAATATTGATACCAAAAAATACTTATTAGATATCAATATTTAAAATCAATAATCTTCTAAATTCAATTGCATTGCATAAATATCTGGTTCTTCTTCATCTTTGTATAAAGAAAAGAATAAAATACCGTCTCCATATGCAGGATAGAATACATCATAATTTAAATCTGGCGTTAAACAAGTCACAGATCCGCTATTTAAATTCTTTATCCAAATTCTATATATTCCATCTCTATTTGAAGTGAAAATTAAGTGAGTTGCATCCAAAAGTAATGGATCATGTTCGTTATAAAAAGTGTCTTCAACAGCATAATTTTCACCATTTACGTTTTTAAATATACCAAAATTTGCACCTTGAAGTGATGTATAGT
>Ga0190334_1001170_pt1 | contig 11583 bp, 7 predicted proteins | sample 48720478_MG_FD_161270 | JGI IMG/M metagenome (GOLD analysis project Ga0190334, IMG submission 161270) | Hydrothermal vent sediment bacterial communities from Southern Trench, Guaymas Basin, Mexico - 4872-04-7-8_MG | ecosystem: Environmental > Aquatic > Marine > Hydrothermal vents > Sediment ...
ACTCCCAGTCAAAATACCGCAAACGATCGTTCAGTTTGTTCTCCCGTAAAAAGTTTTCAACAGCAGCTGCTATTTTTCTACCGACCTTTTTCACCAGGGCCTGTTCGGTCCCCCGGGTTACCGCCGCGGTGGTATCAAGAAAAGCCTGGTAACTGCTTATTCCCATGGAAACCATTTCCGATTCGGGCAGCAAATTCACCTGTTTTCTCCCCGTAATGGGAACCGTGCTGCACTGCCATACCATTCCCATGTAAAGGATTAACACGGTTCCTTTGAGCAAGACGCCTTTCATATCGTTCACCATGTCATATTAAACAAAGTACTCAAAAAAAAGACAATTTTCATTTACTTTTTATCAAATAAAATTACACTTTCATAAAATACACCTTTCAAACAATTCATCATTACTCCAAACCTATGGCCGTATCGTCTCCCCGGGGGTCGGCTCCTCCTTCCAGGCGGTCGTCGGGCCACACCAGCACGGCATCCACGCGGCCAATTGCACCGCGGCGCCTCACATGGTGCCCCCTTTCTGTCAGTTCACGCAGGCACATATTATCAAGGGCTGGATTTTCGTAGTACAGGGTATCGGGAAGCCACTGGTGGTGGAACCGGCCTGCTTCCACGGCCTGCTGCATGCTCATGTGATGGTCGATCACGTTAATCAGAACCTGGAAAACGCTGGTAATAATGGTCGAGCCCCCGGGACTTCCCAGCACCATGAACAGTTTTCCCTCCTTTTCCACCACTGTGGGGGTCATGGAACTGAGCATTCGTTTTCCGGGGGCAATGGCGTTGGCCTCCCCTCCTACCAGTCCGTATAAGTTGGGAAATCCGGGTTTGATGCTGAAATCGTCCATCTGGTTGTTCAGCAGGAATCCTCCACCTTTTACGATCACTCCCGAACCGTACGACCCGTTGAGGGTGGTGGTGCCTGCCAGGGCATTGCCCATGGGATCGACAATGGAATAATGGGTGGTTTCTTCGCTCTCCCATATGGCCGGATCGCCTTCGCCGATATCCAGAGAATTTCCAGCCCGCTTCATATCGAAACCGGACATTCTGTCTTTCAAATAGTCCCGGTTCAGTAATCCTTTCACGGGAATTTCCACAAATTCCGGATCACCGAGATAGGCAGCTCTGTCGGCATACATGCGCCGTGCCGCTTCCGCCATCACATGTACGGCATCGGGACTGTTCCATCCCATGTTTCCCAGGTCAAAGGGTTCGACCATGCCAAGCATCTGAAGCAGCCCAACCCCACCGCTGGAAGGGGGTGGCATGGAAATGATCCGGTATCCGCGGTATGTGCCCGTAACCGGCACCCTCCATACGGGTTCATAGGTTTCCAGGTCGGCGGCGCTGATCAGGCCACCCCCGCGTTCCATTTCTTCCACGATCAACCGGGCAGTCTCACCACGGTAAAAGCCATCTCTTCCCAAATCCCTGATCCTTTCCAGGGTACGGGCCAGATCAGGCTGCACCAGGGTGTCGCCTGCATGCCATAATCCTTTGCCTGCCAGGGCGGTTTCCCGCCCGTTTATTTTAAGGAGCCTGCTTTTCGATCTGTTCAGATCGACCGCCTGTTTTTCCGTGAGAGGGAATCCTTCCGAAGCCAATCGCACGGCCGGTTCTACCAGGTCCTTCCAGGGAAGCCGACCGTACTTCCGGTGGGCTTCAAACAAGCCGGCAACGGTGCCCGGCACCCCGCAAGCCCGGTGTCCGTTGATGCTTGCCCCCGGAACCACATTTCCCCCGGCATCAAGGTACATATCGCGTGAGGCCCGCATGGGCGCTTTTTCCCTGTAATCCAGACTCACGACGGTTCCATCGTACATTCTCATCACAATAAATCCTCCTCCGGCAATATTGCCGGCATTGGGGTAACAAACGGCCAGGCACATCTCGACCGTCACGGCCGCATCCACCGCATTGCCTCCTTTTTCAAGAATGGATACACCTGCGGCCGAAGCCAGCTGATGGGCGCTTACCACCATGGCCCGGCGGGAGGTTACTCCCTGCGGTCCGCGCTCTTTGTTTTGCGGCGTGCAGGCAAAAGTGACAGCAATCAGTACAGAAACCGGTATGAAAAGCGGATTTCGCATTTTTTTTTTGATCAAAGAAAACGACTTTTTTGAACACAACGGTAAAAATGCTGTGGAATATCAAAGAAGAATATGTATTTTGGGTTTTTCATAACCGAAACCGCCAACCTGTTTGAAAATAAATACCATTTGCCATGAAAACCTTTTCCTGTCGCATGTTCCTGCTTCTCTTATTCCTTTTTCTCATAACCCCGGCAGGAACAAATGATACGTCAGCCCAGTCACGTAAAAGAACGGCAGCGCCGGTTCCCGGGATGGACACCCTGCTGCTGAACCGGCTGAAATACAGGCATATCGGACCTTTCCGGGGAGGCCGTTCGGCCGCGGTAACCGGTGTGGAAGGGAACCCCGATGTATATTATTTTGGGAGTACCGGAGGAGGTGTATGGAAAACCACCGACCGGGGCCATTCATGGAAGAACATCAGCGACGGCTATTTCGGAGGTTCCATTGGAGCGGTGGCCGTAGCCCCTTCCGACCCGAACATTGTTTTTGCAGGAGGGGGAGAAAAAACCGTACGCGGGAACATGTCGCACGGATACGGCATCTGGAAATCGACCGATGCGGGAGAACACTGGCGATACTGCGGTCTTAAGGAAGGCCGGTATATTCCCCGGATCAGGATATCGCCCGCCGATCCGCAACGGGTGTATGCGGCCGTGCTGGGCCATGTATTCGGTCCGAATCCGGAACGGGGCGTATACCGTTCTACCGACGGAGGCGACACCTGGGAAAAAGTGCTTTATGTCAGCGAAAAGGCGGGAGCCGTTGACCTGGTTATTGATCCCGTCAACCCCAGGATCCTGTATGCCAGCCTGTGGGAAGTGTCGCGTACCCCTTACAGCCTGAAAAGCGGAGGTCCGGGATCGGGACTCTGGAAAAGTACCGACGGAGGCGACACCTGGGTGAACCTGAGCCGGAAGCCGGGTATGCCGGCCGGGCCTCTGGGCATCATTGGCGTATCGGTATCCCCTGTAAACCACCGCAGGGTGTGGGCCATGGTGGAAGCACATGAAGGAGGTCTTTTCCTTTCGGATGACGGAGGCGAAACCTGGGAAAGGGTAAACGACGACCGAAATCTGCGTCAGAGGGCCTGGTACTACACCCGGGTGGTGGCCTGCCCTTCCGGCGAGGATGTGGTATATGTACTGAATGTAGGATTCCACCGGTCGAAAGACGGCGGGAAAAGTTTCGAGCGCATATCCACACCCCACAGCGATCATCACGATCTGTGGATATCCTCCACCGATCCGGACAATATGATCGTAGGCAACGACGGAGGGGCTCAGGTGACTTTCAACGGGGGCAGGAAATGGAGCACTTACTACAACCAGCCGACCGCCCAGTTTTACCGGGTCACTACCGATAACCATTTCCCGTTCCGGATCTATGCCGCCCAGCAGGACAATTCCACCGTACGTATTGCCCACCGCTCACGCGGTTACGGCATCACGGAGGATGACTGGGAAGAAACGGCCGGAGGAGAAAGCGGACATATTGCCCCCGACCCGGAAGATCCGGAAATTGTGTACGGAGGTTCCTACGGCGGATACCTCGAACGGCTGGATCACCGTACAGGCGAAAGACGCCGGGTCGATCCCTGGCCCGACAATCCCATGGGATCGGGAGCCGCTGACAACCAGTACCGTTTTCAGTGGAATTTCCCGGTATACTTCAGCAGGCACCACCCCGGACGCCTGTATGCGGCGGCCAATGTGCTGTTCGTAACGGAAAACGAAGGACGGAGCTGGGAGGTGATCAGTCACGATCTCACCCGGAACGATCCGTCCACCCTGGGGCCTTCGGGAGGTCCCATTACGAAAGACAATACCAGTGTGGAATATTACGGAACCATTTTTGCCGCCACCGAATCGGTTCATGAGCCAGGGGTAATCTGGACGGGTTCGGACGACGGGCTGATATGGCTGACGCGCGACGGGGGAAAGAACTGGGAAAATGTCACACCGCCTGCTGCCGTACTTCCCGAATGGACCATGATCAACAGCATGGAACCCCATCCTTTTGAGAAAGGAGGTCTGTATGTGGCAGCCACTGCCTACAAACGGAATGATTACACCCCTTATCTGCTGAAAACCACCGACTACGGAAAAACATGGACCCGGATTACCCGTGGGATCGATCCCCTGCATTTCGCCCGTGTGATCCGGGCCGACCCGGATTGTCGCGGATTGCTGTATGCAGGCACCGAATCGGGCATGTATATCAGTTACAACGACGGGAATACCTGGCAATCCTTTCAGCTCAATCTACCGGTGGTGCCTGTAACCGATCTTACCATCAAAAACAAACGGCTTATTGTGGCCACTCAGGGACGCAGCCTGTGGGTTTTCGACGACCTGCCCCTGCTGCACCAGCTGAAAAACGAACAGGTGAACAGCCCTTTTCACCTGTACGAACCGGCCCCGGCTTACCGCATCGAAGCGGGCCGGGGAGGACGGGGAAATGCAGGGGAAAATCCGCCTGCAGGACCGGTGATCTTCTTTTATCTGCATGAAGTACCCGATTCGTCCACACCGGTGCGTGTGGATATTCTCGATACGACGGGCAGGCTGCTGAGGCGCTTTACCACGGGAAAAATCCCTGAAGAACAGGATGTGCGCCTGTATACCGAAAAACTTGAAGTGTCGAAAGGGATAAACCGGGTGGAATGGGACATGCGATATCCCGATGCCAAAACTTTTCCGGGAATGATCCTGTGGGGAGGAACCACGCGGGGGCCGCTGGCCCTGCCTGGGGAATACACAGCCAGGCTGGTGGCGGGAAAAGATTCGATCGAAACGGTCCTGAGAATTCTCCCTGATCCGGCGGTGGAAACCCCGTACGAAGGTCTGAAGGAACAGTTCCTGTTCCTGATGGAAATCAGGGATACCTTATCGGAAGTTCATCAGACCATTCTGGATATACGGAAATTGCGGGGTGATCTGCAGGACCTTCAGAAACGAATCCCGGATGAAGGAAGCAAGCTGAAAGAATTGATCGACTATACCCTTGAGGAGATCAGGGAGGTGGAAGAGGCTCTGTACCAGACAAAGAACCGGAGCCCGCAGGATCCTCTGAACTATCCCATCCGGCTGAACAATAAGCTGGCCTCACTGGCAGCAGCCGTATCCCGGGGCAGTTATCCTCCCACCCGGCAGGCACGGGAAGTGAAGGTCATCCTGGAAAAAGCCATCAGGGAGCAACTGGACCGTTTCAACAGGGTACGCACCGGAACGGTTCCCATGATCAATAAAATGGCAATAGAGTTGCAGGTCCCGGCGGTGAAGATCTGAGGGTGATCAGGAAAGACTTACCCCAGATCGTTCAGGATGCGGATGATCTTCATGCTTTTGATCGAGATCTTTTTCCCGTCAAGATCGATGATTTTGTCGTGCCTGAATTCGCTCAGGGTCCGGATAAAACTTTCCTTGGTGGTTCCTGCCAGCTGCGACATTTCTTCGCGGGTAAGCGGGATCTCGAATTCAAGGCTGTGAAAAATGTCTTCGGAAAAATACAGAATCACTTCCGCCACTTTGCCCGGTAACTGTTTCTGAGCCTGGCTGATCAGCTTTTCGAACATGAACAGACCGTGCCGGCTGAGCTCACGAAGCAGGTCGAGGGAAAAATGCCCGTTCCGCATGACGACTTCCAGAAATGTGTCATGGTCGAAAAAACGGATGGAAGCGGCCCCCACGGCCGATGCGGAATACTGGTGTATTTCGCTTCCCAGCACCGAATGCAACCCGATAAAATGACCCGGACCTTCCAGCTTGAGGGTCAGGATTTTCTTGCTTTTCCCTGTTTTGTATATCTTAACCAGTCCCTGTTCTACGAACATGAAATGGGATGACCGGGTATCCTGCCGGAAAATGGTTTCCCGGTTTTCAAAACGTACCAGATTGCTGGCCCGGATCAATTCCTTCCAGTCCTGTTCCGTCAGTGTTTGCCATATCCGGTATTCATCCTGTTCCATAAGAAAGATTAATGAGCTAAATCATCAGTTAAATGTAATTCACATCAATGAATTACGCAATATTTCCGCAGGCTTTTATTCCCGTTGAGCAAAAGTTTTTTATTTTTGGCATATAGACATCCGAAGCGAACATTATGGCGAAAGGAGCAAAAATTCTGGTTATTGACGATTCCAACACCAATGCGGTGCTGCTTGATGTGGTTCTGGAGAAAGAAGGATACGAGGTAATAACGGCCTCCAGTGCCAGGGAGGCACTGGCATACCTTGAGAAGGACATGCCCAACCTGATCCTGCTGGACATATTGATGCCTCAGACAAACGGGCTGGAGTTACTCGAAAAGATCAGGCAGGAGACACGGCTGGCCGATCTTCCCGTGATCATGGTCACAGCGGTTGGGAATGAGAATTACAAAGAAAAAGCCCAGGAACTTGGGGCAGTGGATTATTTTGAGAAGCCCATTGATGTAACCCAGATCATCAAAAAAATCAAGTCCATTCTCTGAGCTCACGCCTCATAACAGTAACCCACTCCTTTGATTGTACGAATAGCGTGCTGACCGAACTTTTCCCTTAGGTTCCTCACATACACGTCGATGGTGCGGTCGCCCACGAACACGTCGTCTACCCGGATACGATTGTAAATTTCATCGCGGGTAAATACCCTGGAAGGACTGAAAGTAAGCAACACCAGCAGGTCAAATTCCTTTTTCGGAAGCTGGAATTCTATCCCTTCAAAGTACGCCAGGTATTTTTTCCTGTCGACCACCAGCCGTCCGTTATCAGTCAGATGATCCGCAGGAGGCAAAACTCTTTCGCCCTGGCAGTATAGCGCCCACTCCAGAAGGGCTTTCACCCGTGATAGAAATACCCCGGGACAGATGGGTTTGGCAATGTAATCATCGTCTCAGGCAGCGAAGCCGGCAATTTGCAAATAATCTTCCGAACGGGCTGTCAGAAAAACGATCATACTTTTCATCGTCTACAATCAGTATTTTATTTTCTGCCATGTATTTGTTTTTCACCGAAAGGTCAAAAATAGGAACAAATGCTTTCGCCCAGGTTAATCTGACTTTATAATATTGTGAAATTCAACCGGTTCAGGTTTACAATAAGTTAAGATAAAATTAATATCCGAACGAATGGAAAAAGTATTCCAGCCATTACCTTTGTTTCCGAATAAACGGAACCAACCGCTTACTATGGAAAACCTGTATTTGTTCATTGTCATTGTGCTGTTCGGGGTGGCCATATCCGACCTGATCGTAGGAGTGAGCAACGATGCCGTCAATTTCCTGAATTCAGCCATCGGATCCAAAGCCGCCCCTTTCAAGGTGATCATGCTGATCGCTTCGCTGGGCATCCTGATCGGGGCCACGTTTTCCAGCGGCATGATGGAAGTGGCCAGGAAAGGGATTTTTCATCCCGACATGTTCACCTTTTCCGAGATCATGGTCCTGTTCCTGGCTGTCATGCTGACCGATGTCATTCTGCTCGATCTGTTCAATACCTTCGGTCTTCCCACATCCACTACCGTTTCTATTGTATTCGAGTTGCTCGGTGCCGCCATGGCCATGGCCATCATCAAAACAAGCCATCATCCCGAGATGGGAACGGTGGTAAGCCAGTACATCAATTCAGGGGGGGCTCTGTTCATTATATCGGGTATCCTGCTTTCCATTGTGATCGCTTTTAGTCTGGGAGCGCTGGTTCAGTATATCGTCAGGATCGCATTTACCTTCAATTTCCAGAAACAGATGAAGTATTTCGGTGCCATCTGGGGAGGTATTGCGACCACGGCCATTACCTATTTTATGCTGATTAAAGGAGCCAAAGGATCGGCCTTCATAACCGACACCACCCTGAACTGGATCATGGATCACACCATGCTGATCCTGCTGATCAGTTTCCTGGGGTGGACCCTGATCCTGCAATTGCTGATGTGGCTGGTCAAAGTCAACATTCTGCGGGTGGTAGTGCTTGTCGGTACTTTTGCCCTGGCCATGGCCTTTGCAGGAAACGACCTGGTGAACTTTATCGGGGTGCCCCTGGCCGGGTTTGCCTCTTTCCGGAATTTCATGGCCGAAGGGGCGGATCCCGAAGTATTCACCATGGAAGCCCTGAGCGGCCCGGTTCAAACACCTACCTATTTTCTGCTGCTGGCAGGAATTGTAATGGCCGTCACCCTGTGGTTGTCGCGCAAGGCCAGGTCGGTTACAGAAACGGAAATCAATCTGGGTCGTCAGGACGAAGGATACGAGCGTTTCCAGCCGAATGCTTTCTCTCGTTTTCTGGTGAGGGCCAGTATGAACATATCCCGCGGATTCCGGACACTGGTACCCGTAAGTCTGCAGGAAAAGCTGGGGAAGAGATTCGACCAGACGGAGTTCGCATCAAAAAATTCCGCCGCCAAAGATACAGCCTATTTCGACCTGGTAAGGGCTTCGGTAAACCTGGTTGTAGCCAGTATCATCATTTCCTTTGCCACCTCAATGAAGCTGCCCCTTTCCACCACCTATGTCACCTTTATGGTGGCTATGGGAAGCTCCATGTCTGACAGGGCCTGGGGACGGGAAAGCGCCGTATACCGCATTTCGGGAGTGCTTACGGTCATCGGGGGCTGGTTTATTACCGCACTGATCGCATTCACCATTTCCCTGGTGATCGGTTTTATCATCTATTACGGAGGTTTCGTGGCTATCCTGGTTCTGATCGTGCTGATAGGCTTCCTCATCTTCCGTACCCACATTATCCACAAGCGCCGGGAAGCCGACATGAAGCTGAAGCAGGAAGCCCTGTACGGGCGTAAGATTGTCAGGGCTGATACTGTGCTCAGCGAGTGCAACAAAAATGTTACCAGCACGGTCATCTCTATGTCGATGCTGTATTATCTCACGCTGGAGAATTTTTTCAGGGAAAACAGGCGGGGACTGAAAAAAGTGAGGCAAGAGATCAAAGAACTGAACAAGCACAGCAAGGAACTGAAATACAATATATACATCACCATCCGGCAGCTGGAGGAAGATTCCGTGGAAAGCGGTCCCTACTACGTTCAGGTACTCGATTACATCAGGGAAGGTGCTCACTGCGTGAATTTCATCATGGAGCACATTTATGAACATGTGGAAAACAACCATGCTCCCTTCAATGAAGACCAGAAAAAGGAATTCATTTTCCTGAACGAGGAAATCTCGGTATTCTTCAACTTTGTGCTGAATCACCTGAAACAGGGGAAATTCGATGATCTGTCGGAGATTATCGAAAAGCAGAAACACATCCTGGATATTATTGCCAAGATGAACAAGAAACAGGTGAAAAGGATCAAAAAGGGTGAATCCGGGACCAAAACCAGCCTGTTGTATTTCAATGTACTGGCCGAGACCAAGAACCTGATGCTTTACACACTGAATATTCTGAAAGCCCAGCGTGATTTTGTGATCTATTCCAGGGAAAACGGCATTCTGGCACCCTGAAGAGTACCGGGTAACTCATTGAAAATGATCCTGAAGGGAAAAAACGGGGAGGAACCGACCGTTCGGAAGGGCTATTCCTGAAACTTATATCCCACCCCCTTGACGGTTTTTATATGCCGGTCGCCCAGTTTGCCCCTGAGCTTCCTGATATGCACATCGATGGTCCGGTCGCCCACAACGATCTTCTCGCCCCATATCCGCCGGAAAATTTCATCACGGGTATAAACCTTTCCGGGTTTTTCCATTAACAGCGACAGCAATTCAAATTCTTTTTTGGGCAGGGAAATTTCCTTTCCTTTTTTAACCACCGTGAACCGTTCCTGATCAACGATAATATCTTTATGCCTGATCACCCTCTTCCCGGGTGTCGTGTTGACAGGGCCCGGTGCTGACCGCTTCAGCAAAGCCCTGATACGGCTGAGCAGTACTCTGGGTTTAATGGGTTTGGTAATGTAATCGTCGCCTCCCGCCTCAAAACCTGCAATCTGTGAATAATCCTCTCCCCGTGCCGTCAGAAAAGCAATGATGGTCTGGTTCAGCCCGGCATCCTTTCGTATCTCTTCGCAGATCTCCATCCCGTTCATACCCGGCATCATCACATCAAGCAGAATCAGATGCGGCAGTATCTCGCCGGCCAAACGGATCGCATCTTTTCCGTTGGTGGCCGTATATACCTCATACCCCTCTTTTTTCAGATTGTACCCGACGAATTCGAGTATATCCTTTTCATCATCTACCAGGAGGATCCGGTAGTCAGTAGAATGGTCCATGAAATCAATTATTTGAAGAACATCGCCCTTTTCGGTTTATAAAAGTAATCCCGTTCAACAAACCGGATACTTTCTATGTAAATCATGTACCAAAAATACAATTAATTGGGAAATCCCTTACAGCACAGCTTTTTTATTTGCTACAGTATAGCAGGCTGCCGGCAGACAGGTCTGCGCTTCTTTTCATTCCCTGTCTGCCTTGCCTGTCGGAATACAAGCGCTAGGCAGGTTTACGTGAACCTCTGCTTACGGCTAGTGCTGTTTCTCGCAGGACTGTCTGAGACTCTCCGGATATTTGTTAATTTTGCATTCCTGTAAAAAGATTCTCTCATGGAAAAAGTGATCGTCGGTCTGTCGGGCGGAGTAGATTCCAGCGTGGCGGCTTACCTGCTGAAGCAGGAAGGCTACCGGGTAGAGGGAATGTTCATGCAGAACTGGCATGACACTACCGGACTGCTGGCCGGCGACTGTCCATGGGAAGACGATCTGCTCATAGCCAGGCTGGTGGCCCACAAGTTGGATATCCCCCTGCATTTTACCGACCTCAGCGGCCCGTATTACGAACGGGTGGTGGATTACATGTTCCGGGAATACCAGGCGGGCCGAACACCCAATCCTGATGTGCTGTGCAACCGGGAGATCAAGTTCGACCTGTTCATCCGGGAAACCGAAAAGCTGGGGGCCGGCCGGGTAGCCACGGGTCATTACTGCCGGAAAGAAACCATTGAAAAAGACGGAAAAACAATTTACCGATTACTGGCGGGAACCGACCGGAACAAAGACCAGAGCTATTTTCTGTGCCAGCTTTCGCAGGAACAATTGTCAAAAGTGGTCTTTCCACTGGGGCAGCTTACAAAACCGGAGGTTCGTCAGATTGCCGATTCCATGAAGCTGGCTACTGCGTTCAAGAAAGATTCCCAGGGCATCTGTTTTGTGGGTAAGGTAGATCTTCCCACTTTCCTGCAGCAGAAGCTGAAAGCCCGGGAAGGAAACGTGATCGAGATCCCGGCCGGTTTGCCCCAGTACCATGAGCGAACGGCCGACAAATGCAGGCAGTGGGCTGAAGACGGATCCATGCACCTCATCACCCGCCCCTGGACCTATGATCCTTCCATGGGAACTCCGGTGGGTACTCACAGGGGCGCTCATTTTTTCACCATCGGGCAACGCAAGGGACTAAATATCGGTGGTAAGGAACAAGCCTTGTTCGTGATCGGAACCGATGTGGAAAACAATGTGTTGTATGTGGGCCAGGGGCAGGATCA
>Ga0190334_1001171_pt1 | contig 11572 bp, 9 predicted proteins | sample 48720478_MG_FD_161270 | JGI IMG/M metagenome (GOLD analysis project Ga0190334, IMG submission 161270) | Hydrothermal vent sediment bacterial communities from Southern Trench, Guaymas Basin, Mexico - 4872-04-7-8_MG | ecosystem: Environmental > Aquatic > Marine > Hydrothermal vents > Sediment ...
AGCAGGCCGCCGACGCGATGCGCAACCATACGACCCTGTGCATCCACGACTACATCGGTCAGGTCCATGACTGTCAGGTGTGGTCGAACTATTGAGAGAAGGTCAAGGAGAACATCTGTGAGGCGTTCGTGGTATACGGTCTTGTTTGCTTCAGGCAGTAGACCGAAGAGATTCTTCACGGCACCGCCCACAACCACACGAGAATCGGGCTTGAGCGTCGGGGCGTTAATCAGGATAGCGTCATCGAACAGGATGGCTGGTAGACTGTACTCGTTGAACGCATGGCCGGGGGCAGAAACGGTCTTCCTTGGAAGAGCGCTCAGGTTGACCAGCTGAACCTGCAGATCTTCAAGATGCTCCCGATACCCGAGACGCTGAAACGCCTCCTCAGCTGTGCGGACAGGGTTGTCACTCTCGACGACCAAGACATCTGCCGCGCTACTGAACGTTCGCACGAGCGCCCTCGTCAGCTCCCAAGTAGTGTTCCCAAGGGAGGCCGGGTCATAGATTGACGGTTTAATGACGATGTGTTTCACGGTGCCCGAGAGAGGCAGAGGGGAGCTGAGCTTCTTGAGAGCCTTTGCCAGCGCCTCGCGCGGATTGCGTGCCAGTCCGACTGCCACTTCTGACGTATAGTCCATTAGATACTATCCACGCTCCATCTATCTGTGAGATGCCATTAGTCTGCATCTGACCAGGCTACATGCTTAACTGACTCATGCGCCGAAGAACAGACGGCGTGTGCGTTTCTGTCGCTCCTCTTCAGTTTCGTCAGTGTCGGGCGGAGGAGGAGGAGGCGGTGGGACCGACATACGCTCGTCGTCAGGTCGTCCGGTGTCAGAGGGAGTTTCTTCCGGCTCCGTCGAGGGCTCGACCGAGGACTCTGGTGCAGATGGCTCATCGTAGGGGCTCCACAGACTCCGTACCTCGTTGTGCCGGGTGGCCGGGGTTGTTTCCGTTTCGGTGGTAGTCTCAGCCTCGTGCTCCAGAGGTGGAGGGGTGACCAACGGCACCTCCTCAGGCTCAGGAGGCGGTGACTCTTCCGTGGGTGGCAGAGTGACCAGCGGCTCAGAGAGTGTGGACTCTTGCGTCTCCTCCGTCATGTCGGATGGCTGACTCTCAAGCAGTGGTTCAGAGGACTCCGATGGCCCGTACGGTCTCGATTCTTGGTCAGGTACCTCCTCGCTTGCGGATGGCCCGGACTCCAAACTTGGTTCGAAGGTTCTGTCGGTGTCAGATGGCATGCCGAATCCGTGTTCGTCCAGCACACGTTCCAGCTCGGCAAGTGCATCCATTTCCGCAGTAAGCGGGGGTCTCTCAGTCGCACTGTCCGTCACAGGGGGTTGCTCCTCCCGGGATGGCGGCGACGCGAAGGTCTGCCCGGACGATGGTGCTGGCTCGGTTTCTGCCGTCTTGCCGAGGGAGTCGGACGATACGCGTTCAGAAGTCACAGTGCTGTCGGATGTGTCAGGAGGGGTCTCCGGTTCAACAGAGAGTGGCTCGGGTTCTTCCAAGTGAAACTCAGATTCGAAGTCTCGAGGTGGTCCTGTTGATGTCACGTCCTCCTCTGACAGAGATCCTGTTGGTTCGAGCGAATCGAGGGGGGAGGACGGCTCGTCAGATGGCTGAACAGCCTCGTGGAATTCAGCAGGAGGGGGTGCGCTCTCCTCGAGTGACGATGTGACCTCCTGTGGGCCCTCCTCACGCCTTGCAACGGGCGGAGCTGGAGGGGTGCCGAACTCGCTCCCCTCGGTCGCAGGTGGAGTGCGTTCCATATACAGGTCGTCAGGGTCGCGGAGTGTCCGCGCCAAGGGAGATCTCTCAACCATAGTCTCTGTGGGCTCAAAGAAGTCAACATGGGGCCTCTCGGTTTCTAACCTCTTCTTCTCATCTGACTCAGTAGCTGCAAACGAAATACCCAAGGCATGACTGAGACACGATTGGCATCGCTTGGCTGCGGCGATGAGTGCATCATTGATGAACTGGTCAAGGGGCTTTGCCCTATCCGGGTTTCTCTTCGCCCACTCTATGAAGCTGTCAACCATTCTCAGAGCGTCGCGTACTCCCAACCAATACTTCTCGTCCTGTTCGGAGGTCACTAGGAACACCTACACGTGTTCACCATACTGTGGAGAAAAGGCTTGTGCCGATGGCCATCGAGTGGCGCTGAGAGTATCTCTCATTTGTCTGATGTCTCTCGCGCCTCGATCATCTCTTCAATCAGACTCGTAAACAGACCCGCCAGTTCTTTGCGCTTCTCTTCGTTTAGCTCATCGCCTACGTAAAACACTCTAGTTGGGCATCCGGACCCGATATTCTCGCGAATCTCGTTTCGATACTTTGTTTCAATCTCGGGGTCAGGTCTTCTAAGAACTATGATTACTGCCGACGCGCCGCGATAGCTGAGTGAGAACAATATGTCCATAGCACGCTTAGTGGGGGACATCATCACTGCGCGCACCTCAGAGCTGCCCGCCTCAAGATCTCTCGAGCCTATCCGTATCCCATCTACAGCAACCGTGTTGCTATTGATGGCGTCCATCACTTCCCGCAGCAACATGTCGTCAGGCCCGACAATTGTGATTTTGAAGAGCCATCGCGATTTTCTCTCCGAAGACATAACATAATCCCCCGTCAACCGTGGACACTCTGTTCGAATGACTGTGCATCGGTCAACTACAAAATATTTCTTGCGTGGCTGTGTTGCGCAAAACAAGAGATCCAAGAAGCAACAGCCATAGATTATTAAGACCTCTACCTGACGGGTTCCAAGGGATCGATGTGACAACGGTCAAGGAAGTGTTTGAGGCTCTGAAGCCTGTGAAGGACCCCGAGATTCCTGTGTCAATCACTGACCCCCGGGTTGGGATAGTCAAGCAGGAGTATATTCGGGTCGATAATGGGCTTATTACGGTACTGTTCAAACCAACAGCGCCGTATTGCCCAATGGGTGGACTGATTGGCATCCTCATCAGACATCGACTTGAGGAATTGTACCCCGACCACACGATACGAGTCAGGGTAGTACCAGGTACGCACAGCCAAGAACAGGCAGTCAATGAGATGATTAGTAACAATGAGAGGTATCGCAATATCGTAGAGCAGATGAAACAACGCGGCATGATGTGATGAGTAATGGCATCGCAGGGACAGGTACATGCTGACATATCGTGCGTGCTTCTCATGTTTGGGACTGTACTTATCACCGTGGGCCTGACCCTGCTGGCACTTGCCCAAGTCGGAGAAACACAATCATTCATATTCATATTTCCTTTCGTCATCATAGAATCGGATGTGCCACCGCTCTTTGCTCTGTGGGCAATTGTATTGTTCATCACGGTATTGGTAGCAATGTTCATGATACCGAGAGCCATTGCCAAGCACGCCGTATTGTCCACATCTTTCACAACCTGCCCGGTGTGCGGCCAGCCACTCCCGCCCGATGCCCGTTTCTGCGCATACTGCGGACTTGAAATCCATGGAGATCACGTTGACGACTCGTTCCAAATGTAAGCCGGTCGAAGGAAGGTCGTGGCCAATCACCAATGAACTGAAGTGGGCCTAACACAATAGTCGGCACAATGCAGACTGAGATACGCCCAATTCGGCGGGAGGATGTGGTTTCGGTCTACGAGATTGAAAAGACGTCTTTCGCCGAGCCGTGGAGCATAGGAATCTTCAGGCTCCATGCTGCGTGGCGTGGCGTAGTTCCACTGGATGAAGAGAGAACTACGTATGCGAATGTGGCGGTGCACCAGGGCGTGGTACTGGGCTATATCGTGTGGGAAACTGACAGAGGACACAGAACTGGACGAATACTGAACATCGCTGTTAGGGAAGGCTACAGGAGGCGAGGCATAGGGAGAACGTTGATTCAGCACGCGTTCGAGGCAATGAGGAGAGCCGGGCTCGTCCAAGTGGAACTGGAGGTTAGGGAGAGCAACACCGCAGCAAGAGGTCTCTACTCTCACCTCGGAATGATAGAAGTGGGGCGCATCGCAAGATACTACCACAACGAGGATGCCGTGGTGTATCGAAGAGAACTCTAGACCTTCCTACTACGTACTAGGCGCGGCCCCACGATATCATGGTATAGTCGCAGGTAGGACTCATCCCGCGATACAACGGCAAACGGTAGGCCCTCTCCAGCCATTCCGCCAACTATGATCTCCTCGTCGTCTCGAACGGCCAGATAGGGTGGAGAATCGACTGTCCAGACTCGCCACCCATCGGGAACCCTTGGGCTCTGCTCGGCTTCTTCTGTTGGGGGCAAGATGAGAACACGCCGCACCGGCTTCTTGACCTTCGACAATTTCCTGAGGTTCAAGCACTCCGGATTCGGCACAGAGATGACAATGGACTTCTCAGCACGGCCCGCCATGTCGAACATGTGAGCACAGGTTTCTTCTGCGCCAGTCAGATACCATGTGGTCTTCGCCGATGACTCCGTCAGGACTCCGCTCGCGGTCCTGATGGCCTCAACAGTTTCAGCCGACTTTGTCGAAGCCACACTCAGCATCTCCACGGTTCCTGCAAGCGATGCCTTCAGCTCGTTGAGGTTCTTCTTCACTGACCGGGACCATCCCCTGAGAGACTTGTCAAACTGTGCTTCGAGCTGCCCTACGACCTCATCCCGGGTCCGTCGCAACTGAGATGTCCTCTCACTCAGAACGTTGCTTGCCGCGGCGGCCGACAGATCGAGTGACTCACTCTGGGCCGCCAGCTTGTTGCGAATGGTTTCAGCTAGGCCATAGATGTCGCTGCTCAATCGGGCCTTCAGAGACACTCCTGCGGACTCAAACCTTCTGGAGGCCCGTACATTCGCGGAAACAAGCGCTTCTTTCACAGCCTCAAAGATCTCGTTACGAAGCTCGGAATGGCGTGCCTCTATGCGATCAGTCGCAGCCTTGTAGCTCTTGGCCACGTTTCCAACTTGGGCGCGCAGGTCTTCGACACGGCCACCAAGTAGCCGGTGTATTTCTGCCTGAGCCTCATCGACCGACATACTTGTAGTCTCAGAAACCGAGTCGGCCAGCTCCTTGATGCCATCCCGAAAGCTGGTTATGCTGTTGCGGGACCTGTCTATCTGTGCGGAGGCACTCTCAGTCAGATCCGTCACGTGCTGACTCAACATGGACTCGACTTGCTTGATGAGGTCCAGTGTGGATGTTTCAATCTTGGCAATGGCTTGGGTACCCTTGTTGAGGACCGTTTCAGAGGCATTACTTGAAGCCTTCGCAAGCCCCTGCTGAACGACTGTTATGTCGTTGTTGAGCTTCTCTGCGAGAGTCTCTAGTGATGCTGTGATGTTCCCCATCGTCGAGTCAACCCACGCCAACGCACCCTCCAGCGAGTCGACAGCCTGCGCACGACGCTGCTTCATAACGGAAATGACCTCATCACGCATCTGAGCACGGAGCCTGACGCTCTCGGACTCCCGGTCTTTTAGCCGCGTACTATACACATCAAATTTCGCAGAGACCTCATTCCCAATCTCGGTGGCAACACTATCCAGCTTCTTGCTCGTATCAGCAACAAAACGCTGACGATAGTCGGTTTCCTCGGTGACAAACGACTCAGCCGCATTTCGTGCATTGGTAATACTCTTCCGCAAGGACGATGCGACCATCTCCTGCGCGTTCTCCAAGCGCTCAGCAATTGCTTCCCGAGCACCGACCATTGATGACTCGAACTCGCGCGTGAGCTGAACGAGGGTCTCACCCATCTGCCTGATGGATCCCCGTTCAATGTCCCGAAGGCTGTTCTCAATTCCCTCCAAGACCTTTCCGATGCCATCGAGAGTTTCGTGCAGCCCCTGAGAAACCTGCGCACGCTTGGCACTCGTCAGTTCCTCAAGGGCTTTCCTCGCCTCAGCGGCAGACTCGATAACTTCGTCAATTCGAGCGCCTATCTCAGAGGCGTACTCCTGCTGGAGCCGCAGTGAGTCCTCTTTCAGGTTGGCAATCTCGCGGCGAATGGCCTCTCTGAAGGCCACATGGTTGGATCTGACAAGGTCCCGGGCCTCCATGGTCTGGTTCGTCAATAGACCGTTGAAAGCGACCTCAAGACCCTGCACCAGTGAGATGAACTGTTGAGTGATGTCTTCCATGTGCACATGGAATTCTTGTCTAATCCCCTCTGCATGCCGATCAATTCGTTCCACCTGGTCGGCAATCGCTGACTCAATCTCAGTTTCTACTCCCTCTGCATGCGACCGAATCGTTGATACGCCCTCAGCAAGCCTCTCATCTAGCCGTGCGTTTATGCTCTCGTACAGTTCCTTTGTGGCATTGGCCTGTTCGGCTATTTGGGTGGAGAAACGGTTGAGTATCTCAGTAAGCTGAACCCCGAAGGTCCCCTCGAAGTCCTCGACAAACTTCTCTGCTCCGCTCAACACGGTTTCATTCCGTGTGGACAACGATGAGATGACGGATGAGAATGCGGATCTTAGTCTGCTGTCCATGTTCTTCACGAGCGTCGAGAGTTCGTTCACCTCAGTTTCGAAGATGCTGTTGATGCTCTCGATAGTTTCCTGAACCTGTTTCTTAAGCGCAGTCTGTGTCTTCCGCGTCCCGCTACCGAGCTTCGAAAAGAGGTCCTCCTGAGCCTGCTTGAGCCGCTCCAGCTCCTCGGCATTCTGAGCTTGAAGCATGTCAACCACGACTGAGCGCCCTGAAGAGAGGAGCGACTCAAAGTCGTCCCGGACCGACGACACAAGTTTGCGCAGCTCCGCATACTCATTGCTCAGGAGAGATGATGACTGCTCCATGTGTGAGCTGAGAACATTCTCGACACCATCCAAATACGACGCATCAATAGCCGAGATCTGGTTCAGATGGTTAGTGACCGTCTGTGAGGTACTCTCGACGAGGGTGGTGACCTCATGCTTCCAGTCTTCAATGTCACCCCGCATCGAACTAGTTACGCCAATGGCGTCCTCAATCATCCCAGAAACAAGCGCAGCATATTCCCCATTGATCTTCTTGATTCGCGTCATCAGTCCAGCAACGAGCTCGCGAGCCTGAACGTAGGTGCTGCTCAGCTCAGCCTTCAAGTGCTCTACCGTGGCCTCCAGCTCGTCTGATGCTGACGCTAGGACCTCAAGTGCCTCGGAGGACAACGAGTCCCCCCTGCGGCGAAGCGTTTCAGCAGTGTCGACAACAATGGCACGCAGCCGCGACTCCGCATCTGCTATGGTCGACTTGACAGCGTTGTGAGCCTCGTCAATCAGTGATTCCGCATGATGAGTGAGCTCTTCGACCGTCTTCATCGTCGATGCCTTTTCCGACGACACGGCGGCATCCAGTTCTGTGGAGAGAGCAGATAGACGGGAATCAAGTGACTCTTGAATCTCGTCAAGATCACGTTGAAAGGACGAGAGCTCATCGCCGATGCTGTCTTCGAGGTGGGCGGCCAGACTATTCATGGTGGATTCCACAGTGGAGAAGAATTCGGCTAGCGCCTCGCTCGTTGTTCGGACCATTTGTTCGGTCTGCTCGCGCACCGTGTCCAGCACGCCTGTTTCATACGACTCGAACTCGTTGCGAAGCCGCTCCATTCGTGCATGACGCTCATCAGTGACTTTCTTGACCGTGTCTTCCGCCTTTGCAATCCCCTCATTAACAGATGACTGTATTCTGTCTGAGAAGGCTTTCATGTCCTCGACCACGTTGGCCAAGACATCTGCCAGTGCGAGACTCGGAGGAAGGGCACGATAGATTGGTACGACACCCTCAACCCTGATTATGAGGCCCTTGTCTAGTAGACTTCGAAGAGCCTTTTCGGCCCGCGCCTTCGACAGGCCGGACAAGAGCGCTATCGCGCCCAGCGTCATGTTCCCGCCCACATAGATGGGTAGGAGGACTTTTGACTCGGTCGGTGTAAGACCCAGATGTTTGGTCAGTACTGGTATCGCCTTCTCCACAGCTTCAGATCCACTCATGTCATTCCCACCTCTTGAGGGATTGCTCCGTTTGTCACGCCCGCGTCTCACCCGTGCTCCCCTCAGAAGCCAATGAGAACAGCATTCTGAGGGCCCCCACATTGATTGAAGGCTCGCTGCCACCTGCCACTACCTCGGCCTGTATCGCAGTCCCAGCATCGAGCTCCACGAGATGAAGGGCCTCGAATCCATCCCGAAGCTTGGAGAGGCCCTTCTCAACTTTGCCGCGATTGACTGATCCCACGCTGACCATCAACACCCACCAGTTCAATGTCGCGTCGAATGTTTCCGCCTCGACCCCATGATACTGGGACAAAAGGCGCACATAGCAATCAAACACCTCGAACGACTGTATCTCCTTGTGCCATGGGTTCAGTTCAACTATCCCACGGGCAAAATCAAAGTGAAACAGCAAGTTGTCACCAGCCACAATGAGTGTGTCACCCTCACGGATGCGCGCCCGGCGACTCCAGAGCTTGTTGAAGCGTGTCGTGAACTGGCGGATTGAACTCATCTTTAGTGCGGAGAGGAGATCGTTGATTGGTATTCGGCGGTCAGTCATCCCACGACCCTTCTTCTCCAAGATGTAACGTCTTATCTGAACTAAGTACTGAGAATAGCAGAATCTTGGTAGGTCGCGCGGAGGCACGCCAATTTCAACCAGCATGTTGAGAAAGTTGCGGTCCTTGCACGCCGGCCTCACTGTGCACCCGAGACGGTCCTCCTGACATCGAGTACACTTATCCTCGTGAAGTTCCATGAATTCGCGTGCAAGATAACGATCCGCGTCAGGATTCAAGAGTCTAATCCTCTTTGCAAGTAGGTCTGCGTTCTCCTGCAAGTGCATTGTTGGGATCACCCTGCCGTTAAGGTATAGATTGCCGGGTCAGGACGCTGGCAAGGCGCTCCGAAGACGGAGTCGAGCAGCATTTCCCAGTGCGGAGAGATAAATCTATGGACATATTCGAGCTGTCTGTCGCCCTAGCGGACAAATCCGCGGTCTATTGTCCTTTCGCAACTTCCTTCAGCTTGGCAGTCCACGACCGAATCTCCTTGTTGAGACGTGCGATGTCGTTCTCGTTAAGAGTCGCCGTGGGGGGATAGGACTTGAGCTCGCGGGCCATCTTCCCGAACTGGAATATCACAGGAGTATGCTCCTTTATCAGGTCTGTGAGACGATCCCTAGTTTCCTCCAGTGCTCTTGCCATCTCGACAGCCTCGGTGTGAGGAGTCACCAGCTCGAGGAGCTGCTCCATCATTGCGTCAATCGTCGACGGAAGGGCCTTGCCTGACATCTTGCGGGGCTTCTTTTTCGGGGGTGCTCTCTCTGGTGGGAGTTTCGGTTCCGAAGGTGCAGACACAGAAGAACCAGACTCGGTGACTTTCCGGACCAGAGCAAGTGCCTCTGATACCTCGCTGAGTGCCTTGTTGTACTTGCGCTCAATGTCGTCTAGCTGGCGGACGATTATGCTAACTATCTCTTTCGTTTCTTCGAATGTGCTGTGAAGCTCATCCACTCTCTCGCCAAGACCCGTCAGGACCTCAAGTCGCTTATGGAGGTCATCAAGCCTGCTCGTGATGTCTGACATGTCCTGTCTGTCGTGGACCTGCTGGATACTCTTCCCAAGGCCCGAGATTGAGCTGAGAATGTCGTCGAGTTTCTTGTTCATCTCGTCTGATGCCGATGACTCCTTCATGGCGGAGATTTCGTCGCGAAGTCCCCCAATTGTCGAGAGAACATCATCAATCTTTGCAATTCCGTCCAGTTGGCTCTTCATCTCAGCAACGGACTGGCCCAGCTCCTTCACGGAGTCAGAAACGCCAGAGTCTTCAGACAATGCCTTGACGACCTCTCGTAGGTCCGAGATCTCAGAAACAAGTTTCTCGACCGTCTTTTCAAGACTATCAATTCGCACTTGTTCGTCAGCCGCCATGATTTCCCCTCTTGCATCTAGGCGCGATATGGGGCGGGTTGTCACTTGTGGGTATTTAGCCTTTCGGCGATATCTGCAGCCGTGCCAGCTGTCAAAGGCGGACCATCTCCAAGCCCAGCTCTTCAAGTACTGGTAACACAGCAGCCCGCTGACTCGCATTCGTACCCTTCCAGTCAATTAGGGCGGTCACAACACGCTCCCTTGAGCGTAACACCATCTGGCGAATCATCGCAGGAGTGATTGTGTCTAGTACGTACTTAGGTGCCATGTGACCCACTATGTACTCCTCGGCGAGCACAACCCTGTTGAACTTGTTTGCATAATGTGTCCCACCGAAACCGATAGCAGCGCGATCTCCAAACGGCTCGCGCGCACACTCCAGTGCTGCTGCAGCAACAGCCCGCGCCCCCTCCTCGTGCGTCCAGTGCTCCTCATCGCTTCCCAACTCCACGAAGACTAGTGGCGTACGCATTCTCGTGGGGCCATGATGAGTGACCTCCATCGTGACATCAAACTCTTCGAGACCCCGCTCCTCGCGTTCGCGAAACAGTGCCCGCAGCGCACATGCGACCAAGCTTGCCGTAGAAACCGAGAGGCTTCGTGGCTCCCCGCCAAAGGCAGCTTCGTCACCGAAGTTACCCGTGCTGTGCACCAAGAGGCCGGGGCGACCTGACTTTGCTTTGTGACGCGAACAGAAAATAAAGACTTCCGCGTCAAAGGTCTGCTCCAAGTGTCCGCAATCGATCAGGTCGCGACTACTGGTAATCAATAAGGCCGAGCCACCGAGGGCGAAGATTGGATTGCCCTCAAAAGTATCTCCAGTGTCACGAAATCCGTGTTCTTCTACTAGGATTCTCCGAATCGTCTGGCTAGCAATGTCCCTCTCGGATGTGACGAGGACTCTCAACAACGACCGCCCCCCAAGTTCAGTCTATTGCACACCTGACAAGAAGAGGCTCCAATGTTTCACCGACATCGATTGTGACCTTCTCTCCGAAGGCATCCTCAATCTCCTTCTCGATGCGTTCTCTAAACTCAGCGACTTTCTCTAGTTGACGCTGAATCTCATCGCGTATCCTCAACAGATCGTTCTTGTGATACTCGAGGTTCTTTCTGGCCTCTTCAAATCGCTCCTCAAGCTCTGCGGCCTTCTTGTACACATCGGAACCAGCATATGTGCGTCGCTTCGACTCCACATCCTTCGCCTGTGCTTGGAGGTCCGCAAGACCGCCATTCTTGATCCGCTCAATCTCTTCTATTGCTCGCCGCGCGAGCCTGTCCTTGAGGGGCAGCTTTCCCTCCTCAATCGCCTGTTTCAACGCCTCAAGCCCCTCAATAAGCCCCGGATAGCCGTCGGGCTCCTCTGCTATGGCATGATACGGATCCTCGAAATAGTCATTGAGCGCTCTTGAACCAGCAGGACTTACCCTGACGCCTGTATCGTGCTGAAGGAACTTCTTGACCGGCTTCTTCAGCGTGTTGAGCTTCATCCTGAGAAGACCCGAGAGGTGGTCGGCTTGCTCATCCAGGCTCAATATCTCCGATACATTTGAAGTGGTCCTGAACTCCTCGAGAGCCTTCTTTGCTTCTTCATATTCCCTCTGAGCCTGCTCAATCTTGCTCAGTACCTGGCGGATGCTCTCCTCGTATAGTTCTCTCCCATACGTGAGGTCGCGCAGGGTTTCGATTCTCGTGC
>Ga0190334_1001175_pt1 | contig 11546 bp, 8 predicted proteins | sample 48720478_MG_FD_161270 | JGI IMG/M metagenome (GOLD analysis project Ga0190334, IMG submission 161270) | Hydrothermal vent sediment bacterial communities from Southern Trench, Guaymas Basin, Mexico - 4872-04-7-8_MG | ecosystem: Environmental > Aquatic > Marine > Hydrothermal vents > Sediment ...
GACGAGAATCAAGAGCAGTGCATCTCGTCTTCAATTGAGGTATGAATGAGATGGCCTTCGTAGCAACAAGGGACTCGGGCTTCGAGATAATACTCAAAGACGGATTCAAGGTCGCACCGGGCTTCACCTTCATATGCGGATTTCACGGACTGGGCGAAGTCGGTTTCCTTAGCACCGCCCATCTTACCCGGGCACTGGAGGCCCGCAGAGTCGGGTTTATCAAGAGCGACATGCTGCCCCTGTTTGTGTCAATGGAGAATGAACGTCTAGTCTTGCCGTTTGAACTCTACGCGTACGAGAGCTTTGTCTTTCTCGTTCCGCGCTTTCAACCGCATCAGTCCGAGCAGTGGCAATTCATAGACCGAGTCGCACGATGGATTGTAGAGAACGAGTTCTCCGAGGTCCTTCTTCTCGGTGGCCTCGATGCCAGTTTTAAGGAAGACGACAATGATATGCGTTGCGTACCAACCACGGCCTACAAACCCCTACTCGACAAGTGGTCCATTCCTCTCTTGGAGGAGGGTCTGTTTGTAGCGGGACCGTTGGCATTACTTCTTGCTGAGTTGGAGATGCGCGACTATCCGGCGCTAGGTCTTCTGACCTATGCTACACGTGGTCGCCCGGATCCACGTTCTGCAGCAATGATGCTTGAGAAGATCAATGAAGTCTACGGTCTAAATGCCAGTGTGGACCAGCTGCTTGAGGAGAGCAAGGAGATCGAACGCTTGGAGAAGATGAGAAAGTCCATCGAGTCTGAGGACCGGTCCTCAGACATGTTCGTCTAACCTAGTCTTCTGATGAACCAACCGATGTCCACAAGGTTCTTGGCCACAAGCTTTTCGGATCCCAGTCGTCCCAAGCGGGCCTCGTCAACGGACAAGGCCGCAAGACCAAGACAGTCGCCGTGCTCATTCTTGACAATGACTCGCTGACCACGCTTTAGACCCGGTGTGAGATGAACCACGGACTCACGTAGTATGCTCTTCCCGTACGTGAAGGACTCCGCTCCCCTCCTCGAAACGACAAGCTCTCTATCAGTGAGTCTGGCAAGCCTCTCTATGACTGCAATGCTGACTCTGAACCTGTTATTCGACATATTTCCAAGCCAGATGCCCATGGACGAAGGTGTGAAGTCACCAAACCCCCGTTGAAGGTATTCAATCCACCCAGTCGGAACCAGATAGAATGAAACTGTATTTCCCCTCCGGATACTCACCGGTGCAAGATCTCCCACAAGTTTCTGGAGCACACTCTCACCAAAGTCAGAATCTATCTGCTCCTTGATTGGCTCCCAGTCCATCGGGTCAACAAGTCGCACGCTCATGTTTCCTGATCCTCCTTTTCAAGTCTACAGATGAAGAAGCCCTCGGTTTCGTGAAGGTGAGGGAGGAAACGCCGAGCAAGGCTCAACGAACTGTGCATCTCCACGCCGTACGGCTTCGTGTAGCCGGACGAGCCGAACTCCATCTTGATGGGCGCGACACGTATCTCTGGGTGCCTGCGCAAGATGTCATCGATGACGTATTCACCTTCTTCAGGTGCAATGGAGCAGGTCGAATAGACCATGATTCCGCCTGGGGCCAACACGTTCACCGCAGCCTCTAAGAGCTCGGTTTCCCGCGTGGCACAGAACCTGATGTCCGCCATGCTCTTGCTCGTCTTCCGTGAAGGATCAACTGGAAGAAGGCCTTCACCAGAACACGGTGCATCCAATAGGATCTTGTTGGGGCGAATCCCAATTGTCTGCGCCTTTCTCGAATCCCCACGAAGTATTATGACGTTGGATGCGCCGCATCTGTAGACATTACTCTCTAGACTTGCAAGACGCTGCCTGTCCTGCTCTATTGCAAGAATGACTCCCTGATTGTTCATCAACTGTGCTGCGTGTGTGGTCTTTCCACCCGGTGCCGCTGCCAGATCCATAATCACATCTCCTGGCTTTGGATCAAGAACACGTGTTACGGTCATCGACGGGACTCCCTGTACATAATAGAGTCCCAGCATATGTTCAGTCAATGCACCAGGTGACATTCCACCAAAGTCGGCCCAATATCCCTCTGGCACCCAAGGAATCTGCTCAAGGCTGACCCCCTTGTCCTCAAGCCGTTCCGCCACGGTTCGTATCGGGCTCTTTAGCGTATTGATTCTGATTGCCGTTCTCACGGGCCTCTCGCAGGTTTCGAGGAACTGCAAGGTTTCCTCCTCTCCCCAGAGGGCAAGATACCTCTCAATCATGTATTGCAGGTATCCGTACTTCTTGGCCAACGACCTCGCACGTTCCCGCAGTTCCTTGCGTGGCATCATGCGGCTCCCACCTCATCCACCTATGTCCTCATTCCACAGACTTGGATTCTCCTTGATGAACTGACGCATCATCTCGATGCAGTCGGCATGATTGAGTACGACTGTGGTCACGCCCCGTTCACGAAGGTATTCCTCTGGCCCTCGGAAGTTCTGATTCTCCCCTATCACGACACGTGGGATTCCATAGAGTAGAACTGCCCCACTGCACATATCACAGGGGGAGAGCGTAGTGTACAGTGTAGCTCTCCTATGCTCACTACTTGAGAGTCGACCCGCACTCTCAAGACAATCCATCTCGGCATGAAGAATGACGCTGTCTCTCTGTACTCGTTGGTTGTGGCTTCTTCCTACTATCTTATCGTCTATCACCAGCACGGCTCCGATTGGTATTCCCCCTTCGTCAGCACCTATTCGTGCCTCCATGATGGCCTCGTCCATGAATCTCCGTTCATTGTCGTCAATCATCTGTCATCACTCTTGTTTTCCAAGTACCTGAGCAGGATGTCCTTACTGGGTGGAATGATGGGTGCTTCAACGAGCTGGGTCTTGGCTGCGCCTATGTCCTTGAAGCCACTACCCGTCACCGGCACAACGACGGTATCACTGCTATCAATTACGCCGTCGTTCACCAACTGGATCAGACCTGCCAGTGCTGCAACTCCGCTCGGTTCTGCAAATACTCCCTCATGTCTTGCTAGCTGGACAAGCCATCTCAGAATCTCTTCGTCGGATACGGATACCGCCTCTCCATTGGTGCGCCTAAGATACCACAGGGCCGCATCGCCGTCCCATGGTGTAGGGTCTGCAAGTCCTCCGCAGATCGTAGAGGTGGGGCCCCAAGGTTCAATCTGATCCGTCAATGAATCAAGGTGAGCCCGCACAACAGGAGCACATCCCTCAGGTTGAACAACAACTGGTCGGGGCATCTCGTCAATGAGTCCAATTTGCTCAAACTCCATGAAGCCCTTCATCGTTCCTGCCATCAGTCCCCCTGAACCGGTGGGAAACAGGATCCAGTCTGGAGTCTGCCACCGCATGTCCTCAGCAATCTCATATCCTAGAGACTTTGTCCCTTCAAACTGGAATCCGTTGAATGGCCCAAATGAGGGAACAGGGGCCCATCCCGCCATGCCATTGACATCCCAGAGAAGCTGGGTGGTCGGATCCACTCCTTTTTCCTCCTCCCGCACTCTGAAGACATTGGCGCCCAGTACAAGTAGCTGCACAAGCTTTCCTGAGGGCACGGTACTGGGAACGAACACCACGGCACGAAGGCCGGTCCTTGCTGCATACGCGGCCATTGATGCAGCCGCATTTCCCGACGATGCCGCGACAACAGTATGAAACTTGTCCTGCATGGCACGGATAACTCCCACACAGATGGGTCTGTCTTTAAAGGACCCCGTTGGGTTGACGGTTTCATTCTTGAGGTAGAGATGTCTGAGACCCATCAGCTCTCCAATGCGTTCGGCTCTAAGGAATGGTGTGTTTCCCTCCCCCAAGGTCACTACGGCCCTATTATCCGTGATTGGCATCAAGTCCGCATATCGCCATAGTCCTGTTGCCGTTCTTCTGAAACTCTCTCTTGTTATGATCTCCCTCGCCGCCTCGACATCTAGTAAGAACTCTATCCGGCCCCCACATCCGTCATTTGGTGGAACATCGTCGATGGTGTATTCCCGACCGCACTTCGAACACCTGATTGTGGAGTATAGATGCGTCATTGTATCCGGGAATGAAGATGTGATACAAGATATGTGACTTGTGGCGAATGGCGTCTTCAATAGAAACATCTAACGTGTGGCTGGGCAGCGATGACCGTTGGTGAGAATCTTGTTTGAAGTCGAAGTCAAGATTCCTATTGACGCCGGGGAGCCGCTTGCTGAAAAGCTACTGAGTGCCCATGCAGAGTTTCGCCGCATTGAGGTTCACGTTGACTCCTACTACAATCATCCCTGCAGGGACTTCTCCTCGACAGACGAGGCACTGCGAGTGAGACACAAGATTGTGGAAGAGTCTGCCACAGCTCTTGCTCGGGAGGTGTTCGAACTGACCTACAAGGGTCCCAAGATTGATCCAGTAAGCAAGACTCGGGTGGAGGTGTCGACTCGACTGACCAGTTTCACTGCTGTACGCTCAATCCTCTCTCATCTGGGTTTCGAGCTCGTTCGTGATGTCCGCAAGCGCAGGAGCATCTTTCAGCTTGGAAATATGGAGATTTGTATCGACCGCGTAGAAGGCCTCGGTGTTTTTGTGGAGTTCGAGATTGATGTGGGTTCGAATGAACAGGTAACGCCTGCGCGGGAGCGAATATTCAAGGTGGCCCAAGAACTGGGTCTGAATCCCGAAGACTCGATACGCGAATCGTATCTTGAACTCTTGTTGGCGGCTGACAATAACTAAGCTTCACTGATCTCTTGTCGGAGCTGCTCTACAAACGCGCTCAGCAGCCTGTGCCGTTCCTCGGCGAGTTCTCTTGCTGGTTCTGTAAACATTAGGTCCTTGAGGCGAAGCAGCTTTTCGTCCGCATGCTTCAGAAACCCCTCGGGCCCCCTACTAGTGACGACCGACTGTGCAATGGCTCTGTACACACCAATCGCTCCGATTGCATCCAGTTTATCGGCATCACTCAGGATCTTGCCCTCAAGTGTCGTGGGCACAAGGCCCTCACTGAATCTATGCGTGCGAATGGCCTCTACTATCTCCTCGACCTCCTCATCTGTATAGCCCGCTCGTTTCAGCGCTTCCCGCCCCATCTGGCCTGATAGGACCGCGTGCGATATGCCCAGCTCCTTTTCCTTCATTCTACCGACATCGTGGAGTAGTGCTGCGGCGCCAAGTACTCTGAGGTTTGCACCAAGTGCCCGTCCAATCTCAAGTGCGATTCTATACACACGTCTTGTGTGATCGTAGGTATGAGCGCCCTCCTGATTCGCAGCGAAGACGCCTCGCACATAGGCATCGATAAGGCTCTCACTGTCTGGTTGCATCATCGACAAGATAGCATGTGGTCTTCATGATAGGCCTTTCGTATCACTCATGTAGTGATTTCCCTACGTTGTCGGATTATCGAAGTGCGACCTACGAGAAATCCTTTAATCCTCAGACCCGGAGTGCTGCATGGCATGGTCTGAAGCCCACTACACGGCCCGCCAGATAACGGAGTGATTGTCGCGTGACTGCTGCAAGGACTATCTCCCGCAAGAAGATGGGCATCTCAACACTTCTGGGCTCGATATTCATAATCGCGACAATAGTGTGGGGCTTGGTCAGTTTCGTTGAGATTCAGGGGAATATGGTGAGAACAGAGATTCCACACGAGGAGTATAGTAGTGTGGCGCCATGGCCCTACAACATTGAATGGAGTGGCGGCAAGTCAAACTGGTTTGATAACCTCAACTACACTGATGTGCCACTGGATCAGCAGCTGCCAGAGGACTTGCTCGACCAACTTGACCATGTCATATTTTACGTCACTCCTGAGGGCCCTCCCCAGCTCTGGCGTATAGGTGCATACGATGAATATGATGGGTCGAGCTGGGGCAAGAGCTCGACTGCGACAGCAGATTTCAAGCCGCACCTCATCACGAGACAGGACGCGGAAGCGATTGGGAACCAGATCTATACAGTTGTTCTCAATGTCACTGCTGGCCCCAATGTTGGATCCATTGAGATTCCAACCCTCTTTCCATCAATCCTTGTGATTCAGGACTCGTTTACGACAGGGCACGTTGAGAACGGCGTCTATCAACGTGATGCGGAGTCACGTCTGATTCAATATGACCTTGAAACAGATGACTACGGTACACTGATGTTCAGTCCCATGATAGAGGCTCCAACTGGCGAACACGTTCTGATAAGTTACGATATCACGTTTGAGAACCAAGACCTCACGAACATAGCAGACAACGCTTTGCCAGGTGATCAGGCGCCACCCAACATTCGTGACATGTATGGTCGTCCCGCACTAGCGGGCGTTCAGCTCACGCAACGGGTCATTGACAACATCTCTCAGTTCGAAGGTGTAGGCGATAATGCTCTTGAAACTGCGTCAATCGTTGCGACGTATTTTCAGAACACGTTCAGTCTGATGATCAACGAATCCCAGTACGCCCAGCGGCCGGAGAGCGGTCGTGAGGTCACAGACTGGTTTCTTGAGCGTGGCGGCGGTCTTCCGATGGACTTTGCCACGGCCTATTGCGTGTTCATGAGGTATTTGGACATCCCCGCTCGACTAGTGATTGGATATGCTGTGGGTGACCCGGAGGGTGGCTACAGGACTATTCGGGTCCGTCACATGATGTTTTGGGCTGAAGTGTACGTTCCCATGGCCCCAACAGGCGAGGGTGAATGGGTTCAGATAATCCCTATTCCGCTACCCTCAGAGATGGGCGGTGGAGAGGTTCCAGAGAACGTTCCAGAGGGGGCTGCTCAGATCTATGTTTGGCCAAACGTAGAGAAGCCGTGGGTAGTGACTGGGGAGGAGTTTGTTCTTAGTGCGTTGCTGACAGTCAATCAGGTTCCTGTGACTGCTGGTGAACAGATAATATTCCGTGATGTGACTGACGATAGGCTCATGGGTGCAGCCGACATTCGCGAGGGCAAATATTTGCCGTTGGCAAACCTCACCTATGCCTTTCCAGACACTGCGACGCCTGGACTGCACAATATCACGGCAATCTATCAGGGTGAAACCTTCACGGTTCAGAACTTCACCTCCATCTATGTGGTTGCCCAGCCCAATCCATACTCGTCGCCCAGTCTTGGGGGTGGATTTGTTCTCAGTGCGACCGTTGATGTGGATCTTCAGCTCGGGCTCGACACGTATGTTGCTCTGTGGGATGACGCGCTTCACATACATGGTCTCATGACAGTTGGTGGCAACCCCGTCGATGGAACCACCTTGAACAACGACCAGATTCAGATAATGTGGGACGACTACTTCTTGGGAAACGCAACTATTCAGTCCGATGGGACTTATTCATTGGACACGACAGTTGATCCCTTCGACCCACGCATGAGCCTCGGTCCTCATGAGGTATGGTCCCAGTACTTGGGGGAGTATACTGATGAGGGAATCCCGGTGCTGCTTCCTGCGCGTTCGGCCGATAACTCAACGGTGACAGTAAAGGGGACTTCTTCCATTACACTAAGCGTTACTCCCACGTTGGTCTACAGAGGCTCGACCCTTCACTACGAGGGAGTTGCTGTACTGGACAACGGCACTGCTCTTGCATTTGAGCAGATTGGGATATTCTTTGATGGATCGCAAGTTGGCACGGTCCAGACGAACTCCACTGGCGGATTCACCTACAACTATGTGATCCCATCGTCGCAGTCGGACGGTACGTATCCTGCTCAGGCAAACTGGTCTTCAACTATGACAAACATTCTCGGCACATGGAGCAACTCAATCGATGTTCAAGTACTCACCAATCTCGTGGATCTGACTATCGACTCTTCGCCGCGTGACCCAGATGTAGTCCACCCCTACCAACAGATCACTATCTTTGGGAATGCAACCGACCAAGTGTCGTCCTCACCACTCGTGGGGTACAACGTCACCGTGTGGTGGGACACGGGTGCGGGTGCCATCATGATTGGAAGCGCGATCACAGACTCTAACGGCTACTATGAGGTGAACTACACAGTTCCCGATACGTACTTTGGAACCGTACAGTATTGGGCTCACTTTGATCCCGGTACGAGCGGCTATCAGGCCACAGACTCACTCACACTCAACATCACAGTTCAAAAATGGATCACCGAGGTTTCCATAGCATCGGATATCAATCCAGCTCATCCTGGTGAGACCATAACGTTCTCCGGCACTGTTTCCCTTCCAGAGGCAGGCGGAGTTGCCCTTGGCAATGCCCCTGTAACGATTTGGTGGGCGAACGGAACGGAGACCTTCAACCTCACAACGGTTCTAACGAGCAGCACGACAGGCCTGTACGAGTTTGCATTCGACATACCAATTGACCACGAGTTCGGAACGGTGACGGTGCATGCTGAGTTCGTGTCACCAGTTGCGGGCTATGATGATGATGTTTCAGACGACCTATACATTACCATCACAAACTATACCACGACTATCTCAATACAGTCAAACAGCACCTACTACCACCTCAACGAAACAGCCTATATTTGGGGTCAGCTGCTGTACTACAACGGCACTCCCATCACCGGTGCATCTGTGACCCTCTCTTGGACCAACGCCATGGGAACGTCCTACTACGCTCTTGTGACCAACGGCACTGGATACTACAACTTCTACTACAACATCAGTATCACTACAGACAATCCGGGCTCGGTTACGGTGGCAGTCAAGTTTGTGTCTTCGAGCCGTCTTCACTCGGATGCTGAGGCCTCAACCACAATCACTCTTCAGCTATACCAGATGAATCTCAGTGCGAGTCTCGATGCCTCAGAGTACCATCGCGATGATGTGATGACGTTTAGCGGCACATTGACGTTCCAAGAGAACGGCAAACCGCTTGCTGGCGCAACAATCACGATTTACTATCGCAATTCTATAGGCGTCTACACATTCCAGAAAGTGACGGATCCGCTCGGCCAGTTCACATTCCTCTACAATTGCTCTGTCAATGATGGACTGGGAGCAATCTACATCTGGGCGCACTATACCAGCACAGACCCCCTCTGGGCTGACGGCGAGTCTGCCAACCGCACAGCCACAATCATTCTCTACAGACTTGCCCTGACGACCTCCACAAGCTCAACCTCATACCATCTGAACGAAACAATTCAGGTCTATGGTCGTCTCACTTTTCAAGACAACGGAACCGCGATTGCCAATCAACCTGTGACTGTGTTTATGAACTGGCATAACGGCACCGTACTGAGCTACGGTCCGTACTATACTAATGCAATGGGCTATTTCACGTTCTACTACAACTGTTCAGTTCCAAGGGACAGTCCGGCGACGGTCACGTTCTGGGCAGAGTTCTATTCTTCGAACGAACTGTGGGACAACGCGAGCTCATCTCCCGGAGCAGATGTAGACCTAGTTCTCTACACTCTCCAACTCACAATCTCTGCGCCCTCTCCCGTCTACATCGACGAGAGCATTGTGATTCAGGGCACCCTGTCCTACTCTGGCGGGTCGCCTGTCTTGAGCGGTAAGACCGTGAATCTCTATCTTCTTGACGGTGGAACATGGGTCTTGGTCACATCTCTCGTAACAGACTCCGCTGGAAACTACGTCTATCTCTATAACTTCTCCCAGTCGCAATTCGCCGGGGACTACCAGTTCAAGACCAATTACACTCGGACAAGTCTGTTGAACACGAATGCGTCGAGTTCGGTATTGGTAGTGACCGTGCAGCGTCGTCCAGTCATTATGGAAATCTCGGTCACGCCCACCACTATCAAGCTCAACGAAACGACCACAATCTCTCTATACATTCACTTCGCCAACGGCACTCCTATCGTTGGCCAGTACATTTCCGTAGTCTGGAACAACGGAACGGCCCACGAGATTTTTAGCGGACCAACCAATGGGGCTGGCGAGATTGAATTGGCCTATTCGGAACTTGAAGGCCACACAATCTGGACCGGAATACAAGTCTATGCCTCTTTTGCGGGGACTCGCGAGTTGGAGAGCAACGAGTCCGTACACATTGGTATCACCCTAGAACAGTGGCAAACGTTAATAACGGGCTTCTCTACGGGTGGCATCAGCGATTTTCATGTGTCCGAAACGGTCACCGTTCAGGGCTACCTGTACTATGATGTGCCTGACCCGGATGTCCCCTTTGCCCAAGCCAATGTGACCTTGGTGTTCGACGGGGCTCCCGTTGGCTGGGCCATTACGGATGGGGCCGGCTATTTCGAGTATTCATGGGTGATTCCTGTCGGTACGAGTGCAGGCCTTCACGAGATTCGCATGAACTACATTCCTACTGTGACGTGGATTGCGCCGACACTCAGTTCAAGCATCACATTGAACATAACTGCATACGAACTTGTCTGGACACTAACGGTCACCCCCACCGATCCGGCGTACAGGAGTGACTTGCTCAACATCACTGGGACATTGTATCTTGACAACGGCTCGGCGTATGCCGGCGCCACAGTCACAATCTACTGGAACCATCTCGCAAGTGGCTCGGGAGCCATAATGCTGGCCCAATATATGACTGGTGCCGATGGCAGCTTCCAGCACATTTTCAACATTCCAGCAACTACCCCACTCGGGCCAACCACAATCTGGGCTGAGTGTACACCCAGCCAGGACTACATCAATCCAGGCAGCAGTGACGCATCACTAATCAACATTCTTCAGATTCCGGTGAATTTGACGATTCTGACATACTCGAGCACAGTGTACTTGGGCCAGAGTGTGACTGTAACGGGTCTTCTGATGTGGGGCAATGGTACGGGCGACCCCATGGTTGGTTATGACATTGCTGTTGTCTGGGACGGTACGATAGTTGACACATCAACCACGAACAACTCCGGAGGCTTCCTCCTCAGTTACACGGTTCCGTGGACGAACGATCTGGGCTACATCTCGATGGAGATTCGTTTCGTGCAGCCGGACGAGTCCTTTGAGCAGGCGTCTTCCCAAGTTCAGGTGGAGGTGCGGGCAATGGTCACGATTGTGCTCGATGACCAACCCACAGACACACTCGTACGCGGGGGCACCATCAGTGTGACTGGCATCATTGATAGCGAGAACGGCGGTGTCGCCGGGGTCCCAGTGGTCCTGCTCGTGGACGGCGAAATCACTGGCTATACTGGCACATCTAACAACGACGGACAGTTCGTACTCGATTTGACGGTTCCCATCGATGTCGTGCTGGGGCCACACAACCTCTCTGTAGCTATTCAGGCAGAGTTCTACGACCTCTCGGAAGAGCCCGGTGCATGGGACATGGTCGTAGTTGCGTCCAGTGAAGTGTCAGTCTATGTGCCTGAAACATATGTTGTGGCCAATGGTGAAACGTTCCGCGTGGACATTCGTCTTCTGGACGATGTGGGGCAACCAATCAATGGAACTGTAATCGTGCACTTGAATGGGACGGAGATCACCTCGGTTCAGGTATTCTCCACGACATGGGTTTCTTTCAATGTGCCCGTTCCCTCTTCTTGGTCACAGAGCGGCTATTTCACGGTTGATGTGGTCTACGAAGGCAATCCTACTGCGTACATCGATGGGTCTGACGATGAATCAACAACCGCGATACATGTATTCACGGGGGTCGAATTCACACGTA
>Ga0190334_1001176_pt1 | contig 11546 bp, 9 predicted proteins | sample 48720478_MG_FD_161270 | JGI IMG/M metagenome (GOLD analysis project Ga0190334, IMG submission 161270) | Hydrothermal vent sediment bacterial communities from Southern Trench, Guaymas Basin, Mexico - 4872-04-7-8_MG | ecosystem: Environmental > Aquatic > Marine > Hydrothermal vents > Sediment ...
CCCATGGCCGGCGCGGTGGGTGAAGTGCGGGCCGTAGCCTGCCGCTTCGATGGCGCTCCGGGCTGCCCTGTCGACCGACTCGCATGTGGCCCCCGGCCGGCTGGCCTCCCGGCCGGCCTGGTTTGCGCGCAAGACGATGCTGTGGATCTCTTGGAGTTCCGCGTCGACCTCGCCCAGCGCGAAGACACGCGTCAAGTCGGAAACATACCCCTCCCAACGGGCACCCCAGTCGATCAATAGCAAATCCCCGGCTTGGAGCGGCCGCTCGGAAGGGACCGCGTGGGGCAGGGCGCTGTTGGGACCGGCGGCGACGATGGGCTCAAAGGGTAGCTCCCCCTGCGAGCCTGCACGCAGCAATTGGACCATCAACTCGGAGGCCAGCTCACGCTCGGTCATCCCGATTTTCACCAGGGGTAGCGTCTCCAGGAGAGCCTTCTCGGCGATCCTCACGGCCCGGCGCATCGCGGCGATCTCCACTTCTTCTTTTCGGACCCGCAGGCTCGAAAGAACAGCGGAGGCGTCCCGGAACTGACCTTCCGGGGCGGCTTCTCGAAGGAGCTGGGATTCATAGAAGCGCATCCCTAAAGGTTCGACGCCGATCCGGCCGCGCTCGAGGCTCAAGGCCTTGATGGCTGCGCGCAGGGCGGGCAGCCGCTCCTGATCTTGCTCGCCATAGGTATGCAGATGGAGCATCAGTGGGCATTCGTCGGCCTTGGAGCGCTCGAAATCTGGCAGGACCAAATGCGCTGCGCCCTTGGCACTGAAAAGCCCAATCGTCGGCCGCTCCATCAGGTGGAATCGAAGGGCCGTGAGGTAGGTCAGGGTGGGGCCTGGGATCAGAGCGACGGCGTCGAAGCCCTCGGCCTGGAGAGCTTGCCCCAGACGAGTGATACGGTCATCAAGCATGCAGGCCTCCGTTAGCTTGAACGCATTATAGCCATGCCCCGGGGGGCGGCACAATCTGGAAACACATCGATGCCAGCCTTCCTACCGCTGTGGCAGGCGGAAAATAGCGGTGCGCTATCTGCGGTTAGCTGGGTCTGGCGGCTGCGGCGCCTGCGGACTTGATCGCTGCTGGAAGCGAGCCGCAAAGAACATGGCACAAGCTATGAGGATCAAGCTGGCCGGGTAGGGAAGCGCTGGATGGCGCTGGAAGAGCAGGCCCGCAACGGGAGGCGCCAGGACCAATGAGAGCGCCCCGGCGGTTTCCATCAAGCCATAAGCCGCACCCAACCGGTCCGGTGGAGCAACCTGTTCCGAGAGAGCCAGGATGAGGTTGCGGGCCACACGGAACCCTCCCGCCAGGAAATATCCCATGCCGAACCAGACCGCCGCCGAGCCCTGCCAGAGCGCCAGGATCGAGGCGGCGACAAGAAGCTGGGATGCAAGCAAGCCGGACAGCGCGTTGGCCCCGCCGAGTGTCAAATTCAAGATCACCATCCCCAGCGCATTCAGGGCGCCAAAGAGTCCAATCTGGGTCAAGGGCACTTGGTGCACCTGGCGGAGGTAGTTGGGCGTCAGAGGCCAGCTCAGGTACAGTGCAAACATAGAGAAGAAGGCCAGGCCAGCCACACGGCTGAATGCGGACGATCGAAGCAGGCCGAGCGCGGGCCGGCGCGACCGGTTTTCTTGAAGCGGGTGCTCGCGTGTGAGGAGAACCATCAGGCTGGAGAACAAGAAGGCAAGGCTGGCGAGTCCGAAGTTAGCGCGAGTTCCCAAGTGTTCGGCGATCAGCCCGCCTGCCGCGGCGCCAACCACGCCGCCCAAGTTGAACATAGCGCTCACAGAGGTAAGGGCGCGGGCAGTGCTCCAATGCCGCCGTGCGGCGGTGATGTAGCGGTTCAGCGGTGCCATCACGAAACTTGTGAAATGGTAAAGCAGGAGCCCGCCCACGAATGGCACCAGGCTTCGGGAGACGAACATCAGCACCGCAGCCAGCAAGCCTGAAGCCCAGCCCGCAATCATTAGTTTCCTGCTGCCCAGTCGGTCTGCCAGGGCCCCCGCGGGGATATGCGTCAGCATCATCGCCAGCCCGGCCAGGCCCAAGATACCGCCGATCCAGGCGGGATCCGCGCCCAACTCGGCCAAATAGAGCGGGATCAGGTAGAAGAAGAGTGCTTCGCCGAACCCCCAGGCGAGAAGTGAGATGGAAACCAGACGGAGATCGCGGCTCATGGCAGCGGCACCTCCGCGTATCGCCGGCCAAACTGGCCCCCGGATGGTTTGCGGGCAGGTGGGCGAGGGGCAGGTGTCGCAGTCATTGTGGAGCTCCCGTCGCGGTGCAGCGGTATTGGCGCCGTCGCAACCTGCATGTAAGGATAATAGAGAAACCCTTGTTCGCACAGGGTCCATGGGCACCAGCTCACCTTGACACCGTTCATCGCCATTAGGTACAATGCGTCCACCCTGCGGGGGCCTGTGGCGCAGTTGGGAGCGCGCATCAATCGCACTGATGAGGTCGCGGGTTCGAATCCCGCCAGGTCCACTCGAGCATGGGCCCATGGCGCAGCTGGGAGCGCGTCTCAATGGCATTGAGAAGGTCGTGGGTTCGAATCCCACTGGGTCCACCAAAGACAACCGCATATGCGGCCAGGGCAGGAGTAGTAGGCCAACCGTCAGCGAGCCGGGGAGGGTGAGAGCCCGGCGAGGTGCCCACGGTGCACTGCAACCCGGCCAGGGTGCAACGCGGCTGAACTCGCCTGCCGTCCTTGTATGAGGACAGGCCCCCTCGGTGAATCCAGTAGCCGGGGGCGGGATCGCCCGTTAGCGCGCCGAGCGGTCTGGTGGATACCAGACAAGCAGGGTGGTACCGCGGAGCCCCCTTCGTCCCTGTGAAGGCGAGGGGGGTTTTGAGTTCAAACGATCGGGCGCGGGCTGGCTGGCCGAGCGCGCATCTGGGAGGTGTGTGATGACAAAGCAAGGGCGCGGGGAGGGGACTGGCGTGGTGCCGCGTTACGACCCGGCAGCGATTGAGCCTAAGTGGCAAGCCCGGTGGGAAGCCGATGGGCTGTATCATGCCGATATCGATCCCGGCCGTCCCAAGCACTATGCGCTGACCATGCTTCCCTATCCCTCGGGTGATCTACATATCGGCCATTGGTACGCGATGACGCCCTCGGATGCGCGCGCCCGCTTCATGCGCATGCGGGGTTTCAACGTGATGTTTCCCATGGGCTTCGACGCCTTCGGACTGCCGGCGGAAAACGCCGCTATCCAGCGCAATATCCATCCCATGGAATGGACATACGCCAACATCGCTCACATGCGCGGGCAACTCAGGAGCATGGGCGCCATGTTCGATTGGCGCCGGGAGGCCATCTCCTCTGATCCCTCCTACTACCGCTGGACGCAGTGGTTCTTCCTCAAGCTCTATGAGCATGGCCTCGCCTATCGCAAGAAGGCTGCAGTGGATTGGTGCCCGAGCTGCAACACCACGCTGGCGCGCGAGCAGGTCGTGGGTGAGAACCGGCTCTGCGAGCGCTGCGGCACGCCGGTCACGAAAAAGAGCCTGGAGCAATGGTTCTTCCGCACCACGGCGTACGCCGAGGAGCTGCTCGATTTCTCACACATCGATTGGCCCGAGCGCGTGGTCGCCTTGCAGACCAACTGGATTGGCCGCTCCGAAGGCGCCCGAGTGACCTTCCACACAGAAGACGGCGATCCGATGGAAGTCTTCACCACCCGGCCGGATACGCTCTGGGGCGCGACCTTCATGGTCCTGGCGCCGGAGCATCCGCTGGTCGAAAAGATCACCACTCCAGATCAGGCCGAGGCCGTGCACGCCTACGTGGAACAGGCCATACGCCAGACGGACATCCAGCGCGAGGCCGTCGACAAGGAAAAGACAGGTGTCTTCACGGGCGGGTACGCTGTGAACCCCGTGAATGGCGCCCGCATCCCGATTTGGATCGCCGATTATGTGCTCATGTCCTATGGCACGGGCGCCATCATGGGCGTGCCTGCCCATGATGAGCGGGACTTCGCCTTTGCGCTCAAGTATGGGCTGGTCATCCTGCCGGTGATCGAGCACCCGGCAGGTGTGGCGAAGTCTGTGACCCGCGAGGGCAAATGGGTGCGGGAGGGCTTCGGGAAGGCGCTGGAGGGCGAGGGAATCCCCTTTGAGCGCCAGGGCGACAAGTTATTGATCACCATTCCTCCCGAAAAGCTTGAGCGTTATGTGGAACTCAGCCAATCTTACCTGCAGTCCGGGAACTGGAGCGAAGTGGTTGGTCTGGGATGGGCCTTCATCTTCTCAGACGAGATCATCGCCTGGGACTCGATCGAGGCGGAGGCCGAAATCCTTGAGAGGATCCATGCGCTCGAGCCCAAGCTATCTGAGGATCGCACTGTGATGGAGGCCCTCTGGCGCGTGGAGTTCTATCGGGATCTACTCTATCACGATGCCTACGGCACCATGATCCATTCCGGCCCTTTGAGCGGTACCCCCGGTGAACACGCGGTTGAGAAGACGACGGCGTACTTGGAGCAGAAAGGCATCGGGGAGGCTGCCGTTAACTACCGCCTGAGGGATTGGCTGATCTCGCGTCAGCGTTACTGGGGCGCGCCCATCCCCATGGTCTACTGTGACGAATGCGGCATCGTGCCGGTCCCGGAGGACCAGTTGCCGGTGAAGCTGCCGGAGGATGTGGAGTGGCGCCCGACGGGGGAAAGCCCGCTGAAGTTCCATCCCACTTGGAAGCACACCACCTGCCCCTCCTGCGGGGGTCCGGCCGTGCGCGAAACCGATACGATGGACACCTTCATGTGCTCCTCCTGGTACCATCTGCGCTATCTGAGCCCTCGTTACGAGGAGGGACCCTTCGATCCCCGGGAGTATGACTATTGGATGCCGGTGGACACATATACGGGCGGAGTCGAGCATGCCACCATGCACCTGATCTACACGCGCTTCTTCCATAAGGCCTGCCGGGACATGGGCATCACCCAAGGGCCTGAGCCCATGCTCCAGCTGCGGAACCAGGGCCAGATTCTGGGACCGGATGGCCAGCGGATGAGCAAATCGCGAGGCAATGTCATCGACCCGGATGAGCAGGTGCGCACGTATGGCGCCGACACTGTCCGGGCCTATCTGATGTTCGGCTACCGCTGGTCGGAGGGCGGTCCCTGGGATCCCGACAACATCCAGGGTGTTGTCCGCTGGCTGCATCGGGTGTGGTCGTTGATGACCGAACAGGCGCCGGGTGGAGAGGCCTCCGAGGAGGTGCGTCGCAATCTCAAGCGCAAGTTGCATCAAACCATCCAGCGGGTGACGCATGACTATGAGACCTTCGAGTTCAACACGATCATCGCAGCCCTCATGGAGCTGTTGAACGAGATGGTGGCTGCTCGCGAACGGGGCGCCGGAGGCACGCCGGAGTGGGAGGAGGCCGTTGATGCCTACCTGCGGATGATGGCGCCGATCGCCCCCCATATCGCCGAAGAGCTGTGGACCGAGTACTTGGGAAAGCCCTACTCGGTGCATCTCCAATCCTGGCCGGAGTACGATCCTGAGGCTGCGTCTGAGGAGGAGATCACGCTTGTGATTCAGGTGAATGGAAAAGTGCGCGACCGTGTCAAGGTGCCTGCGGGCATCAGCGAGGAGCGCGCCCGGGAAGTGGCTCTGGCCAGCGAGCCCGCCCGGCGTTTCATGGAGGGCAAGGAGCCGCGCGAGGTGATTGTGGTCCCTGGAAGGCTGGTCAATATCGTGGTCTGATCGCGCACACGCCAAGGGGGGATAGGAGCGCGCGCAGGGAAATGGCATCCGATCCGCCTGCCCAGGCAGTCTAAGGGGCAGGCGGATTTGCATATGCTCGCGGGGCGCGCGTGCTGATGCGCTCGGATGCTTTTGCATCCCGTCCCATGCCCGCTTACAATCGGAGCATCTCGACGAACGGAGGTGAGCGCAATGGAAAGACGCACGGCTGTTGCCACTGACCAGGCCCCTGGAGCGATCGGCCCTTACTCGCAGGCAATTCGGGCAGGAGGATTCATCTTCGCCTCGGGATCGCTTGGTATCGATCCCGCCAGCGGCGATCTGGTCGAAGGAGGCGTGGAGGCGCAGACCCGCCAGGCTCTTGCCAACCTGGCGAGCATCTTGGAGGCGGCGGGGAGCGGACTCACACAGGTAGTCAAGACGACGGTCTTTCTCCAAAGCATCCAGGACTTTGCGCGCATGAATGCGGTGTATGCCGAGTTCTTCCCAGAGGCACCTCCGGCCCGCTCGGCGGTCGAGGTGGCGGCGTTGCCGCGAGGCGCGGCGGTGGAGATCGAGGCAATCGCGCTGGTGGCCGAGGCGGCATGACCTGAATGGGCGGGCCATACAGGCGTTTCGGAGGTGCACGTGGGCGGTGAGCTGATCCTGATCGTGGATGATGAACAGAACATCGTAGACCTGGCCCGCCTATATCTGGAGCGCGAGGGCTTTCGGGTGGAATCGGCCGCGGATGGTGAGCAGGCACTCGAGCGCATTAAGAGCTTTTCCCCTGCCCTAGTTGTGCTGGACATCATGCTCCCCAAGTTGGACGGTTTCGAGGTTTGCCGTCGTGTGCGGGGCGAAAGCGACGTCCCCATTCTGATGCTCACGGCGCGCGATGAGGACGTGGATAAGATCGTGGGCCTGGAATTGGGAGCAGACGACTACCTGACCAAGCCCTTCAACCCGCGCGAGCTGGTGGCGCGGGTCAAGGCGATCCTGCGGAGAGCCGACCGCCCATCAAAGGGCGAGGCCCCGCTGCACATCGGCGATGTGACCATTGACCCAGCCAAGCGGGAGGTTGTCATCGCCGGCGAGCCGGTCCAGCTGCGCGCCAAGGAGTTTGATTTGCTCGAAGCGATGGCGGCGAACCGGGGAATTGTGCTCACCCGGGAGCAACTCCTGGATCAAGTCTGGGGGTACGATTTCTATGGCCAAACCCGCACGGTGGACGTGCACGTCGCCCATCTGCGCAAGCATCTCGCCCGCAGCGCCAGCGTGCGGATCGAGACTGTGATGGGCGTAGGCTACAAGCTTGTGAGTTCGTGAGGGGACCTTGTTTCGAAAGCTGGCTTCGAGGCTCTTTCTGACGCACTTTCTGGTGGCGGGCATCGCGTTGATGCTCGTCTCCCTCAGTTTGCTCCTCATTCTTCTGCGGGGACCCTGGGCGGACCAGCGCACCCTGGCCCAACTGGAACGCAGCATCCCGCTGGTGCTGCGCGGCCGGGGCCAGGTGCTGCTCGACCTTCCCGCGCCGCAGCTGGAGGCAGCGGTCGGCCGCCTGGACCAGGTATCTGGGGTGCGGGTTGTGCTGCTCGATCCCCGGGGCCGTGTGCTGGCGGATAGCCGGGAAGGGGAGGGCGAGATCCCCCTGCCCACGCGCCAGGCAATCGTACAGGGCGGAGCGCCGCCTCAGGGACGCTTCCGGGGTGGGGGTGAAGGCCTATGGCTTTACGTCGCCGAGCCGCTCGTGGGGGGTCACTGGCTCTTGCTGGCGTCGCCGCGACCGGCCTTGCGGACGCTGCAAGTCTGGGGAGAGCACATGCTGCGGCCGCTGACGCTGGCCGGCGCCATCGCTTTGGCTCTCTCGATAGTGCTTTCATGGATGGTCTCGCGCTGGGTCGCCAGCCCGCTGAAACGCGTCGCCGAGGCCGCCCGCGCAGTGGCGGCAGGCGAGTTCAATGGCGAGCTGCAACTGGAAGGTCCGGAAGAAGCGCGCGAACTGGCACAAGCCTTCAATGAGATGGTTCATCAGGTACGAAGCAGTCAGCAATCGCAGCGCGATTTCGTCGCCAACATCTCGCACGAGCTGAGAACCCCGTTGACCTCGATCCAGGGGTTTGCCCAAGCCATCCTGGATGGTGCTGCTGCGGCCCCGGAGGATCAGCGCCATGCCGCGCAGGTCATCTATGATGAGAGCGACCGGTTGGTGCGGCTGGTGGAAGATTTGCTCGATTTGGCTCGCCTGGATGCGGGCCAGATGGATTTCCGGTTTGGGCGCGTCGATCTGCAAGCCGTGGTGCGGGCCGTGGCCGAGCGGCTGAGCGTGCGCGCCGCCGAGGCGGAGGTGCGGGTACAACTGAAGTTACCTGCCCTGCCCCCTATTGTGGGCGATGGTGACCGGCTGGCCCAAGTGTTTACAAATCTCGTGGATAACGCCATCAAGCATACGCCCGCAGGCAGCGAGGTCCGGATCTGGGGTGAAGCCTCCGAGGGCTGGGTCACGGTCTATGTGGATGATAATGGGCCGGGGATCCCACCCGAGGAAATCAGCCGCATCTTCGAGCGCTTCTACCAATTGGATAAGTCCCGCGCCGGTGGCAAGGGGCGAGGCACTGGATTGGGGCTGCCCATCTCGCAAGAGATCGTGCGAGCGCATGGCGGCAGGATCGTGGCTCAGAGCAGGCCCGGCCGTGGAAGCCGCTTCGCGGTGCAATTGCCGATTGTGCGAAGTGAAGACGCCACACTCATCTCGCCGCGCGATTCCCGAGGCTAGCTACTCGAACAGGAACCGGCGATAGGCTCGGCTATAATTCGCAGGATTCCTTCCAGGAGGCGTGCGATGACAAATGGGGAAGGCTCCCGCATCAAATGGTTCGTGCTGGCCTTTGCTGGCGTGATGGCGCTATGCCTGGTATGCGCCGCAGGATCGGTGTTCGCGCTGCGCTTCCTCTCCTCCTGGATGCAGACGGCCACGCCGGCCGCTCTGCCGACGATGACGGTCGAGGCCACGGCGACGTCGGCGATCGCGCCCACCGAGCCGGCGCGGGATCCCGATCGGGCGCGTGAGATGCTGGAGACGCTGGCTCAAACGGTCGTTCCCATCAACGAGCCCATCGAGCTGGCCGAGCGCCTGAGGGGGCTGCCCGACGTCCCCAGGGTGCTCGCGACCGAGGCCGAACCCATCCCCTTGGGGACGGTTGAGACGTTCTGGGTGGGGAACGTGGATACTATTGAGAACTTTCAGATCCAGGCTGACCTCGTATATGCGACCGATCACGTCTACTTCTGGGTTGAGCAGGGCGTGAAGTACGACCTCGAGGATGTCAAGGCGCTGGTCGATGACTTCGAAACGCATGCCTACCCTACCAACCGGGCATTCTTCGGGTCCGAGTGGTCGCCGGGCGTGGACGGGGATCCCCACCTCTACATCCTTTACGCACGCAATCTGGGCGCTTCCGTGGCCGGGTACTTCTCGGCCGCCGATGAACTCTCGCCGCTGGCCCATGAATATTCGAACGGCCATGAAATGTTTTACCTCTCAGCCGATAATGTCGAGCTCTGGGAGGAATTTACCTATAGCGTTCTGGCACATGAATTCCAGCACATGATCCACTGGAGCCTGGACCGGAATGAGGAGTCCTGGCTCAATGAGGGCTTCTCGGAACTTGCGTCCTTCCTGAACGGCTACGATATCGGCGGCTGGGATTTTGCCTACGCTTCCGACCCGGATTTGACGCTAACCTATTGGCCGACCAATGGGGGTCCCCATTATGGCCAGTCATTTCTATTTGTAGCGTATATGCTCGAGCGCTTCGGCCCTGAGGTGACCCAAGCCGTCGTGGCCCACCCGAACAACGGGTTGGATTCGATCGACCAGACGTTGGCCGAACTGGGGATCGAGGATCCCATATCCGGGGCACCCGTCCGCGCGGACGACCTGCATCGCGATTGGGCAGTCGCGTTGCTGCTGCAGGACCCCACGGTGGCGGATGGCCGCTATGCTTTCGAAAGCTATGTTGCTCCGCAAGTGCAAGTTGCCGACCGCTTCGACGAGTGCCCTTTTGGCCCGCAGGAGCGGCAGGTGAGTCAATACGGTGTTGACTACATTCGTGTTGATTGTGCCGGTGAGTACACACTCCTTTTCGACGGGGCCTCGGAGGTGCAGGTTCTGCCAGCAGAGCCGCTTTCAGGGGAGTATGCCTTCTGGTCCAATCGCGGCGATGAATCGGATATGACTCTGACACGTAGTTTCGACCTCCAAGAAGTGAGCGGCCCAATCGAGTTGCGATACTGGACCTGGTATGATATCGAAGAAGGCTGGGATTACCTCTACCTGGAGATCTCGGCGGATGGAGGGGAGACTTGGCAGATTCTCGAAACGCCCTCCGGGACAGCCGAAGACTCCTCCGGGAACTCCTACGGCTGGGGGTACACCGGATACAGCGGCGGAGGGAGTCGGCCAGCATGGATTCAGGAGAAAGTGGATCTCTCAGCCTTCGCCGGGCAGGAGATTCTGCTGCGGTTTGAATACATCACGGATGCGGCGGTGAACGGCGATGGCTTCCTGCTCGACGACATCCGCGTTGATGCCCTAGGCTACTTCGAAGATTTCGAAACCGGCGATGGTGGCTGGCGGGCGGAGGGCTTCGTACGCCTCTATAATCGCCTTCCGCAGACCTATCAGGTGATCCTGGTCGAGCATGGGGATGAGATCCGCGTCCGCCCGGTCGCGCTGGATGCGGAGAACAGCGCCGAGATCGAGTTCCAAGCAGGGGATGGCATCGACTATATCACATTGATTGTAAGCGGGACGGCTCGGCACACCTGGCAACCAGCGCCCTATCGGTTTGAGCTGAGACCCTAGAGCGAGAAGCGAAGAATGCGGATGTGGCCCGAAAAAGGCGTGGGCACGCCACGGCGTGCCCACTGTATATTGCCCCTATGGCAGCGGAGGCCAGCTCACCCTGCGGGCGCGCGGCCCCGCAGCCGTTCGAGCTCCGCCTCCAATTGTGCGACCCGGGCCGCATAGGCTTCGCGGACCTCATCCCGAAAGGCATCCGTGCGCTGGCGCAACTGGCTGCGCAATTCCTCCCCTGAGGCTGGGGCATAGATCAGCGCCAGGACAGAACCCACCAATGCGCCACAAAAGGCCCCGGCGACGAAACTCATGAATCGGCGCATCCTACACCTCCTGCGACAATGTCCATGCTTCATTATGGCACAAGTTCTCGCATGAATAAAGGTATGCGATGGAGTGCTCGGCTTGCCGATTGAGGGATCTCGCCGAGGGAAAATATTATGGCCGGTACCCTATTGCGGGGTATACTTCGGTGCGTTGTGCACCGCCAAGCGCTCTTCCCTTTGAGGATGACCGCCGGCGAGCCTCTTCGCAAGGAGGAAATGTGGTATGGCCCATATCAGCATCGAATATTGTGCGGTTTGACACTATACCGATAGGGCCATCGGTGCGATGGCGGAAATTTTGAAGACCTTCGAGCGGCGGATTGCTTCGGTTACGCTGATCCCCTCCGATTCAGGCCGGTTTGAGGTTAAGGTTGGCGATCAGCTGATCTATTCGAAGCTTCAAACCGGGCGGCATGTGGAAGAGGGCGAACTCATCGAGCTGATCGAGAAGGCACTCTAGCCGGCCTATCCTTCTGATCCGGCAAGATTGGGGTGATGACGATGCGAGCCGTCCTGCAACGGGTGCGCCGCGCCGCGGTGGTTGTCGATGGGCAGCGTATCGCAGAGATCGGACCCGGCCTGTTGATCCTCCTGGGAGTGGGGCTGGGAGATACCCACACAGAAGCCATCTGGCTGGCAGATAAGTGCGCCGCGCTGCGCATCTTCG
>Ga0190334_1001177_pt1 | contig 11546 bp, 13 predicted proteins | sample 48720478_MG_FD_161270 | JGI IMG/M metagenome (GOLD analysis project Ga0190334, IMG submission 161270) | Hydrothermal vent sediment bacterial communities from Southern Trench, Guaymas Basin, Mexico - 4872-04-7-8_MG | ecosystem: Environmental > Aquatic > Marine > Hydrothermal vents > Sediment ...
GTCTTTTTTCTCTTCTGTTATCTTCAAAGCGTATTCTGAATAAGAAAAGATTATAACCTCTGATTCTCTTATACCTATAAGGATTGGTCTTTATTAGTCTTAATTTCTTATTAATCAGAGAAGCTGCTTGTTTACTCACCCCATCTAGTTGTTTTAGGAAGAACTCTGTTGGGATGAGTTCATAATTCATTTTCTTTTCAGCTTCTTGAGAAGTTCTTTTTCTGTGCCTAGGAGACCCTTATCCATAGAGGCTTGTACTAGTTTTTTTACAAGTTCAAGTTCTTTTGCGGATATCTTTGGTTCCTCGTATATTTTCTCTCTGATTGTTTCTCTTACAAAATCTTGTAGTGTTCTGAAACCATTTTTTTCTGCGTATTCTTGTGCTCTTGATAACAGGTTTGCTGGCATTCTAATATTGATTTGACTATTCATCATGGTATCTATTGATACCAATTGATATTTAAAGTTTTTGTTTTGTTTAACCCTCTAATTAGATGATAATTATTTATATAATAATTATTATATAATATGCAACTAATTACAACTAATACACAACCTCTTTTCTGGCTTATATGTTTCTTATTTATATGTATTACTAAGATATTATCGGAAAAAAATAATGATTTTCGTAAAATTAACAACTTCTTTTTTTATTATAACAAATACAAAACCACCATCTTTATATATAATAACTACCAAAAAATAATATGTTAAGAGGAAAAAAGAAAAAAAGAGGGTTGAGTGGTGAACAAGAACGCTTTTTTAGTAGGGATAATACTAATCTTGTTCTTATTTGCTGGGATGGAATTCTCTTATGCTCAGTGCACCTCCTTTAATACTCCGAGGATTAAGAGGATTAATTATTTTGAACTAGGAGAGGATGATTTGTTTGAGTATGATTTTAATCTTAGCAACATGGATGAGGAAGGTGCTTCTTATGCTTATGCCCTGCTTGACAAGCCCCTCACAGGAATAAGTATTAGTGATGAGGGTGTTCTTACTTTTAAGCCGAGTAGTGATGATATAGGAGTCTCAAGGATAGGAGTGATTGCTGTTAAGGAGGCATGCGCAGATACATTAATAGTGACTCTTAAGATTTTTGACAAACCAGATATTACTTATTATGAGCCAAGGAATTCTTCTCTTCAAATCAACCAGACCCAACCACTTCTTTTCAAGATAAGAGCTAAGGACAAGGATGCTAATGAAACTCTTAGCTATGAGTGGTTCCTTGATAGTAACCTGATAAATGATTCTGTTAACAAGACCAAGCTTATTTTCAGACCAGGATACGAGTTATCTGGTATTCACACAATCAGTGTGAGAATAACTGATTCTCATAACCTCTCAGCAACCAAGACATGGAACATCCAGGTAGCAAGGGTTAATAGACCGCCAGTCCTGTTATTTGAAGTGCCTAATTTCATGGTTTTTAAGAACACAGCAACAGGTGCTTATAATCTTAATGACTATTTTATAGACCCTGATAAAGGCGTGCTCAGATTTGAGTACAAACAGGTTAATCCTGTTTTTGAATTACCAGACATGGCTTATGCTAATATTAGTGTGAATATTGATAAGACTGGCTTTGTAACTTATAAACCCGCCCTTAACACTAAGGGCTATGCTTATTTTGTATTCATAGCACATGACATTCTGAACAAGAGTGCTGAGAGCAACATTGTAAGAGTTGATGTTGTTGGCTCTGAAAAGTTTAGAGATCTTAATGAGACTTCTACTAAGGAGTTCTGCGGTGATTATATATGCAGCTTAGTAGAGGATTGTAATACTTGTCCTTTTGACTGTGGTATGTGCAAAGACCAGGAACCAGTTGGTTGTATGCCTGACTGGAACTGCTCTGAGTGGAGTCCTTGCCTGCCAGCAGGCTTTATGACTAGGAACTGCACTGACCTTGCTAATTGTGGGGATAATAGGACTAGGCCTGATGAGATAAAGAGTTGTGAATACACTGCTAGGTGTGATGATGGCTTGAGGAACGGTATTGAAGAGGGTGTTGATTGTGGTGGTCCTTGTGAGCCCTGTCCTACTTGTAATGACAGCATCCAGAATCAGGGTGAGGGGGGTGTTGATTGTGGTGGTCCTTGTGAGCCCTGTCCTAGTTGTAGTGATGGTATTAAGAACCAGAATGAGAGTGATGTTGATTGTGGTGGTCCTTGTGAGCCTTGCCCAGGAGGTAAGAGTTGCTTAAAGAACAAGGATTGTGAGAGCCTGAGATGCGAGTACTTAGTATGCACTTTTCCGAGTTGTAATGATAGTATAAGGAATCAGGGTGAGGGGGGTGTTGATTGTGGTGGTCCTTGTGCTAAGCCCTGCGGCACTTGTGATGATGGTGTTCAGAATCAGGGTGAGGGGGGTGTTGATTGTGGTGGTCCTTGTGAGCCCTGCCCTAGGTGTGATGATGGACTTAAGAATGGTGATGAGAGCCTTGTTGATTGTGGGGGTGAGTGTAGGAAGTGTGGCTTTGGTGATTATTTCCAAGCCTATCTTATATTCTTTATAATCCTGTTTGTTATCCTAGGCTTTATACCTCTCATGCTTATTACTTACTTATTCTTCTTACTAGCACACCCTGAGAAGGCCAGGAAGTTGTACGAGAGTAACTCTGGGTTCGGATTCCTAGTGAGGGCTAATACTTTCTTTAGAAAACTTAGAAAGCTGAGAAAAAAGAGTCCTGTTATTAGCGAGGAAGTAGCCAAGAACTTTATGAATGAGCTCTCAGAGCTGAGCACAAGACCAGAGATTAATGACAAGGAGCTGTATGAGAGAATAATAAGAATATATACTGCTCTGCTTGGCTTACCAGAAGAGTTTGATGATAATATCTTTAATATGAAGCTCAGAACCTCAAACATACCCTTACTCCTAAAAATATTATTCTCTGGTTTTTACAAGAAAGCAGAGATACTACTCATAGCCACGTTTGTTGCTAAGGAACAGAAACTAGACATGATAGTTGAGCTTAAGTTCTTGCTGAGTGAGTTGGTTAAGGGATAAGTTCAAAAAAAGTAAGCATCAAAAAGCAAAGCTTTTGAGTGCCAGAAAAGTAAAACTTTTCTGAGCAGTGCCAATTTTGCGAGCGAAATCAAGGTTCATTGTAAGAAGCAGAGCAGTTCTGAACTTCTTCTGCTAAGAATTCTTAGAAGTTCAGTTGAGCGAGCTGGCACTTTTTTTGGACTGGGTGAAATATTTATATATAACAACTTTTTCTTGTTTTAATCATGAGAATAATCGCTGATTTACACCTTCATTCAAGGTATTCAAGGGCTTGTAGTGCTGAATTAACTATTCCTAATCTTGAGAAATGGGCTGGGATTAAAGGGCTTGGTTTGCTTGGCACTGCTGATTTTTGTCATCCTAAATGGTTTGCTGAGCTAAAAAAAGAGTTAAGACAGGACGGTACTGGTATTCTCAGGACTAAGAATGGTTTTCCTTTTGTGCTTCAGAACGAGATAAGCTTAATCTATACTCAGGGTTATAAGGGTAGGCGTATTCATCTTGTTGTTCTTGCTCCTGGTTTTGAAGTGGTTGAGCAGATCACTGAGTATCTTAAGACTAAGGGAAGGGTTGATTATGATGGCAGGCCTATGTTTAATATTACTTGCTCTGAGTTTGTTAAGGTTATGATGAGTATTAGCAAGGATATAGAGGTTATTCCTGCGCATGTCTGGACGCCTTGGTATGGTTTGTTTGGTAGTAAGACTGGTTTTGATAGTGTTGAGGATGCTTTTGGTGATACAGCAAAGTATATTCATGCTTTGGAGACTGGTCTTAGCAGTGATCCTGAGATGAACTGGCGCTTGTCAAGGCTTGATAATTATAACCTGGTTAGTTTCTCTGATAGTCATAGTTTCTGGCCTTGGCGTATTGGGAGGGAAGCAACTGTTTTTGAGCTTAAAGAACTAACTTATAGTAACTTGTTAAGGGCTTTGAGAACTGGTGGTGGATTGGTTGAGACTATTGAGGTTGATCCTAGTTATGGCAAGTATCATTTTGATGGTCATAGGAATTGTAACATCTCCTTTAGCCCTGAGCAGGCTAAGAAGCATAATAATATTTGTCCTGTTTGTAAGAGGCCTTTGACTATTGGTGTGTTGCACAGGGTTGATGAGCTTGCTGATAGGAGGGGAGGTGAAAAACCAAGGGGTGCTAAGCCTTTTAAGAGGATTATTCCGCTTCATGAGCTTCTTTCTCTTGTTCTGAAGAGCGGGATGGCTACTAAGAAGGTTTGGGCTAAGTATTATGAAATCTTAAAGGCTGGTGAGAATGAGTTTGATATCTTGCTGAGTGTTCCTAGGGAAAAATTATTAGGGGTTGCTGATGAGAGGATTGTTGATATTATTATGAAGAACAGGGAGGGAAAGCTTGGGATTAGGCCTGGGTTTGATGGTGAGTACGGGGTTCCTTTGCTAGGAGATGAACCAGTTATTAATGAGCCTAAAGCACCTGTTAGGATTAGGAAGGAGCAGAAGGGTTTGAGTGATTATTTCTGATTAAAAGCTTGTTTAAAAGCCTGTGCGGCGTTTGAGCACCACTTACTTATTAAGTTTAATTCTAATATTTCGGTTCTAATATTCCTAATATCTTTGTTTTAATTTAAATTTTTATTCTTATTTGGCCTGCGGCGCTTATTCATTTATAAATATATTTTCAATATAGAAAATAAATAGTGTAAAAAAAAGGTAAAGAAAGGGAAGTAGAGGGTGCTCCTATCCTAAAAAAGAAAAAAGCACCCTAAAACCTAAACTAACTCAACTTTACTTGCTCTATTTCAGATATAATCAAAAGGCCGAATTCTCACAAGCAAGGTTAGATTCTTGTTTTTTCCTTAGTTAAAAACAAGGAGAAAGAAAGGGGATAATTCGTAATAATTATAATTATCCCCTTAAACATATTCTTTATGAACTTCAATGAACTTGTCCACTAATCCAATAGCTTTCTTACTAACCATAAAAAAGAACATGCCAACAAGAAGTGCACATACAAGCATGAGAAGAGGAGTTTTTTGTTCTGCCTTAACAATAATCATGCCCCAGAGCAAAACATCGCTTTTAGCAAGAAGAAAAGCACCAAACATGCTACTAAGAAGCAATCCAAGAGTAGGAGGGAAAACAACACTACTAAATCGTATATACTTTTCAATGAGTTTAACTCGTTCTCTTCTGTGATGACACTGTTCTAAATCAACCCTATACTTTATAGACTTAAAAAGAAGTGGGAACAAGGCAATAACCCCGCAATGGAAACAAATACTAAAAATAGTTAATACCAATTTCTCTGACATTCCTATCCTCCTTAAAAGATTATTTTTTCCTTAAGAATTCTTTCCAAAACAAAATCAATCCAATTAATCCAGCTATGAATACCAGAATTATAATAGGTGGTAGAATAAGCCTTATCCAATCCCATATCCCCCTTAGACAACTTATTAGCCATTGCATTTCTCTACCCCTCCTAACCTGTTTTCACGCTGAAATCTTCCACAAATTTTCTTCTCCCAAATAAACAGGGTTACAATAATTTACAATAATAATCCCTGAGATTATTCTTTTCATTTTCTTTACTCTCCTATAAAATTATTTTTTTGTGTTAAATTATTTTTTTTGTATTGGATAAAGGGGGGTTTAAGAGCTTCCTCACCTTTCAAGTGACGCCTTGAATGAGGCTCCTTAGGAGAAATTTAAGAGGAAGCCTTGCACCCCCCAACAATTTTCAGAACAAGAGACATGAAAGGAGAGGGGAGTGTTCTGAAAGGAACTTCTGGAATGAACTAGTGCTCTGCAGAGCCCAGTGAACACCTATGACCATCAAAATACTACCTTAAGAAGACAAGTGATGAGTATCTGTGCAAGAGCAAAACCCCTCTCCTAGTCTGGTTTAGGTATAAGAAAGATTATCTTCTTCGGTCTTTTTGTCTCCACTCCTCAACTGCTTTTACTAATCCTGGTTTCACTATCCAACTACCATTAACGAATTCTACGCACAGCAGAGCAAGAGCTTTTCCTTCATAATACTCCTTCTTCTGTTTTGGGTATATCTTCTTACATGCTTTCAAGTATAACCGAATATACCCTGATGTTACCAAATAGTTCCCGTCTGGGAGTTTCTTAAGTATCTTTGCTTCTCCACCACGTACTCTGCTCACATAGAAGTCATTGTAAGTGTAAACCGAGCAGCTACTCAGAACAAAGACCAGGACTATCAGAATAATTATGTTTTTTCTCATTTATCCCTCCTATTTTTCTATTTTTTTTATGCCAAGACATAATACCTGGCAATCTCTCTAGAAGCGCAACGCTTCTTTAATCCTTTCTTCCTCTTTTCTTGTTAACATTTCTTTAACCTTTCTCCCTTCTTTTTCTAAGCTTCACTGGGTTGTTGTTTCACCAGGGTTAAGAAGAATTCTCTGAGAAGAAGCACTCATCTTTTTACTATCCACTAAGTCTTTGAGCTTATGATACTTCTCTGGGAGTTCAAGCCCCCCGTCATTAACAAATGCTTCTGCAAATTCAAAATAATTATCAGCAATAGAGTAGTCCTTACTTAGGACACAGAGTTCCGCGTATTCTATATATACCTTAATGCTTAGTTTAAAGAACTCTTTTACCAACCCTTTATACTCATCTCTAGTGTCTAAGAAAAAACCAAGAATGAGCTTGAATGCTTCATCAAGGATGTCACGCGCTGCATGAATATTACTTGTTCCAAGGGATTTTCTAGCAGCTACAAGCAAATCCACTAGTCTTGTAGGGTCAGGAACTCCTTGGATTTTATAATAAGCCTTCCCTCTCTTAATAACATTCCATTCAAAAGCTTTTTTAAGCATTACTCACCTCCTTTTAATTGTATCTTAGGTATTTTTAATAAGAGCAGTCAATAAGTAACCTGCTTCTACAGATGCTGATATTCTATCAATTTGTTTAAGCCTTCCTTGGCGCGCTTGCGAAGGATACTCTGCTGTTATTCTTTTTTCTACAATCACCTTTTTACCTTCTCCTTTTTTGAAAACCCTGATAACCAGAACATCTTCATCTTTTTTTATGTATATCTTAGCAGTGAAACCATCCTGTTTAATTCCGAACAGAAATATCATATTTCTTCCTCCTCTTCCTTTTCTATTATAGGCTTGAATCTTGTTTTAAATTCTTCTTGTTCTTTAAGAAGATTCAGGTACTGCAAGAATGCTTCATCACCCAGTGCTCTAACTATGCTAAACTTAATCCTCTCTTTTCTCTCCTTGTTCTTCTTATTTCTTACTTCAGGTATGAGATAAAGGTGTTCAATCACAAACTTGCATATTTCTCTTTGGGTTACTCTTGGGTAGTGCATCATGAAGTTACATATATTCTCCACCCTAAACACAACATCATCCTCTTTCTTTGTCATAATCCTTTTCAGTTCTTCCCAGAGAATACTCTGATTCTTTTCTCCCCGCTTACTTTTAACCAATTTTTTTTTCATAAATTCTTTTTTCATAAATACCCCCTTAAGATTTTTTAGTAGATTCTTTATATGAATTGTCAATTATTGACAGAATTATTTTCTTAGAATAAAGGGGGGGAACACGCCCTTACTCAGTAAAAAAAGGAGGTTTCGCTAAAGATGATTCTGAAAGCAAAGAGCTGCCCCCCCTAAGCCGATTTAAGAGATGTTGAAGAGAAAACAAATCAGCATGAGGATTTGATTGTTTTAGTAGGCTTTCTTCTCACAAGGCTGAACACTATTTTTGGGTGTGTCGCTACAACATACAACACTTCAGCTTCAACAAGATTATTTATTTCTCTGTTGAAATCCTCAGGTGAAAATTTTAGATGATTATCTATTAACCCTTTTTGTAGTATATCAGACGGTACTTCTTTTTGACTTGCTTCTTTTCTTTGCCTCATGAACTTTATGATTTCATCTCCTAAATCCTCAAAAGTAATCCGTGCAACTTCAATACTCATGGTTTACCTCCATTTTCTCATTAAAAATTTATTTTTTTATCCTTCGTCTTTCCTCTGAACTGTTCTTTCACTTTTTCTCTTCTTTCTTCCTATCTTTCTTCTTATCATTTCTCCTATGATTAACCACTCTCCTCTCTACTTCTCCTGGTCTGGGCGGATTCTCAAAGAGTTCTGAAATAAGGCTTCCTATCTCTCTAAAGTCATTATTAACACCTAATCTTTTCATTTTTTTTCCTCCTTTCTTGGATTTAAACCCAGATTTATTCTGGGATTATTATGGACTGTATGTCTAGACTCTCAGCACGTTTTTTAATGAATTTTTTTACATTCTCTTTTTGTGAAAGAGCGCCTATTATCTTAAAAGTTCGAGAATTAAAACCTGCTTCTTCATCCTCAACATTTTCAATTGTAGTGAGCTTGAAATCCTTGGCTGTAACAGTAACCTCTGTTTTCAACCTTGTAACCTTAGTTGAGAGAAGCTTTACTTCCTCATTCTCAGTGCCAATCACCTTTGCCCATAATTCAAATTGTTTACCTTTATCTTCTTGCTCTATTATTTTGAGTAAGAACATAATTTTTTCCTCCTTTAAATAATTTTTTTTTAGAATTATTCCTCAAATCACTTATTTCATAGTCTTCCGAATCTTTCCGTAAAGAATCGTGTTTTTTTTAGCATTTAGAATAGAGCAAGGTCTAATCAAAGTTCTAACCATTGTCCAAGCCTTAAGCCGTGAAAACAAGGTTTTCTGGATTTTCCAAGGCTTTCTTTGCTTTTTATTGGTGGGTTTTCCATTATGGTTTTATACAAGTCTTAATGATTTTCTCCACCATTCAAAGCTTTGGTTAGGTTTGCTTTATTTCGGAATACTTGTTCTGAAATAATTTTGTTGTGCGTGTTCAAGCACTGATATGTTTTTCTGTTTTTTTGTGATTTAAGGAATATGATTTAAGCTACAATACCCACCTCTCTTGTTGGTATGAGCAGTTTCCTCCATCCCTTCTCGTTTTTTTCCTCTCTTACTTCTATGAGTTTTTTTCTGAGCAGGGCTTCTTTTATCTGGTTGCCTTTTCTTGCGCTCAGACCTAGCTTCTTATAAGCCTGGCTTACGCTCAGCTCTTGTTTCTTTATTAGGTTAAGGAATGCTTTTTCTTCATCTAATAGTTTCTCTTCAATTATTTCCTTGTATGTCCTTGGTTCTTTGTTAATATGAACTTTTTTTAGCTCGTCAACCATGGTATTAACTCCGCTTGTATAATATATTTTTCTGAGTTCTTCCATCTCATTAATTAGTGCTTCTTCTTTGCTGTTCTCTATTGCTTTTCTTAGCTTGTATTCTTGCATGTACTTAGTCATCCTCTTAATAACGTACTCGTTGCTAACACTCTGTCTTTTTAATGGGATGAATGGGCCTTTTATTAGGAAGGGGTCGTTGTACCTTTCTGCTAGTCTCACAACTGCCTGTCCTACGTCGAGCATTGAGAAGTAGTTCCTGTGTTCTCTTAGCTGGGTGAGTGTGCTTATCACTTCAACGTCTTTTGGCAGGATTTGTTGGAATGCTATGATGCACGCGCTGTTACCAACCACTGTTTCTGAGAGTTTTGATACGTGCTGGTCCAGGCATATCAGGCTTTCCCCGTATTCTCTCATCTCCCTGTATATCATGTCTGTTACTGTTTCTTTCATATACACTGGTCTGTCTCTTAGGAAGATGTTATGTGCTTCATCTACTATTATTGCGTGCTTGAATGTATCTGTTATCATGTTCATGTTCTTTTTTAGCTTGTAAATATAGGTTAATAGGTATTCGCAGAAGAATTTTTTCTGCGCAGTGTTTAATGAGTACATTTCAAAGATTACTTTCTTCTCCAGGAGTTCTTCTACTGTCATCTCCTCTGCTCCTTTGGTGCCTAGGCATCTTCCATAGTCTCCGAAGGTGAGCATGTGTGCTATTCTCACAGCGCTTGTTAACCATTCTGTTTCTCTCCTCCTGGTCTTGCTCTCTGTTTCTTTTTCTAGGAGTCTGTCAAGGATCTGGTACCAGGTTGGGTAGTTCTCAGAGCCTTTGTATACCTTGAAGTCTTTGAAGGCTTGGTCAAGGGTTTCTGCTAGTATCTTGGCTGTTCCGTGGCTTGCATTAAAGCTCTCAATTATTATGTCTGTGAGTATGCTTATCCATTCTTTCGGGGGTACTCCTCTGGGTGGCTTGTTAATGTTTACTTTGAAGCCATTACTTACACTCTCATTGCCCACTGTGAATAGGATTATGTCTTTGTCTATGAGCATTAGTGGTCTGAAGCTCTTCTTCCAGTCCATTACTAGGAAGGGCTTCTTTTTTACTATGAAGTTTCTTATTAACTGGAAGGCCAGGGTGGTTTTTCCTGAACCACTCATTCCTGTTATGCATACGTGTCTCTGCCAGTCTTGTTCTCTTAGGTTAAAGGTGTAAATATTATTATTTGCATAGCTTACTATTCCCACAGGGTATTCTCCTTTTACTAGTTGCTTTGCAGGTGGTTCTAGGAGGATTTGGTTCTTTAGTACTGCATGGCTTACATACTTGATGTATAATGCGTGTATGAACTGGGCTATTTCTCTTTTCTTGTCTAGCTCGTCACTGAAGGAGTAGTTTATGTAGAGCTTGTCAATCTTTCCTCCTAGGATTGGTTTGAGTTTTTTGCACATCTCCTCTACTGTGATTATGCCCTGCATTCTTATCATTTATTTTTTATCCTTTCTTTCTGGTTTTTTTTAGAAGTTAAAAGTTAATCATGCTCTCAAGAGCATTGATTCCATCCTTTTTTTCTCTGAACTCTCTTATATGCTCTCTTAGTTCTTTTTTTAGGTTGGATATGTCTCTCCATGCATTGAGTTTTTCCTGTGCTTTGGCTTCTTCTATTTCCACAAGCTTTTTCTTGATTGCTACTAGCTCTTCTGGTTTTAGCTCGTCTTGTTTTTCTGCTAAGAAGTTGTTTATCTTGATAGTGAGGTTCTCTAGGTCATTGAAGATTTCGTCTTTTAATTTTTTTCTTTCTTGTATTAGGTCCTGGATGTCTTCTATTAATTCTTTTATTGAGCCTAGTTTCTTATCCTGTAGGTCTTTGAAGATGTATTCTACTTCTAGTTTGTTATCTTCTTTCTTTTTCTTCATTAGAACATAGCAGTCATCTAGTTCTTGTATGAATCCTTTGAGCAGGTTTGAGTATTGCATTTTGGTCATTTATAATCCCCCAAATCTTATATTCACTCCAGAGTAGCAAATTGGTAATTGTGATTATTTATAAAGTTTTCGGAAATTATCGGAAAAACCACGGAAAATGAGGAATTCTTGTTTTTCAACCCATAAAAAAACAAGTACGATTTTTTGCTAAGAAAATTTTTTTGATTAAACAGATTATAAAACTAAACTCTCAGACAAAAAAGTCTGGTATAACCCAAAAAAAATACTAAGGTCTGAAAGCAGGTTTTCCAAGTCTCTCCACACTGGAAAATGAAGAATTAGAAGTAAGTGTATAAGCTAAATTTTCGCGCGCAAAAGCCCTGTGGGCAAGAACAAAAACTACTATAACCTAAACACTTAACGC
>Ga0190334_1001178_pt1 | contig 11545 bp, 13 predicted proteins | sample 48720478_MG_FD_161270 | JGI IMG/M metagenome (GOLD analysis project Ga0190334, IMG submission 161270) | Hydrothermal vent sediment bacterial communities from Southern Trench, Guaymas Basin, Mexico - 4872-04-7-8_MG | ecosystem: Environmental > Aquatic > Marine > Hydrothermal vents > Sediment ...
TGGGAGAAGCGGCTAGGCAGACCGTTAAAGAAAAATTTACTTGGAAAAAAATTGCTCAAAGATACTTAAGAATCTATAAAGCGGCTTATTTAAACGGCAAAAACAATAAAACTAATAAGAAAAAACCTGTCAGCAAACAAAAAGGGGCAAGAAAGGGTTATCCTCGTCTTTTTAAAATATTTAAACGTAAAAAAAAGAGGAAAATTTTTTAATCGAGGTTTTTGATGCGAGAAAACAATAAGTTTATGAAAAAGAAAAATATAAAAATCGCGGTCATAGCTCCGCCATTTACCTTCTTGTTTTCTCAAAAGCAAAGAGGGACGGAAAGAATTGTCTGGGAAATGACAGAAGGCCTTCAAAGAAGAGGTTATAAAGTAAGTCTTTTCGGGGCTGGCAGATATAACGGTTCTGCTAAATTCATCCAGATTTTTAAAAAGACAATAACTGAAAGAAAAATTGATGCTGACTACGTAGAATCCTCCCGACCTTTACGGTTAGAATCAGCTTATATTGCCAGCACAATGAAAGAAATTATAAAAAGAGGGAAAGATTTTGATATAATCTTCAATCATAGCAGGGGCGGTTATATTTTTCTGCCCCTTTCTTCTTTTATGAAAGTCCCGATAGTAACCGTTCTGCACTTACCCATCTTTAAAGAGTTGGCTCTTTTGCTTGCCTCCTATAAAAAACCAAATATTATCACCGTGTCAAACCAGCAAAGAAAAAAATTCCCAAATATTAATTATCTGGCTACAATTTACAACGGCGTTAACCTTAAAGAGTTTAAATTCTGCCAAAAACCCAAAAATTATTTCCTATATATGGGAACATTTGGAGAACACAAAAATCCAAAAGATGCTATTTTAGCGGCAAAAAAGGCAAATGTTAAATTAGTTTTAATTGGCGGGAAAAAAAGAGAACCCTATTTTTCAAAAGAAATAAAGCCCTTATTAGACGGAAAACAAATAAAATATCTCGGAGAGGTATCTGATAAAAAAAGAGTTGAATTATTAAAGTATGCCAAGGCGCTCCTTTTCCCAATCAAATGGCCCGAACCCTTTGGACTGGTGATGATTGAAGCCATGGCTTCAGGAACGCCGGTTATCGCTTACCCTGATGGCGCTGTTCCAGAAGTTGTTAAGGATAAAGAAACCGGCTTCATTGTCAGAAATGTTAAACAAATAGCAGAAGCCATAAAAAAAATAGATGTAATTAACAGAAAAAAATGCCGAGAAAGAGTTGAAAGATATTTTTCGGTTGAAAAGATGATTGATAATTATGAAAAAATTATTAGAAAGTTAATATGAAGAAAAAATTAAAAATTGCCCAATTAGCTCCTCCCTGGCTTGCTGTTCCGCCAAAAAAATACGGAGGAACAGAATTAATAGTCTCCCATCTTACAGAAGAATTAACAAAAAGAGGACATAATGTTACTTTGTTTGCTTCTGCCGATTCTAAAACGCGGGCAAAACTAGTTTCTTCTTTTCCAAAAGCCCTCTATTGGAAAGGAACCTCCTGGCATGATCTTTATGGGCTCTTATTTCATACTCTGACTTGTTTTGAAAAGGCGGAAAATTTTGATATTATCCATAACCACTCTGCTTATCTCGGTCTATGTTTTTCTCAATTTACAAAAACAAAGGTTGTTACCACCTACCATGGAAGTCTTCATCCGACCATCAAAGAAAAAGGTGCCAAATATAAAATTCTGAAGAAATTTAAAAATTCTTATTTTGTCTCAATAAGTAATTCTCAAAGAAAAACCAAAGATTTAAAACTAAATTTTGTTGCCACCGTTTATAATGGAATAGATGTAAAAAAATTTGATTTCAACGAAAGCCCTAAAAAACATTTAATATGGATGGGAAGAATTACCCCCAAAAAAGGAGTGCTAGAATCTATTGAAATAGCAAAGAAATTAAAATTACCTCTGAAGATAGCGGCGAAAATTGATAAAAATTGGCCCCCGGATGTAGAATTTTATGAAAAAAGAGTAAAGCCCCTAATCGATGGGAAAAAAATCAGATATATCGGCGAAATCGGCGGGTATAAAAATAAATCAAATTTCCTTAAGAATGCTCTGGCTTTATTAAATCCAATAAAGTGGGAGGAACCATTTGGATTAGTAATGACAGAAGCAATGGCTTGCGGAACGCCGGTGATTGCTTTTGGTCGCGGAAGCGTGCCGGAAGTAATAAAAAATGGAAAAACTGGATTTATTTGTAAGCCGAATGATATAAATTCAATGATAAGGGCAGTAAAAAAAATCTATCAAATGCCAACAGAAAAGTATATAAAAATGCGGCATAACTGCCGCAAGCATGTTGAGGAAAACTTTACTGCTGAAAAAATGGTGAACGAGTACGAAAAAGTTTATTATAAAATTCTAAAGAGCAAAAAATAAATACAGGAATTTAACTCCTACATTATTTTCTACTGCCTTGAAAGATTGGAGGCGGTTTTTATTTGACCGTTAGGGATATAGTGAATATTACCGTTCTGGTCTTTAACAATTGTTCTTCGTAAGTTTAAATCAATAACTTTACCTTGCTTGCCGCCAATTTCAACCTCTTCTCCCACTCTATATTGGTCTTCTAAAAGAATAAAAAGACCTGCTAAATAATCTTGAATTAAGTTTTTTGCCCCCATACCGATAGCTAATCCGGCTAAGCCGGCTCCAGCCAAAAAAGGAGTAGGGCTAATCCCGAATTCCGGCAAAATCATCAAAATTACAATTACCCAAATAATTATTCTTAAAGTAGAAGTAAAGACCTTGGTTAAAGTTTTAATCCTTTCTTTCTGAATCTTGCCTTCGCTCTTTTCAATAACAGTCTTTATTGCTTTAGAAATTAAAAAATTAGCAATTCTAATTATGAGTAAACCAAAAATCAAAATCACCACTACTTTTATCCCAGAAACAATAATCCAAGCTATTAATTTTTGAATTATATTTTGATAACTCATACAAATTTTGCGACAGCGAAAATTTGCTGGCGGAGGGGACAGGACTCGAACCTGCAAGGGCGAAAAGCCCGCTGGTTCTCCAAACCAGTGCCTTACCATTCGGCGCACCCCTCCTTTTTACTTTGGCAGTTCTAAAATTAATTTAGAAATTATCGGATGCTGAACTGTGAATTTGTAATTTAAAAGTTTCAAAATTGTTAAAAAATCCAAAATTTCATCTCGTAAAGGTTCCGGCCCGATAAAAATCTCGCCAAATTCCTTCAATAAATTCTTAACGTAGTCATCTAAAACCTCTTTATCTGCTTTTTCTTTAAGCCAAATAATTATTTTTTTAAATTCTGCCCGGTCCAGCCAAATTCCGTGGCAAAGATTACAAACATCAACAATAACCCCTGAATCCCCGTAATATACCTCATATAAAGGCAATCGGCAAGAGGGGCAGAGACGAATCCCTCTGGAAATTTTGAAGTCCTTTTTATTTTTCCATAAATCAATATCCAGCCACCGCAAATCCTTATCTTTTTCGTCTTTTGCCCATCTTAATTCATCCTCTTCAAACCAAAGACCAAGACAAACCGGACAGTAGTCTATTTCAGTATTATGAAGTATTGCGCTATTGAGTTTTATTTTACAATGAGGACAAAGCATATTAATTTCTAATTTTCAATTTCTAATTTTCATTAAATTTATATTTATCCAATTTTCAAACCGTTTAGAAATTAAGCCATTAAAAATTTAATAGAAATTAAAAATTGAAAATTAGAAACTATACCCTCATTCCCCTTAACGCTCTCACTCTTTCTTCAACCGACGGATGAGTTATAAATAATTTGCTAAACCAGCTCTGGGATTCTTTGCCCCGAAAAGGAGAAACGATAAACAAATGAGACGTGGAGGCATTGGCTGTTCTTAAAGGATTTGGGTCTGAAGATATTTTTTCCAAAGCCCGAGCCAAGCCCTCGGGGTATCTGGTCAAAAGAGCGCCGGAAGCATCGGCTAAAAACTCTCTTTTGCGGGAAATAGCCAGCTTGATTAAACTGGCAAATATTGGAGCCAAAATTGCCAAAGCCAAACCAATCAACATTAAAATAACTCCAAGCTGTCCCCCTTGCCGATCATTTCTTCTGCTCAATCCCCCCCAGAAACTAAGACGCAAGAAAATATGGGTCAGCATTACCACCATTCCGACCAAAACAACGACAATTGTCTGCAAAAGAGCGTCTCTGTTTCCAATATGAGAAAGCTCGTGAGCAATTACCCCTTCCAATTCTGTTCTTTCCAAACGGTCAAGCAAGCCCTGAGTAACAGCCACCACGGCGTGCTTGGGATTCCTGCCCGCGGCAAAAGCGTTGGGCTGGCTTTCTCTAATTATATATATTTTAGGCAAAGGAAGTCCAGCCGTAATGCAAAGATTTTCCACCAAACGGTAAAGCTCTGGATTGTCTTTTTTTTCAATCAACCTAGCCCCTGACATTGCCAGAACAATTTTATCTGAATGCCAATACCCAAAAAAACTAATTAAAATACTATAGATGACAGCTATCAATAAGATAATATAACTTCCTATTAAATAAGAAATCAGCCAGGCCAAAAAAATAATAAAAACCAAAAAACCTGTTAAATAGAACCAGGTTTTGCGGATATTGGAATCAGCGTGAGAATATAGGGTCGGCATATGCTTCCTAATTTCTGATTTTCAATTTCTAATTTTCATTAAATTTATATTTATCCAATTTTCAAACCGTTTAGAAATTAAGCCATTAAAAATTTAATAGAAATTAAGAATTAGAAATTAAAAATTGACGCTTACTGGCTCTCTTGTTCCTTCCTCCTCAATTTCAAATAAATCCATCTTCTTGAATCTAAACAAACCAGCTATAATCTTTGACGGAAAACTCTCAATTTTAATATTTAAATCCCTGACATTTGCGTTGTAAAACCTTCTCGCCGCCTGAATTTTGTCTTCGGTGTCGCGGAGTTCCCGCTGAAGTTCCAAGAAGTTTTGGGAGGCCTTAAGGTCGGGATAATTTTCTGAAACCGCGAAAAGCGTTTTCAAGGCAGAAGAAAGCATATTTTCCGCTTGAGAATGCTCCTGCATTGTTTTTGCTCCCATTGCTTTTGTTCTGGCTTCAGTAACTTTCTCAAAAAGCTCTCTTTCGTGGCTTGCGTATCCTTTAACTGTTTCCACTAAGTTGGGAATCAAATTGTATCTTCTTTTCAACTGGACATCAATATCAGACCAGGCCTCTTTTGCCCGATTTTTTAAAGAAACAAAACGGTTATAGACAAGAATCGCCCAGAAAATTATAATTGCTATTACAACTAAAATAATATATAGAGTGGTCATAAGTTGCTAGAGACCCGGTCTCTGTCGGTTGACAGAGACCGGGTCTCGGTTAATCTTTTAGAAAGGAACGGTTTCTTTCCAAGTAGGAAGAGGCAAAGTCGCTGTCAAAGGAAATACAGCAGGGCACATCATACTCCCGGTTATGTCCAGTACTTCCAAACGAACAACATAATCTCCTGACTCAGGATAAGTTTTGACAGCGCCTTCTTTAAAAAAATAAGTTGGGGCAAACATTCCGTCGTATTCAAAGTCCCATGCATAGCTTGCATCACTACAATCAGCTGCGCCAGAGTAACAAGTTGATTCGTCAGTAAAAGCAACTTCTACTCCGGTCGGCGGATTAGTTAATGAGGGAGTAAATTTAGTGTTAGGCCATCTAATATCCGTGCTAAAAGAAGCCGGAGCGTTTATCCAATCAGATTCTGCGCCCTGACTATCCCAGACCTTAAGCCGCCAATAATATGTGGCTCCGAAAGAGAGATTAAGGGGAGCATAACTTTCTGAAGAAGAAGTAACTTTTCCTGTATCTATTTCCGGAGAAGGAAATCCAGTTCCACTGTTATCAATTTGAATCTGGTAAGCTGTCTGGCTGTCTCTAGGATCATCAAATGTCCAATTAAGATAAATCGGGGGCTGGCTTTTAGAGCCGCTGCATTGAGTAGTTTGACCTGGCGCACAATTACAATAATTGCCTTCGGTTGCTCCAAGATTACTAGCCGAAGGAGGTGGATTAATATTAATATCAGTCATTACTTTGTAATCTACGGCTGCTCCTGTGTTAGAACGGTTAAAGCTAACCCAGCCAACCACATCGCTCCCCCAAGCCCAGCCCTCAAATTCCGACGGGTCGGGGGTAAAATTTAAACTAACTCCATCTGCCCAACTCCCGCTTAATTTTATCCAGCCGTCCCAGCCGCCAGACACGCTAAGCGGCTGACCAACCGGCGCCAAAGCCCTTGCCCAGCCGGAAACTTCACCGTTATTTAAATTAAGTTGAGCTTGAGGATGACTGCCGTCAAAATCATTGAAACTAATCCAGCCAATATTCTCTGACCAAGCATAACCGGAAAATAAACCGGTATTGGGATCAATATCCACTCCGTAACTTATCGGCTCACAAGTGCTTGAATCGCTCGGATCAGTACAATTATTAAATTTAATCCAACCGATATTTTCAGACCAAGCCCAACCCCAGACATTGTCCGACTCAGCGGCTTTTACTTCTTTCGCAACAAAAAAACCAAAGCATAAAGTAATTGTGATTAAAAATAATAAAATTTTATTTTTCACGGTTTTTTTAGATTAAGAGGATAAAGGGGGACATGTTGTTTAATTATCAACTGATTTTCCCCTCAACCCTGGTTTGGATGATATGATACGGGAATCTTTTGGCTATAATTCTTGCTATACGAGACATGAAAAAATTATATCTTATTCTAAGCATATCCCCTGATTAAGCTAATTAAGCAGTGTGCCCCCTTTAATCTTTTAATCTTTACATTTTTATCGCTCAAGCTCGCGTAACCTCATCTCCAAAAGATTGATTCTCTCATTGAGCTGCTGGATGTAAACATGCGCCTTCTCTAATTCTTCCAACATACCCCTTCTGTAAGCCCCTATCTCAAGCACATCTTGACCTGCTTCATCCTTCTGGGCCCTAGGAACGCCCTTTAGGTGCTTATTCTGCCACATGTACTCCGCATGCTCTTCAATAGACTCTAACTCATAGTCTGGCTCAAAGACATAATCAGCGTGTAATGCGCTACCCCGCTGGTAGATGGCGCCATTGACGTCTAGTTTGCCTTGCGGCTCCGTCGTCCCAATGCCGACATTGCCACCCTGATTAACAACGAATCTTGGAGTCCAGTCATATGGACTTCCTGGTTCCGTAGCTTCCGGACCTCTCCTGGTTGAAATACCAAACACATTATCATCATCATATCCATCTCCAAAATACAAAGCTTGATTATAGCCCCCTTCTTCAGTATAAAGAAAAAACGAATTATTAGTAGCTGGCGCCGCAAAATTAAATCCGAAAAGTTCCGGAACGGGATAGTCGGGATAATCGCCTTCCCTATATAACAGTTTCACTCCGCCGGGAAAAGCTAACAAATTTGTGTTATCAACTCCTGTAATTTCTAGTCTTGCCTGTGGATTCGTTGTCCCAATACCGATATTAGTGCCATTATTGAATAAATTATTGTTAGCAATCCAATTTGCGCCATCGTGTCTTAATGTTTGCCCGCTTGCTCCTGCTGGGAGAGCGCCAGTTATTGTTCCCCAAGAAGCTAAACCGGCTGCGTCTGAAATCAAAACCTTACCTACTCCCGGACTTCCGCCAGTGATTTTAATCTGGCCCGCAACTTCAAGTTTCGCCTCCGGACTCGGGTTCGTCGTCCCAATGCCGACATTGCCGGTTTGAGAATCTATGCGAAAACTCCAGTCCCAACCGGTCCCGTTTTTTAATCTTCGTCCAATAGTAAAACCCCCACTATTGTGAATAAGATACTCCGCGGAGCTGATTGAACCTCCACGAATCCGAATTGAGTCTGTTCCGTATATATCTAATGGATATTCTGGCGTCGTCGTCCCAATGCCGACATTGCCGCTTATAGGGTTAATGACTATCCTGTGAGCGCCGCTGCCGTCAGAAAAATATAGCTGATCCGTGTTGGGTTCGTTCCAGATTGTCCATTTCCTAATTCCGTCCTCCTGCAACTCGAACACCGAGGCTCTGCCTGGACCCGCATCAGAAAACACATAGGAATTCAAACTGGAATGGCTGGCTTTAATATTTCCATCATACACATGCAGTTTCACCTGCGGGCTCGTCGTTCCGATGCCGACCTTGCCGTTACTGACCACTAAACCAGATTCTGTACCAGGATCAGCTCCGCCGATTGCCCGAAAAACACCGTAAACGCCGAAACCGCCTTGTTTAACCTGCTCTGTTGAACCCACGTTCACCGGAGCGTCAACATTGTCTCCGGGCGGAGCTGTTGATGGTTCTGTCCAGCCAACCGCGTAAAAGGCAATAGCGAAACAGAGAATTAAAACGCCAAAAACCAATGAAGCTATTTTGTATGAAATTTGTTTTTGCATATTTTTATGAACTCGACACGAATTTACGAATAACATTAATGTTACGAATATTCGCATCATTTATGAAATTCGCATATTGGTGTCGCTTTAGTTAATTTATTTTATTTCTTTAAAAAGCTTATCTAATTGATTTAACTGCCCCTGGATTTCTTCTTCGGTTAAGGCGCTTCTCGGCATACCCTTTTCTAAATTCTTAATTTGGCCCTCAATCTCTTTTTTAGTCAAAGGGGGCATTTCCCTCATTAAAACATCTAATTCCTCCAGTTGTTTTTTAATTATTTTCTGCCTTTTCACTTCTTTAAACAATTCCTCATCTACTGATATTTCCGGTACGCGAGAATAATAATAAAAAAAGCCGACGCAAACAACAATAGCGATTATCAAAACTATTCCTAAATACCAAAGAGATTTTCGGTCGGGTTTTTTGATTTCCTTACCCTTTTGGATTATTTTGCCCATATTATATTTATTTTAGTATTTTAAAAGATATTAACAAGGAAAGTTATCCACAGCGTTATTATTTTAATTTCTAATTTAAAATTAGAAATTCAAGTTCCTCTGGGAAACCGTGGTTTGAATTTTCACTTCTGGTTGGGGAGCAATTCCCTTTCCTTCTATTTCCATATAAATTGTTACTTTTGGCTGTTCTCCCGACATATCGCCAACAACAGTAATGTCAAAATTATTAATTTTGAAATCATCTGAAATTAAATTATATATAGTCCCATTCTTATTTAGTTTTAATTGGTCGCTTTCAAGATAAAATCTCCAGCATTGACCATGATAGGTTTGAAATTCTATGGAGCCGTTTCCAACAACGTTATAATTTTTTCCTGAAAAACCGCAAGTGCCATCATCTTTTTGAGCCATTCTAATTGCCCGGCTCATATATTCCACCGCATAGCTGGTCTGGCCTAAAAGCTGCTGGTAAGTTAAATTATATCTCTGCAATTTAATTGCCGAAACAAAAACTCCGGTCGCGGCTCCGATAATAATAGAAAAAATAAGAATGGCAACCAGTATCTCTACCAAAGTAAATGCCCTATTCATTTTAACATTTAAGCATCTAAGCATAGTATTTAACCCAAAGTTCAAAAAATGTTTTAAAGTCAAAATGCGAAAATCAAGAATCAAAATGTAATTTAAAATGGAAAAAGAGTTATTTTTTCTTTCCTTTCATAATTAAAACGCTTGAACCAATAATTTTTGATATTTGCATTTTGATTTTTGATTTATCTTTAATACCAGTTATACAAGTGTTCTTCAGCAGTGACCGTATGGGTTTGGCCTTTTTCTGTCCACCTAATTTCAACCAAAACTTTTAGCTTATCAGCCCCTTCAGGAGTAATAGTGGTTTTTCTCTCATACTTTGGCAACATGCTATGGGCAATCCAGTTGCTGCTGCCTATACCGCTATCCCACGCCTCTCCTTCCAACCAGTTGGTATCTCTGATATTCCTAACCTCCTCGATTCCCTCCATGGCGAGATAAGCGGCGGCCAAGCGGGAACTAGAAATTGAATTATAAATAATTATTTGCTGGACAATAGCATAAGCGGACAAGACGCCGACCGTCATTACAAAAATGGCCGCGATAACTTCTAATATTGTGAAGGACTTATTCATTTTAATATTATGTTTAAATGTTTAGATGCCTTAATACCTAATTTCAATTGCTCTGCTGGTTTCTTTATAACTGCCGGTTGATTTAATGCAATAGTTAATGCCCGAAGGACAATCGCCGCTGCCTGACGCTTCTACTGTAATATTATATTCTGCTCCATTGTCTAATGTTCCAGAACATCCATCAAGGCCGATAGGATTTGCTCTGTCCAACAAAACCATCTCAATCCCGCTATCAGCGGCGTAGAAAGCAATAACTGAATTTTCCATTCCTCTAAGTATCTTTATCTGGCCTACTAAAATCGTGCTCAAGCCCAAAACAATAGCCAAAAGAACAGACATTATGACAATAGTGAGGTATAAAGAAGCGCCTTTATTCATATTAACATTTAAGCATTATGTTTAGATGTTTGCATATTTAGATGTTTAGATGTTAAAATAATCTCTATTCCACATAAATTAATCCGGCCTTGTTTACAACAATGGTTTTGGTTTTTGACGAATCTTCTCTCTGGGCAATGACTATTGTAACATTCTCTTTATCTATCCCAGGCTCATCTTTTATGTTTATTATAGGATCGGGGGGTTTAAAGTTAATGCTAAAGTTAGCAGAAGAAGGAATAAACCCTTGTATAAAGACCTCTTTCTCTAAAAAAATAGTTTCTATTTTTTGGTCTCCTGAATTATATCTCTGATTGCCATCAACATCAACATAAATATAATATTTATCATCTTCGGATTTATTAATATAAATTCCATACCCTCCTTGTAAAACTCCCCCTCCAACCTCCTCTGTTCCTAAGGCCATTCCTTGAGCCCTTCTTATGTCTTGGACCAATTTATTGGCTGAACGTTGAAGAGCAAGCTGTCCTCTGGCAGAACCGTAATAAGGAAAAATTATCACAGCCAAAATTCCGACAACCGCAATAACAACAAGAAGTTCGGCCAAGCTAAACCCCCTGTTTTTTCTTGAAATGCTAAACATTAATCGCATTAATAAAGATTTTAGTTTAATTAATATATTCCGAATAAATTTAAATACCAATCAATAATCGCATCGCCCCAGAATAATGCGGTAAAAGTCCCTGTCACCAAGAATGGCCCAAAGGGGACTTCGCTCTTTAAAGTTTTCTTTCTTGCCAAAATCAATCCTATTCCTATTATAGCACCAATTAAAAAAGCAAAAAAGAGAGCAACTAAAATCTTGGGGAAGCCGAGCAAAAAGCCCATAAAAAATGCCAACTTGATATCCCCCACGCCCATGGCCTTTCCTCGCGTGGCAAGAACAATAGCTAAAAAGAAAGCTCCTGCCGCCATCCCCGCTAAAATAAAATTCCAAATTTTTGAAATTTCAAATTCCAAATTACAAATTCCAAACAAATTACAAGCTCCAAAATTCAAAACCCAAAACAAAAGAGTCAAGATAATCGCAGAATATATTATAGAGTCAGGAATAATAAAATGCTTTAAGTCATAAACGAAAATTATGAGCAAGAAACAAGAAACAAAA
>Ga0190334_1001180_pt1 | contig 11535 bp, 13 predicted proteins | sample 48720478_MG_FD_161270 | JGI IMG/M metagenome (GOLD analysis project Ga0190334, IMG submission 161270) | Hydrothermal vent sediment bacterial communities from Southern Trench, Guaymas Basin, Mexico - 4872-04-7-8_MG | ecosystem: Environmental > Aquatic > Marine > Hydrothermal vents > Sediment ...
CCCTGAGCCCTTAAATACCTGATAGTTACCCACGCCTCCATAGAAATCATCTCCTTTCTCCTCCATCATAAAATCCATGATGGAGGACCTATATCTTTTCTTGGAGGGGGTCAATTTTAAGTGGGAATTAATACTTTTATCAAAAACATCCCTATCAATAATCGGTGAATGCTGATCTAAAAATGCTCTTGACTTCTAACAGATATTAATATATATTAAAGCAAATTAATGGAGATAATCAAAATAACTATTATGTAGAGATTTAAAAATGGAAGAACTTTTTACGCTTGAAGAGTTAGCAAAATACCTGAAAATCAGCAAACCCACTTTATACAAAATGGTGGAAAAGGGTAAAATCCCTGCTCTAAAGATTGCCAATCAATGGCGTTTTAAGAAAGATGATATAAATAGATGGCTGGAAAAACAGAGGAAATCAAGGGGGTAAGAAGAAGATGGCAGAATATAAACTCAAGATTCCCAGATGGCCGGAAGATGAAAGACCGCGGGAACGATTATTGAAAAGGGGACCTCAGAGTTTGAGTGATGCAGAACTTTTAGGGATATTAATTGCCAAAGGAACAAAAGAAAAGACAGCAATAGATTTAGCCCGTGAACTTTTGATGAAATATGGAAATCTTAAAAATTTATCCTCTCGTTCACCGGCGGAATATTCATCCGTAAAGGGAATAGCTGAAGCCAAATCAGTCATTATCTCTGCTGCCTTTGAGATAGCAAGAAGGGTGCAATCTCAGCCTGAAACCACCAGAGTAATCTTCAAAAGGTCTCAGGATGTGGCTGATTATTATATTCCACTTATGAGAGATTTAAAGAAAGAGGTATTTAAAGTAGCACTTCTTAATGGTGCAAATAAATTAATAAAAGATGTTACTGTTTCTGAAGGAACCCTAAATACCAGTGTGGTTCATCCAAGAGAAGTATTTAGAGATGCCTTGATAGAAGCAACCGCAGGCATAGTTTTAATCCATAACCATCCAAGTGGCGATCCTACACCAAGTGAAGACGACATTAAAATTACCAAACAACTGGTAGAAACAGGAAGGATTTTTGGAATAAAGGTTTTTGACCATATTATTGTATCGTCCAATGATTTTAAAAGCCTAGCTGACGAGGGGTTGATTTAACGATGAAAAAAGAATGGGACAAAACACAAGATTGGTTTTGGGAAGGCAATATTCAGGAGAAAATTGCTAATTACATGGAGATAACCGAAGGCTTTAAAGTAACAGAAAAGGCGAATACAGAATCAAAGAAACAAGGCCCGGATATTAAAGGCGAAAAGGATGGGAAATATAGAATTGTAGCAATTAAGGGTTATCCTTCAGATAAATATACTGCAAACTTTCCTGGTGGTAAAAAAGGCGAGAAGAAGAGGACTAATCCTAATACACAAGCCAGACATTGGTTCTCGGAGGCTTTGGTTGAAATTCTTTTGAGAAAATGTTCTGACCCCAATATAGAAATTGCATTAGGATTTCCCTATTTCAAGGTTTATGAAAATTTAGTAGAACGAATTACATGGCTTAGGTCAAAGGTTGGAATAAGTTGCTATTTTGTCAAAGAGGCGGGAGAAGTAATATACCTTCACTCAGATTAACGATGACGGGAGTTTTGTATGGCTGAATATATAACCACAAAAGAAAAACTGATAGGAGTGGATCTGGATATACAGGAAGGTAAGATCAGAGACTTTCTTAGCGGTCAGTGGATACGCCATACCCCTGAAGAAGAAGTAAGACAGATAATGTTGATGCGTCTTGTAAGTGAATATGAATATACAAAAGAACAACTTGCAAAGGAATTCCTGATCCAGAAAGGAAGTCAGAGAATAGGTCCTGCGGATATTGTGGTATTCCGGGATGAAAAAAGAAAGGATCAGGAGAATATATGGATAATAGTTGAGACCAAAAGGAAAAACAGATCAGATGGTATTGACCAGCTTAAGACCTATCTTTCCCCCTGTAAAGGGGCAAAGTTTGGTATCTGGTTCAATGGTTCAGATATTGCGTATCTGGAAGTTTTAGACCATCCTCCCTATTTTAGAGAAGCCCTTAAGATTCCAAAGCGGGGAGAGACAACCATACATCTCCCTGACAAGAAAGAACTGAAACCAGCACCGGAATTAAAAAGCGTCTTTGAAACCTGTCATAACTATATCTATGCCAATGAAGGATTACTAAAGGAGAAGGTCTTTAATGAAGTTTTAAAGCTCATCTTTATAAAGATGGTTGATGAGAAAAGTGCCAATCCTCGCTGTGAATTTGGAATAACCACTGAAGAAGAAAAAGAGATAAGGGAAGGAAAACAGAGTCCATTCATAGATAGAATCTTTAGGCTCTTTGAGCGGGTGAAGGGTGCCTATAGTGATGTCTTTGAACTGGGAGAAAGAATAAATCTCAAACCCATTACCCTCGCCTTTGTGGTAAGTCAGCTTCAGGATTACAGTCTCATAAAGACCCCTGCTGATATAAAAGGAACAGCCTTTCAGACATTTGTCTATGCTCACCAACGAGGGGAAAGAGGAGAATTTTTCACACCCTATCCTATTGTTGAATTAGCCGTAAAAATGCTTGATCCGAAAGATTATGAACTTGTGCTTGACCCTGCTTGCGGTTCAGGAGGATTTCTAATTCAGGCAATGAAACATGTCTGGGATACTATAGATAGAAACAGACCTGACTTAGAAGAAAAGACAAGGATAGATATGAAAGTAAGATATGCCCATACCTACATAAGGGGCATTGATATAAATCCCGATCTTGCCAAGGTAGCCAAGATGCACATGGTTTTATACGATGATGGACATACCGGTATCTTTGCCGAAAACGCCCTTGAGGAGTTTGAAAGGATTGCAGATACCACTAAAGGGCCAAGTCAGATAACTCCTGAATGTGCAGATATAGTAATGACCAATCCTCCCTTTGGAAGCAAGGGCAAGGTCACAGACAGAAGAGTCTTAAGACAATTTGAACTGGGCTTTAAATGGAAACAGGATAAAAAAACAGGCAAATGGATTAAAACCGATCAACTTCAGAATGGACAGGTGCCGGATATTCTATTTATTGAGAGATGTTTACAGCTATTAAAGGATGGTGGCAGAATGGCAATCGTTCTGCCCGATGGAAATTTAAACAATTCTTCATTGAGGTATGTAAGAGAATTTATTCAACAAAAAGCGAGAATTTTAGCCGTTGTCTCCATGCCTGTGGGAACATTTATGCACGCAGGGGTTAACCCTAAAACCAGTGTGCTTTTTTTACAGAAACTTAACCAGAAGGATTTAGAAAAGTTGAAGTCAAAGAAATATCCGATCTTTATGGCCGTGGTGGAAAAGGTTGGCTATGATTTGAACTCCAAGACCCCGAAGATTCTCTATAAGAAAAACGAAAAGGGTGAAATTTTAAAAGATAAAGATGGTGAGCCGATTCTTGATACCGATGTACCGACAATCATTGAAGCTTTCAATGAGTTTAAAAGAAGGTATACTCTTGGATTTTAACTATGGTCAAAGAAAATTTCTTTTCAAAAAGAGTAACGAAAGAGAAAAAGAATAAATTACTTTATGAGATAATACCATCTTCAACAAGGAACTCCATAATAATGATAATGAGTGAGTATCCAGAAAGATGGGAAACAACCGAAACAGGATTTAATTATCAAATTTCAACCTTGAAACTTCTAGAAAAGGAAATACTTAAAAATGAAGGTTGGAATTCTCTTAAAGCTTACAATGAGCAGAATAGATTTGTAGAAGTTTCTATAAAAGAATTTTTAAGAAGATGTAGATATGACCATTTTTTAGATGCTATAGAGTTCTTTATAGGTATTCTATATGAAGAGGAAATACCATCATTTGTGGAAGAAGTAAATACTTGCTTTAGGCGCGATAATGTTGGATATCAGCTATTATCAGATGGAAAAATAGTAAAATTCACTTCCAGTTATCTTCATCAAGAAGTAGTAAAAAAAGCCCTCTCTCTTCTTAATGGATTCGGTGTCGAAGGTGCTTTAGAGGAATTTGAAAAGGCTATTATTTCATTCAGAAAGGGAGACTTACCTACTGCTATTCACAATGCTAACAATGCATTTGAAAGCACATTAAAAGCCATAACCGGTCTCAAAGAGGGAGACGCTGATAAACTTATAAAAGCACTTATTAAATCTCAATTAATTCCAAACTATTATGAAGGCTTTATAGAAAGTTTTAGAAAAATCCTACAGGGATTGCCTATAACCAGAAACAAAATGGGAGGGCATGGTCAAGGAAAAAATAAGAGAAAATTTGATGAAAGTTATGCAGAACTTGCGATACACCTTGCTGGAACATTAATAGTATTCATAATAAAAAGAGCTCAAGAGAGACAAAAAGAAAATGACGAGATCCCATTTTAGAGGTAGAGGCTAATGATAATTTCAGAGATAAGATATGACCAGGTGATAGAAAGATTACGTTTTGATGCTGAACACTACCAGCAAGATTTTCTGGAAAATGAGAAAATTTTAAAAAGAGTTAAATGTGTACATTTAAAAGATGTAGCTGTATTCTCTAAGCTCAGAAGAAATCCTGAAAATGATCCTGATAAAGAGTTTGAGTATATAGACATTAGTAATGTGAATACCTTTACAGGAGAAATTACCACCCAGAGATTAAAAGGCTATCAGGCTCCATCAAGGGCAAGAAAGGTAGTAAAAAAAAATGATATTATACTTTCCACAGTAAGACCCAACAGGAATGCAGTAGCAATTATACCCGGAGAATTAGATAATGAAATCTGCTCAACAGGTTTTTCCGTTATAAAAGCCAAAAAAATCAACCCATGGTTCCTTTTTGCTTTTCTCAAGACAAAATATGCCATTAACCAGCTTGTAAGATTGACAATGGCCTCTATGTATCCAGCAGCGTCTGAAAAAGATATAGGAACAATCTTTATCCCAATACCTCCGTCAAACTTTCAAGAAAATATAGAATCTATGATTAAGGAATGTGGTGTAAAACTGAATGAAGCAAATACAAAGTATAAGGAAGCAGAGAGTTTATTAAATAAGATATTAGGAATTGAAGAAGTGGAATTAGAGGTGAAGGGAGAAAAAGTTTTTGAGGCAAGATTTGATGAGATAGAAAATGGTCAGCGTATCGATGCAGATTTCTATAAGCCAATATTTAGGTTATCATTAAATATTTTAAGAAACGGTGAAAATAGGAGGATATTTTCAGTTAAAAAATTAGGAGAAATAGCAAAAATATCTAAAGGTACGGAAGTTGGCTCCGATGCTTACGTTGATGAAGGTAAGCTATTTTTAAGAGTCTCTAATATAACAGAAAAAGGAATTATAATTACAGATAGTTCCGAGTTTATAAGAAAGAATTTATTTGATGAGCTAAAAGAAAAGTATAAGCCAATGCCTGGTGAAGTTCTTTATACAAAAGATGCTACAGTCGGCATTGCCTTTCCTGTTAATGATGATTTTAATGATGCTATAATAAGTGGTGGAATTATAAGAATAAAACCTCATAAAGATTTAGACCCATATTATTTAGCTCTCGCTTTGAATTCTACTCTATGTAGAAAACAAGCTGAGAGACACTCAATTGGTGCAGTCATTAAACATTATACTTATTCCAAAATTAAAGATTTACTTGTTCCCATTGTGTCAGAAGTAACTCAGAAAGACATTTCCAATCTTATCAGGCAATCATTTTTACTTAACAAAGAAGCCAGAGAGCTTTTAAATAAAGCAAAAAAAGAGGTTGAAGATTTTATTGAGAAAGGGTCATAATCATGCGTTGTGCCATCTATACATCTATACAAGGGTACCCACGGATGGTCAAGTAGAGAAAGACTACAACTCTCTTGAAACACAGAAAGAGAGTTTGATGGCTTATATTCAGGCTCATAAGTATGAAGGATGGGAATTATATGATATTTATGAAGATGCTGGATACTCAGCCGCTGATTTGAATCGCCCAGAACTCCAGAGATTATTAAATGACATTAGAAGAAAAAAGATTAATATTGTTCTTGTTTATAAAATTGATCGGCTTACTCGCTCCCCTAAAGATTTTTACCAACTTATAGAACTTTTTGAGAAATACAATATTAGTTTTATCTCTATCACAGAAAGATTTGACACCTCTACTCCTGCAGGGAGGCTTTTAAGAAACATAATGCTTATTTTTGCTCAATTTGAAAGAGAGTTAGCCTCTGAGAGGACAAAAGATAAAATGCTACAAGGAGCAGAAAAGGGATTATGGAACGGTGGTCTCCCACCATTTGGGTATAAGACAGTAAATAAGAAACTTGTTCCTGACAAGAAAGAATCTAAGATTGTAAAGTTAATATTTGAAACCTATGTTGAGACTGGCTCAGTAGCAGAAGTTTATAACACACTAAAAGAGAAAAACATTGTAAATAGGCAGAGCAAAGTTTTTACTAAATCAAGTATAAAAATATCCTTTCTAACCCTGTTTATATCGGGAAGCTGAAATATGCTGGGAAAATTTATAAAGGACTGCACCAGCCTATAATTAGTAAACTTCTCTTCAACGAAGCTCAGGAACTACGCAAAAAGAAAATTAGAAAGACGAAACTCTTTAGAAATTATCTTTTTGCTGGCTTAATTACCTGTGATGAATGCGTATCAAAAATGACTCTTACTTATACAAACAAAAAAGCAAAGAGAGGAAGAAAAAGATATTTTTATTACAGATGCACCTCTACCCTAAAGAGAGATTGGCAGTATGCACCACAAGACAGGTAAACGCTGATAGGCTGGAAAGATTTGTTTTAGAAAATTTGAAAAGGGTATCTAGAGATGAACCTTATATTGAAAATCTTTGTTTTAGACTCAATCACAATCCAGATGAGTTAGTTCGAAATTCCCAAATAAAAATAGAGTAGCGGGCGACTGGTGGAATTCTAAAGAAAGAAAATCAAAATATTCCTTCTTTTTACCCTTCCGATTTAGTTCGAAAGGAAAATCTGGCTCCTCCAATTGACGGCTCTTTCAAAATCTGAACAGGCTCTTGATGGGCAAGTTCTGGAAATTCAAGAAATTCAACATCTAACTTATCATTGAAGATTTTTACTTCTTTTATAAAAAGCCTTGCCAATGCCTGCCTTTCCTTTGATTCAAGTGAGAGATAAACCTTATAAAATTCTTCAAATCCTTTCTTTATTATCTCAAAATCAATGACCGTGCTTTCTTTTCTCCTTATTTTAAGCCTTATTTCTTCAAGTTTCTCTCTAATTCTTCCTTTTCCCTTGACCGCTCATTGACTTCCTCTCTTACACACTACCTTTGGGTTTGTAATTACAATATGGGGGTCATTTGTAAATCACAAAATTAACCTATAAATTTGGTGAAAAAATTACTTGATAAATGCATCTTTTTAGAGTATAGTTATAGTACTATGAAAGGACGAAATCTTAAAAGGACAGAAAACATGGACGTCAAAAAGAATATTTTGAGATTTACGATTTCAATGGAGAAAGACTTACTTGATGAGTTGTTGAGAATTACAAGACAGAGAAAGAAAAGCAAGGCTGTTAATGTTGCTTGCAGGGAGTTTGTGAGAATGAAACAGAAAGAGTATTTACTTAACTTCAAAGGAAAAGTTTCCTTTGAGGATGTAAATGAATAAAATCATTCGGAATTTATTTAAAATCAAACTTAATAGGAGGGAAAAACCATGGAAAAGGTAACAGTTGTATTTTGGGATGTTCAACATGGGAATGCTGTTTACATTAGAACACCAAACAATAGGCATATTGTTATAGACTTAGGAACAGGCTCCTATGGAGAAAATAATCTTGAATTTAGTCCGCTGTTGTACTTGAAAAATCGATATGGGGTTACCCAATTAGATTATGTTATCGTTACACATCCTCATTTAGATCACATTGATGATATTCTTAATTTTGATAAGTTATCTCCTAAAGTTTTAAGAAGACCTAAGCATTTGACAAAAGAGGAGATAATGAAAGATGTTAGAGAGGAAGGTAAACCGAAATTTGAGAAATATTTTAAAATAAACGAGAGATATAAATATCCGGTATCACCTGAAGATGATCCATCAAATCAGGATAATTATGGAGGACTCATAATCAAAGGATTTTCTCCCACTAAATGCTCAACTTCAAATATTAATAATCATAGTCTTATAGAAATTATCTCTTTTGCTGGAAAGAAAATAGTTTTTACTGGTGACAATGAAGAATGCTCTTTTAATGAACTTCTAGACAGTTCAGATTTTAGAGAAACTATAAAAAATGCAGATATTCTATTAGCTCCACATCATGGAAGGAAAAACGGTTTTCATGGTGAGTTCGTAGATCTTGTGAATCCAAAACTTACAGTGATTTCTGATGGAAGATTTTGCGATACAAGTGCCACTGATAGATATAGTCAAAAAAGTAGAGGAATGATTGTACAGAAGCGAAACGGCAACAAGGAAAAGAGATACTGTGTAACTACGAGAAATGATGGGGTAATAGTTGTGGAGTTTGGCTATGATGACGACGGTTCGTCTTTTTTGTCGGTAAAAATTGGCTAAAATGGATGATCTAATGAGAGAAGAAAGATTTCTAAAGAGAGAGTATAGATGGCAGTTAAGTGCTTTCATTGTTTTTAATTTATGTGTGTTTTGGACAATAATTGTAATTAAAGATATAAGCTTGTCTAAAATTGAGACTATTTTATCTTCCTTCTCCCTCCAAAAAGGAGCTTTGGCTGTTTTACTACCCCTGCTTACAGTAATTCTTAATGGAACACTGCCAAATAACTTAAAAGCAATTTTAGTATTTTGGGAAATAAGAAATCCTTTACCCGGTTCAAGAGTATTTACAGATTTAGCTCTTAAAGACCCGAGGATAGATTTAGATAAAATCAAACAAAAATACGGTAATCTGCCAACTTTACCTAGTGAACAAAATCGTTTATGGTATAAAATATATAAACATCATAAATCAAAAATAACGATCTTGGAATCTCATAAGGATTTTTTGCTTACTCGAGATCTTGCTTCTGTAAGTGCAATTTTTTTATTGTGTTTTACTTTACCTACTATCCTTTCGAGTGGCTCAATAAAAATAAAGTATGGATACATTACTTTTTTGATTTTTCAATACATTATACTTGCTATAGTAGCAAAGAATTACGGAGAACGATTTGTTTGTAATGTGTTGGCTGAGGAGAGTGTATGAGTAATTTGAATAAACTTTCTTTTAAGAAATCCAAGATTAAAACTCAGGAAGTTGATTACTTAGTTGTAGTGGATAGTGAAATTTGGAAGGAATATTTTAATAAACAAGATTTGACAGAGTCTAATATTTTAAGCACATTAATAAGAGAAGATAAAATAGCAATTTGTGGATATACTTTTGTTAGAATTCTTCAAGGAATAAGGAACCAAGATAATTTTGAGAAACTTTTCAAAGGCCTTCTTGCTTTACCGTATATAGAAATTGAAAAGGAAGATTGGGTAGAAACAAGCAAACTTCTTTTTAAATTTAAAAATTTGAGCTTTGAATTAGCATTATTGTGCGCCTTGACTCGGAATAAAAAGTTGAGAATTCTAACTAGACATCGTGAGATTAAAAACATCGATGGTGTAAAACTCTATGAAGATGAAAAAGAATAAGAAAAAAAAGTTGTCAGGTGTGCGGTATATACAAGGGTATCAACGGAGAATCAAGCTGAAAAAGATTATAGTTCCCTTGAACCTCAGAAAGAGCATATTTGGGATTTCATAAAAAGTCGAAAGTTTGAGGGCTGGGAACTTTTTGGTATTTATGAAGATTAGTATTTTAGTATAATAACGTTCCCACTATCTGTGAAGCCCGAAGGGTTTGGGTCGAACGAAGTAAGCCATAAACAGCATGTGAGGCGAAGTGCTGCCCATCTCAAAGTGGTTTTGAAGCATTCTTTATTACTATTTGGCTTTTGGTCCTACTGCTACTTTTCCACAATTTGGACAAGTCTTTCTTTCCCATTCCTCCATGTAAAACTCTTTCCCACACTTTGAACATTTCACCTTTCTTTTGGCCATCTTGTTACCCTCCTATTCATAATTACATAAATGGTATATAGCAAAAGAAAGCAGAAAGTCAAGTCTATTTTCAAAAAAATTTTTCCTTTTTCAGGGCGGGTGTGGGCGGTTTCGTTATCATCAATCCAGAATAGGAAAAAGAGAGATTTTTATCTTTTCTGCCTTCTTCCTTGTGTGGACAAGCCAGAAGGAGATTTTGAATGAGTTTGAAACAGCCATCAAAATGGCTCCCGCGCCGGACTCGAACCAGCAACCTAGTGGTTAACAGCCACCCGCTCTGCCAATTGAGCTACCGGCGAGCATCTTCTCATTTTTAACAAGCTTGAAGAAAAAATCAAGAGGGATTTATAAAATAGCCAGGACTTCGTCAAAGTAATTTTAACGGAGATCCAAATGTTAAGCACAATGGCTCAATGCAGAATGCAAATTGAAAAATGCAAAATCGTCTTCTGTTAAATTGGAACGTTAGCACGTTAGAATTGGGAATTAGGAACTGGGAATTGGGAATTTCTATTCTCTATTTTCTGTTTTCTATTTTCTGTTTCCCTTTCCTTCTTTATGCACGTTAACACGTTTACACGTCAGAATTGGGAATTTCTGTTTTCCGTTTTCTATTTTCTTAACTGTATTTTGTAGGTTTGCCCCCAAATTTCACTCCTTACTGACATGACATAATCATTAAAATGACAAATAACAAAGGAAAAATAAAAAATTAGGCAAAGTGGGCTGCAAAGTATATTTAAAAAGGAGGTAAAAATGAGGTTTTTTAAGTTCGCAACAGTAAGTTTGGTTATGATTTTTTTCTTAATGCTTGGGATTGCCGTTTCAGACGCTTATGCAGGTAATTATCTTGGAGAGTTTTGCTGGCAGGACTCAGAGGGAGGTATCACTAAACTTGCGGTCACTGATATGGGGAATGGGCATTATCTTTTAAATGGCATATTGACTGAGGATGAAGGAGAAATAGGAGTTATGCATGGGAATGCAGAAATAGTTGGAGATAAGGTTTATATGACAATTACTGCCGCCGGTAGTGCCGAAGATGAAACATGGTCATGGACGGGTTCTTTCATTCTTGAACTAGCGACACTGAATGGCAAAAGAGAAGGTGTGTCTATAGGCTATGACAGAGCTAGCGGGGAAATAGATCTGGACTATAATTCAGGCACATTAACCTTTATTCCATGCCCAGAATAAATAAGTTAATAACAAATATGCAGCCCATTTTGCTTAAAACTTATTAATACTTAAAACTATTTTTGGCCTTTGGATTTCATTTGGCATTTGGATTTTGAAATTTGGATTTTTATTTTTGTTAAATTACTTATGGCCTGACTTTGACGTAGCCCTGTTCAGAGTTAAATACCATCTTGCATTCCTTTAAATAAGCTGGTAAAGAAAAATAGTGGAAAGGCATATTGGAAGGGCTGAAACAGGTATTGAAACAAAACAAATAACTATTCCTTCAC
>Ga0190334_1001183_pt1 | contig 11534 bp, 14 predicted proteins | sample 48720478_MG_FD_161270 | JGI IMG/M metagenome (GOLD analysis project Ga0190334, IMG submission 161270) | Hydrothermal vent sediment bacterial communities from Southern Trench, Guaymas Basin, Mexico - 4872-04-7-8_MG | ecosystem: Environmental > Aquatic > Marine > Hydrothermal vents > Sediment ...
AACATCCATCAAAAAATCCGTCTTCGGTATATAACAATATTTACAATCCAGATTACACCAACCCGATGAAAATAGTTCGCTAGCTACTACAACCGGCCACTTATAAAAATCGGTGTTTAAAGACATAAATACCTCCACAAAACTGGCTAATATATAATTATTATAACACAAAAATTAGTATATGTAAACACTATTTAACTTTTACCCAATGTCTCCCATTTACTCTGACTTCATCATTAGGCCCCCAAAATTCAGCTGTTTCCGGTCTATCATAAATAGCTATTAATCTTTCTGGATAATTACGTTTTTCCTCTGGTGTCATTTCAGTAAGATTGCCATCCTCATCACAAGTTAACGGGGTCCCTGGCGCATAGGTTTTATCTACATACGCTAAAACCCATCCTGATACTGCAAATGGGGCGAAACCTTCACCAGAAATACCAACACCGAAACCAAAAGTATCAGAACAAATCCCAACTACCCCCAATTGGCATCGTTCATTACATATCTTAGCCCCGGTCTCGGTAAGTCTGTATGCCTTTCCATAAACTACCTCATCGTCTACTTTCTGAAAATCTGCTATATCATTATAGACGGCATTATAAACTTTAGTAGCATAAAAATAACCATCATAATTCAATCTAGTTGAGTTGGTGGGATCACTGGTACCGGCATAAAGATAACCACTGGCCTTAGTAGTGCCATTTATTTTTAACGACCCTTCTAATACAGAGTCCTCGGTACGGACTAAATAATCCTCGGCTAATTTAGAACCCGGAATGGTACCATCGATTAGTTTAGCCCCAGGCACACTATTATCTTTAATGTCTTCACCAGTTATACTAAAATTGCGGAGCTGGGAGGCCCTAATCGAAGTAGATCTATCAGACATTACAAATTACCCCGACTTCTTTTTACGTCCACGTTGAGTGGTCTTTTTTTCTACGGTTTCCTCAGTCTTTTTTAGTTCATTCGCTGCTTCTTGCTGATCTATTTTTTTCGCTTCCTCAATGAGATCATCAAGTACTAAAGCACATCCGTCTAATTTTATTATTTGTTTACGAATGGCTTCTTGTTGTTCCTTTATCTGTTCTATCTGTTTATTCAGCTGTTCAATGATATTATACCCTTTTTCTCGTTCTTGGTCTACCCATTCTCTCTTAGCTTTGATCAGTTCTCTAAGTCTCATATCATCCTTCCTCCTTGTGTCTTCCATACGTTTTAATGTCCGTTCCATTTTTTCCCGTTTTCCACCAGACAAACGTTCCGCCATTCTTCCCTTTAACTTCAACATCACAGTTCCTCCATGTCATAAAGGAGGAGATATATTAACCTCCTCCTTTAATATATTAACCCTGAGCTACATAATGTACGAGCAGTATATCTCCAGTCTCAGGTGCGATGCTAAAAGTAATACTTGTACCGCTCTGTGTATAATCTTTACCAGCACCTTTTTCTTGGAGTAAACCATTCAAAAATACTTGTACACTATTATCTACAGGTGTAGAAGAAAGTGTAAAACCGGTGGTAGAACCATCACAGGAAGATGAAAAATTTTCAAGTTTAATGTCACTTTCAGTAACCGAAGAAGATGTATCTATATCAGCCCAAACCATCCCACTGGCTGTTGTATATCTTAAGAAGTACCCATCAGTTGGAGAATTGGCAACATCCAACTTAGCCTCAGTTATACCTTCATCTTTAACACGTAAAGTATCAGAATTAATTTCAATAGTCGAACCATCAACATTAACACTTAAGACGCCAACAGAATAAGCTAGACCATCTCCCGCTACACTAGAGGCTAGTCTGAGATTTTCAGAACCATCATCTTCAAGACCAGCTCCGGCAAAATCGCTTACATCAATATTTAACGTAACGGTTCCACCTAATGCCACCGAACCACCGCCTTGCAATCCATCTCCAGCGGTTACAGTAATGCTGCTATTAGCTAATTGGGAATTATCTACACCACCGGCCTTAATAGATACGGCCCCGTCAGTAACATCAAAATCACCACTATCAAATGAAGCTATACCTTTGTTAGTAGTGCTAGCATTCTCTCCAACAATGGTAATAGTATTTCCACCAGCTGTAGTATCTATACCTTCACCGCCAGCAAAAATAAATGCATGGTTGGCAGGAGTAGCTGAACCAGAATCAGCGGTTGCTGACTTCAATACAGAGCTTTCTAGTGTTACGGTTCCGCCAGACACATCAAAGTCGGTGGAATCATAAGTGGCAACACCAAGTGTGCCGGCATCATCGGCAGTATTTACAACAAAATTCAATTTACCTCTATTACCGCCGTCATCTGAATAAGTAACACTGATGTTAGTCTCAGTATTACCAGTAACCATATCACCAACAATGTCCTCAATTGTCTCGGCACGATTAGTTACTAGTGCAGCGTAATCGGCTGAGCTTAAATGGTAATATTCACCAGCTGCACCACCCTGTTTACCTGTAGTATTGTTGTGTGAAATAGTGGAGCCAAATTGTATCCATGCGGTACCATTATATACATAAAGTTTATCCTCGTCTTCTACCCATACCGCCATACCTTCATCTTTAGCCACAAAATCCCATGAAGAACCATTCCACTCTGTTATGTCACCATCATGACCAGCCCAAGCACCGGTACCACCTGCAGCTATAATATACCTATCACCAGTAGAAGGCGATCCTGGAGGGGTAGACAAATCCTTATCTAAAACAGACTCATGCCAATCCAATCCTTGTGCTACACTATCTACATATCCTTTAGTTGCTAAGTGATTGGTAGCGGTAGGGTACACACCTATGACTGTACCAGTAAACGCTCTACTGCCATCAACCAAAATATATTGAGTATGGTCATCGTCTCCTAATCCCTGTAATGTGCCGTGATCTAGCTGGTTATTGTACTGGGTCACTCCGCCAGCTGGTATGTTATCAGGGTGTACATAATATGTTGGAGACTGACTCAAATCCCAACGAATGTGCTCTTCGGCTACAAAATTGGCGGTAGCGTCATGATCTATGCCGCTATCCTTAACCTGCAGACTGTCTCCACTCAGTTGGAAATCGGCAGCATCGTAATTAAAAGTTATCTCCTGACCAGCAATAGTCAACGGGGCTCCAGCCACACTCATTAAATACTGAGTATGATCGTTGTCAGCCAATCCTAGTAAGCTACCATGATCCATAGTACCACTAGTAGTTGATATTAGATCATCAACATACTTTTTGTCTACAATATTGGCATCTGCAGTAAAGGTTGGGTGTGAATTATAACTTACGATACCAGTGTAAGCCCTACTTCCATCAACTAAACTATATTGGGTATGATCATCGTCTGCTAAACCAGTCAAATTACCATGATCTAACGCGGTGGCGTTAACTTGTAGCGTATCTCCACTGATTTCAATAGTAGTACCGTCTACATTTACACTTAAAGCGCTACCACCACCACCGGATAAACCAGCACCGGCAACAGACGCATTTAGTTCAGTACTTGTAATTCCTCCTGCTTTAACATACAACTGATCAGAACCATTGACACCAATAGTGCTATCGTCATATTTTACAGATACATTGTCAGCGGAAACATCAATTGCCGTGCCAGCTACGACATCTAATGACGCAGTCCCACCTAAGCTAACAGACCCGCCACCACTGAGTGCGTCACCGGCGGTAATAGTGAAAGTACCGCCGGTAGATAACATATCATTAGTAATACCGGCACTTTTAACCCTAAGAGCATCCCCACTAATTTCTAGTGAGGCATTGTCAACTTGGACATTCAAAACGTTTCCGCTAAAAGCCAAAGCATTGCCAGCGAATGCGTCTTTAATCTGCGCGCCTCTAATTTGTGTCGCCATTTTTTACATTTACCTCCATTTATTATTGTTTAATATAACTAGCTAAAACAATGTCGTCTACCTCAACAGGCTCATGAAAAATTATACTATTTCCGACTACAGTGTAGTCCTTCCCGACACCCTGCTCCTGTAATAATCCATTAATAAATACTTGGACCGTCTCTTGAATGGGTAAATCTGGGAGAGTGTAAATTGATACCCCGCTCGTTACTACTAATGGTTGGTTAAACACCATGCGATCTATAAGAAAATCACCATTATTTAATGTATTTAGTGCGTCTTTAACCGTAGATCCAGATATCATTGAATCGTTAAAGATATCGCTGGCCTCTAAAGCACCACTAGACGTGGTCATATCATGGACAGTTAAGCCTATATAACGATAAGCTTTTATCCTAAAACCAGAAATATCCCACCCATAAATAGCCGGGTTATAATCAAAGACTAATATGCCATTAGTGTAGTCAAAGTACCAACTACTTTTATCGGTCGTGGGGATCTCATCCCCGCTACCATCATAAACCCTAACAGTATATCCTTGTCCATACCTGGGAGAGATAAAGTTTCCTACCCGCGTACCTATAGGGTCCTCTGCGAGCCATGCCTTATGGCTATTAACTGATAAATCTTCAACTAGGGCAAGTGTGTTGTATATCTTGATGGTTGACGTGTCTAAGGTAGGGGGTGTCGGAGGTATTTCGTCTATCCATATATCAGTGGCATGTAGATTAAATTCTTTTGTTGAAAATTCTTCATACCACGGCTTCGCAGTACTCGTATATTCTTTTCCGACTAATTTTTTAAAGGATAAATCAATTTTATCGACCATTCATTGCTCCTACCAATTAACACTCATTTCAGTTATAACACTGTTAGAGTTTAAAAACCTAATTTCCACTATAATCATATATCCAGAATTAGCGGTGCTAAAGGTACCAAAAGTCAAATGTAAATCTTGCCCTTCCTTAGAAACCAAACACCCATCGTTATTAATGCCTGCGAAGCTACCTGACATATAATATTTGCCGGCATCCATCCATCCGGTTTGTGTAGGCAATTTAATTGCAATATTGACATCACCCACACCAAACGGACCTATACTATCTAAATCAATACCGGCCAGGGTCAATACAACATTGTTATGCGCGTTTGTATCGCTGAACGCCCTCACATACTTTTGTACACCCGTAAATCCACTATAGTCTGGATTACCGCTAGGCCAATAGGATGTAAAATCTTGTGTAGGATACTGAACTCTTTGGTTAAAAACTAGGGCATTTCCATTGCTCAACGGAGATTGGGAATCCCATTGATTAATAATAGAAACTGGTACTGAATCATAATTACCAATTGGCAATCTATAATATTCATCCAAAAAATATTCATGTTTATTTGTACTTATATCCCCATATGTACAAATTAAAATGTTGTGTGAAGGTGAAACAGCACTAACCGAACTTTTCCATGGATGATATACCGCAACAGTTAGTCTACCATCAATAGTATAAAAATTAACTCTATCTATTACTATGGTATGTGCCACAGACAGGCTATCATTATAGTTAGGAACTGTAACAGGGTTAACTATGACTTCAGTACTCTGGCCATCAAATCTATACCTGGAAACATTGGATACATGATAGCATTTTCTATATACATTATCTGCCACATAAGAAATATCGAATGTATCGCCTACCGAATAATACCTGACCCCTGATATATATTTGTTCGAACTAATTGTGTTTTCTACTAAGTCGGGCGCAACAGCAAACGTTAGGGCATTTGTATCATCATCATACCATAGTTTAAAAAGCTGCGTGCTCTCACTCTGAGGTCCTATCTCGTGTTTAAGCCTATAGGCGTTATACCCCTCCTTCAGTGCCAAAGCATTTATTTTAGCATTCATGCGTTGCCATTTATTGAAATTATTATGCCAACCGCAGTGGGTTACTTGAAGACTGCCGCCGCTAAAAGTTACGATGCCATCCGTACAAGGATCGCCACTCCCCTGATTATCCCAGGCACTTAGATCTTGTACATCTGGGCCTACAACTGATTTGTCAAAATTTGCCTCTATGTCTAATCTAGCAACCTCAGATATTCCTAAACCATCTAGATATGACTCGGCTACAAGAAAACCTTCACTTCCCCTACTAAACCTCTCGGATGAGTCCGCAGAGTCTAACTCTATATCCTGGTACTCTAAAATACGATCAACTGTATCTCCAGGAGACTTATTATCTAAATACCACCTAGTGCTCAATCCAGCCGGTAGTTTACCTGTATGAAAAGATCTGCTAGGAACTAAAGAAGTACCATCTAAACCTTTGGGCGCTTCGGGGGCTAACTCGCGTAAGATCTCATTTATATCGTCCACTGAATCAGCTACGGTTGTACCAGGGGTTAAATCAAGAAGTCCATCATCAAAAGCTCCATCGCTCGGTGTTCCGAGGCGGCCAGCGCCTCCACCTTGTGTACCGACCGGACGTGTAAAAATAACTGGCATCAAACCCTCCTACAAGCTAGACCTAACATTTCTTCTTGTAACAGCAAGAACAATTTTTCAAAAAAAATTTATGTCGTTTTGCGCAGCAAAACCATATAAAGTTACTTATATAAAGAGAATTAATAATTATATTAATAATTATATATATTATATATATTATATATAGTTGGGCCTATTTGGCCCAACTGATGGGCCTATTTGGCCCAACTAAAAATTATAATTAGGCCCCGTCTGTTGAGAAAACGGAGTGTTTTTTAAATAATGGTTTTTTCCTAGCGATATCCTTACCGACTAACATTTCATATAAGGTATGACCATCCTTAATCTTGTGATTTACTAATTTATGTATATGTGTTATATTTGTTTGTACAAAATTTATTAAATTAATATCTAGTATGAAACTAGAATAATCTAACTTAGGCATTTTGGTATCATTACCATTCATATCAAGTTGACTATCTATAATACGCATAATCCATTTATCATATTCTCTAATGTGATAATTAATTAAGTACATTCGGTCGTTATCTACAGTTCTAAAGCCCAGAAAATATTTACTACTATAACGGGCTCTATTTAAACGTATAATGACACCTAATTTACTCAATTTAGTCAAACTTCGTTTAGTAGTACGATAAGATTCCCCTGCCGTTAAAGCAATAGTTTTGCACTTGGCATTTATTATTAATAAACCATTACTATAATATTTTTTATCACATAGTATTAAACTAAACAATGTTTGTAATATTATCTTATCATGTGCATTTAATACAAATCTATAAAAATACGATCGTGAAATGCTATAAGGCAATTTAATATAATTCATAAAAACCTCTCTAAATATTATGCTTGAATAAATTCACCTCATTATCGCTTTCTTTGGCTACGAAGTGACTACATTCAATGGTAATTTCTGTATCAATATTATCGTCTAATAATAAACAATAATTTAATATGACTATATTTTCTTCGTCCGCTAGCTCTTTTTTATTATTTGTGACGTAATCACTGTTGTCTAATGGAATAAATACTCGTCTAAATCTGTATTTACATCGTTTACATAAACTTTCATTACAGAAAGGCCTGTTCATAGTTATTCACCTATTTGCGACGTTGTTTTAATGCACGCTTTTTAGTTTCTGCGTCTTTATAACCAGTAATCCGTCCTTGTGCCTTTAATTTTTTAATTTTGCAGTTGATGGCGTTTTTCGAACGCAGTTTACCTGATATTTTTTCAAGCCCTTCCTGTAATTCTTTTATAGTTAACCTATTGTAATTATTGACCAAAAAATTCTCTTCGGCTATGTACCATGTCGTACGCATAATGGACCTCTGGCTATACAAACCCCTCTACTATCAGTGGTTAGTTTAATTTCAATTCACACCTCATACATTTAAGAATAATTATATAACCAAGTTAAAAAATATAAGCGGGTACTTGGAATCGAACCAAGATCCTCAGGTTGGAAACCTAATATACTACCATTGTACTATACCCGCCTGTTCTAAATTAATTTCGTGTGGGCATTTGTGCATCTGGGGGCAGTGGAACTACCTTAAGCTGCGGAATAATTTCTGTACCATGAATAATATAGTAGTGATCTAATACACAATTATATTTCTTCAGGATTTCTTGCAGCTCGTTAATACACGCGTTTACTCTTTCTGCAGAGTCATCAATGTTTTGATTCCTCTCCGCGTTTGTTTCTACTGTAAATTCCTTTTCTTTTTTCTTTCTTGCCATACTAGATCCCCTTTCAAATTTTAATTTGGAGCCACTGTCCGGGATCGAACCGGAGACCTTATCCTTACCAAGGATACGCTCTAACCTACTGAGCTACAGTGGCTTTATGGAGCGGAAAGTGGGATTTGAACCCACAACTTTCGACTCGGCAAGCCGATGTTCTACCATTGAACTATTTCCGCTTTATACAATTCTCTTCTAAACATAACAAATTAGTTAATTTACAAAACCAACCGTCTTGAACTGGGCGCCATTTACGTATTCTAAACTTACATTTCTTTGACGTTGTTTCATTAATTACAACCCACTCGGTTTCTTCTTGTAATTCTTCTATCGATTTAATATCGATCGATGAATCATTAATCGATTTTCGGATCGATCGATTTATTTTACTATCGATACCCTTTTTAGCCATCCCCTAGCAAACCTTTCTTGTGTTGGCGATTTTTTCATATACTCTATATAATGCATTCCCTGTAATATATTAATTATTTTAACTATAAAGACAGGATCATCAATAGATAAATAAGTATTTAGTACGTTATGTGTAGCAGGGCCATAAATGCCATCTTCCACTATATCATCGTATAATACGCCATTTCTATTTAGTATGTTTAGAGCTATCTGCAAATATTTAATGGCCCTATGAGTACCTAAATTAACACCACAATCAAATAATTCATTAGCAATCGCTTGGTTTGGTATAAGGTCCCCCCAAAAAATGTTCCAATATAGTATTTTATAAAACATCCGAACTTTTTCATCAAGTTCACTAATATCTTGTAAATTATGTGGAAATGCCGAGGATTTTCTAGCCTCATCAATTATTTTCCAACCCTCCCAGTCAGGATAATAATTACGAGCAATTCCCTTATAAGTTTCTCCCCCAACATCATAAGGGTCATTGTCATAACCGCCCTCGTATCCCATGACTAAATCAAATGCTTCATTAAAACTCGCCATCTAGGCCTCCCCTACTCTCAAATGATACATTCTACATTTCTGGATGAGTAGACTGATCATCTTTGATGTCATTTGGATCACAAGACATCCATAGTATTTTATTGAATTTGTATCCACGGGCACACCAGTATGACCATGCTACATAGCCTGGGTGTGCCTGTAAGTACTCATTATCTGCCCGTTTAGTAAACCAATTTGTATGAAAAATGTGATCAAATATTGCAATACAATCTTATTAATTTAATCTACACGATGAATGTCGGCCATCGTGGTTGGCGAAGGTAACAGTAGTTTTGTTTATAAAAGGCCGCTATTATCTGATAGCCCTATAACGGCTCGCTTTTTGCTTGATCCCCATCATCCTTTGCACTACACTTCTTGCAGTTTGATTCTATAAACTGTATTTTTTTCTTTAATTCCAACAATATGGCCGACTTCCTACGCTGTGATATAAATTCATGGATGTAATGGAAGTATTCGCTTATCAAATGTATTGTAACTAAAACCGATAAAATTATATTCCAAATTTCTAACCATTTCATAATTTTAATCCAATACGTTTTTTATTAGCTCACAGGCTTGATACTCATCTCTTGCTAATATATCTATTGACTGTCGTATAAATGGATGATTTAATATATAACTATTACCCAATTCCTCATTAGCTATCCCAATTACCATCGTATGCGATTGATCATACGCCCATGCTAACTCATATAACGAACCTATTAATGGTTTGTCGGGCGAATATAAGTTCAAATTAGCGAGGATGCAATCGGACTCTTTTACATGATTTCTGTCTTTGGGTACTAATAAGTTAGCCGTGGCTACTCGTTGCCATTTAGCAAATAAATCCTTATCCCCTTCAATTGTTCTGTTAAATTCACTGTTACAAGGATTTATAATACGTACATTTTCATAATCTTTAAGTTCTTGTATTACATTCTTTCTCCAATTATACGTTTCAATATTATCGCTTATTTGTCCTACCAAATAAATTGTGTACTCCCTCATAATTCGCTCCTTTTCCTTTAATTGTTATTTAGGTTATATCGCCATTTTCTTTTATTTTTAAATCTTCATACGGGCCTAGCAGCCGACGCCGAATTTCAGTAACGCATTCATTTAGTTCACCCAGGTAATTCTTGTAATTATTATAACTAGGTTTAATAAACCTCTTACAATACGTAAATAAGATGTAATTTAAATCACCGTCAGCTTTGATTTGCTGCTCTGCCATCAAATTCACTACCTTGTCCAACCTCTTCCTCTTCCCCTGTATTACATATGGCATCACTATCCCCCTTCCCTAATAACTTTTTACTGTTATCCCAAAATCTAATAAATTGAGGTCCCCTAGTGGAGTCTATAATTACTACATAGTCCAATTCATTTTCGATTTTGAACCTAATTAATTCCTTAGTTAGTTCGTGATCATCCTTAGGTTGCCATAATCGTACAAATGTACTAAAAGGCACCCTGACTACATCTTTTTCTTTTAATTGGTTCCTTATTTTATCTACTAAACCTAATTCTATTTTTGTAGTATCCATACTTATATTATAAAATATTTTTACAATTTTGTTAACTAAATATTTTTCTAGCTAATAATTCTTTGGGGCCACTTAACTGGGGTTCCTGCGGAAATCCAGCGCGCCTTAACAAGCCGCAAACGGTTTCATGTAATTGTTTATAGGTAATATCCTTATTATTTACAATTGTCTGATATACAGCCCAACTAAATGCCCCGTTGTATTTTCCATTGATGTAAGCGTCTGCAGAAGTTTGATCGTCTCTGCAGCCTGATATTAAAATAATTCGCTGTGTATCCCCCTGGGCCTTGCTTGCTAATTTGCGTCTAGGCAGTTCCTTATTAAGAGATCTACTTTTAATGTCGAATGGGGGCATAATAAATCTTGCCTTTTCATAACGTGGGTTTCCTATTTCTCTAGCAATGGTGCCGCTATGACAACAGTCCGCTAACATTAGCAATTTAACACCTCTTGGCAATTTACTAAAAATACCTGATAGGATGTCATCAGTTAACGGATTATTCCAGTCTAAATCGTATGGACACAAGATTTCATCTAAATGATCATTTAGTTCATCTCCATTACGATCTCGTACTTGACTGCCGTGACCTGAAAACTGAAACACTAAGAAGTCACCCTCCTTTGTACCATTTATAAGCCATTGTAGTCGTTGTAAGATATTACTCCGGGTGGCTCTATCATCCACTATTGCACGTATATTATCTGGCTCAAAGCCGAATTTATTTACTAATAGATATCTTATCATTTCAACGTCATTTACACAACCACGTAAATCTGCGTTTAAGTCTGGTCTATATTTATTTATGCCTACTAGTAAAGCCTTTTTAATTCTTGGTCTTGATGTGGTGCTTGGTTTCACTTTTATGCCCACCTCTCCTCTTTTACTTCTATACATGAAATTAAGA
>Ga0190334_1001184_pt1 | contig 11529 bp, 9 predicted proteins | sample 48720478_MG_FD_161270 | JGI IMG/M metagenome (GOLD analysis project Ga0190334, IMG submission 161270) | Hydrothermal vent sediment bacterial communities from Southern Trench, Guaymas Basin, Mexico - 4872-04-7-8_MG | ecosystem: Environmental > Aquatic > Marine > Hydrothermal vents > Sediment ...
TTGAAAGAGAAGGAGTTGAGCTTTTCAGCAAGCTTTCCGATACAGTTGTTTTTTGCTTCAAGCACAAATGCTTAGAGGATGGTCGAGTTTGCGCTCAGTGTTTAGAAAGGGCGCGCAAAACAGCCATCCAGTTCTTTGATTCTTTTCCCGAACTCAGGGCAACACTTCTCACTGATGTTCGTGCTGCCTTGGAAGGAGATCCTGCAGCCAAAAGTTACGACGAAGTCATTATGAGTTATCCAGGGCTTCAAGCTATAACTATTTACAGAATGGCACACAGGCTCTATGAGATGAATGTGCCTCTTCTTCCAAGAATTATGACTGAATATGCTCACAGCCTTACCGGAATTGATATTCACCCCGGAGCTACAATCGGCAGGAGCTTCTTTATCGACCATGGAACAGGTGTAGTGATAGGTGAGACCACGGGAATCGGGAATCGCGTTAGAGTATATCAGGGCGTTACACTTGGTGCACTTTCTCTACCGAGGGATAAAATTGACTTATTCAGAGACGAGAAGCGGCATCCCACTATCGAGGACGACGTGGTTATTTATGCCAATGCCACCATCCTAGGACCGGAGGCTGTCATAGGTGCCAGGTCAATCATCGGAGGAAATGTCTGGATCACTGAAAGGGTACCTCCTGATACTAAGGTCATGCTTAAACGACCCGAGCTGGTGTACATCGGAAATCACGAAACACCGCCTGCCGCAAAGATATCAGTGAGGTGAACAACATGATTTTCCCCGATATTACAAGGTTGATTGGTTCAACGCCGCTTGTAAAATTAAACAAAATCACAGAAGGCCTTGATGCAAATGTTTTTGCAAAACTTGAATTCCAAAATCCCCTGGGGAGCGTTAAGGACCGCATCGGGCTGGCAATGATAAAGGATGCCGAGCAAAAGGGTTTAATCGGCCCGGGGACAACTATAGTAGAACCTACGAGTGGAAATACAGGGCTAGCTCTTGCATTTGTATGTGCTGTAAAAGCTTATCATCTTGTCCTGACTATGCCTGAAACAATGAGTCTTGAAAGAAGAAAATTATTGGCCCATCTGGGGGCTGAGCTCGTTCTGACGCCCGGAAGTGAGGGCATGAAGGGCGCTATCCAAAAAGCTGAACAAATTTTGCACAACTCTTCCGACGCTTACATGCCGAATCAATTCGAAAATCCGGCAAATCCACAGGTGCACAGAGACACGACGGCCGAAGAGATTTGGAGAGATACCGCCGGGCTCGTGGATATATTGGTCGCAGGAGTGGGTACCGGCGGCACGATCACGGGGGTGAGTGAAGTGCTCAAGGAGCGCAAGCTCTCTTTTGAAGCTGTGGCCGTCGAGCCTGAAGCATCACCCGTGCTTTCCGGGGGGTGCAGTGGGGCACACAAAATCCAGGGAATCGGAGCAGGGTTTGTTCCCAAGGTATTAAATACAGAAATTATAGACGAAATTATTACCGTAAGTGACCGAGCTGCAATGGCAACCTCCCGGAAACTTGCCCTGTTAGAGGGTATCCTTTGCGGAATATCTTCGGGAGCCGCACTCTGGGCCGCGCTGGAGGTAGCCAGAAGACGGGCAAGTCGTGGCACGAGCATTGTTGTTATCTTGCCGGACACGGGAGAACGGTACCTGAGCACAGATTTGATCCTTCACTGAACTGCTCCAGGGATTGGTAACAAGCTCATATTTTGAGCTTTTCGGATTTTAGTTGCTTTTGGTGAAAAAAATCGAATGAGCTGTTGACATCCGGGGAAATGCTTACTATCTTTATCCTACCGAATTAGTATGAGTTTACATTTCAGTCTATTTTTTTATAATGTGCCAGCCGGAGGGATAAAATGAAATTTGTAGAAAATCAACGTGCAGATGATACCCTTGACCTGGTCTGCCGCATGTGCCCCATGCACCTTCTTGAACCGGGCGAAAAGCTCAAATGTCTCAAGAAAGACCAGGTGCTTGAGGTCCTCACTGACTACGATGGAGCCCTTGAGGACATTCCGGCATGGTGCGAAAGGTGTGGCCAGGAGTTCCTGGGCGTAGAAGAAGATGAGGATTGCTATAAGCTCTACATGAGAAAGAAGTAATAGAGGGGAACTACCATGAAAATGGTTTACATGGACCATGCAGCAGCAACACCGGTTAAGAAAGAGGTTTTGGACGCAATGCTCCCCTATTTTGAGGAGCGATTCGGTAATCCCTCTACTGTCTACGACATAGGCTCTGAGGTAAAAGAGGTTGTTGAGGAACAGAGGGCCAAGGTGGCAGGCCTGATTGGGGCCAAGGCCAGAGAAATTGTTTTTACTTCCTCCGGAGCTGAAGCCAACAATCTTGCCATAAAAGGCGTGGCCTTTGCCAGGCATAAGAAAGGAAACCACATAATTGTTTCATCCATAGAACACCACTCAGTTTTGAATGCAGCACGGTTCTTTGAAAGAGTAATGGACTTTGAAGTTACTTTCCTGCCGGTGGATAGAACCGGCATTGTGGACCCGGAATCGCTCGCAAAAGCTATCAGGCCGGAAACAATCCTTGTATCAATCATGCACGCTAACAACGAGATAGGCACGATTGAGCCTATATCCGAACTTTCCGCCATCTGCCGGGAAAAGGGGGTCCCTTTTCATACGGATGCCGTTGCTACCGTGGGTAACATTCCCGTTGATGTAAATGATCTAGGGGCGGACCTTCTGAGCCTTTCTGGTGCTCCTATTGGAGGACCCAAGGGAATAGGGGCTCTGTTTTTCAGGAACAATGTCAGGCTGATGCCCCTTATTCACGGAGGAATCCAGGAAATGGGAAGACGCGGTGGCACGGAAAACGTGCCTGGAATCGTGGGTCTCGGAAAGGCATCCGAACTGGCGGCCAATGAGGTGGCAAAAAAGGCAGAGTATGTCAAAAAGTTAAGAGACTGTCTTGTTTCAGGGGTTCAGGAAAAGATTGAACATGTCATATATACCGGGCATCCTGAAAAAAGGCTTCCAGGTCACGCAAGTTTCTGTATTGAAGCTATTGAAGGAGAAGCGCTTCTTTTAATGCTAAACCAGCAGGGTATTTACGCAAACACCGGTTCGGCCTGTGCCTCAAAGGCCCTTAAGACATCGCCGGTTCTCGTGGCTATAAAGATGGCACCTGAGTTGGCTCAGGGATCCACCGTGTTTACACTGGATAGCAGCAACACAGAAGATGAAATTGAGTACGTGCTCGACAAACTTCCTGCGGCCGTTGACAGGCTTCGCTCTTTTTCCCCACTCTGGAGAAAAGAAACAGCTGGTTGATGCTCAGAACTTTTTAGATTGAGATTGCGGAGCGCTCCGTCATTGAAGCCCTGCGGCAAGTTCCTGAAGGTAGTCAAGATCTGTTTTTATAAACACGTCCATAATCATACAAAATCCGCGATAGAAGTCAGTGAAGCAGTGCTTTTCTACTTGCGCACAAAAATCACTGATCCAGCTTTTAATTCGGCTTGGATCAGCCGATCCTGGCCAGTGCTGCCTCATACTCTTGTCTATACGCCCAACTCCTCTCTAGCTTAAGCATATAGTGTCGGGAGGTAGATACCAATTTGCCAGGAATAAGAAAGAGTTTGTATCTAATTGTCTGAATCATGTTCTTTTGCTTATCCTCGTTCAATACTGAGGTGGACCCATGAATCAGAACCGGCAGGTCATGTTCTATAACTTTTTCATAGAACGGATAGAATTCAGAATCATCCAGTCCCCTCTTACGCCATCAAGTCCTCCGAAAGGGCCTCTCGTCTATTAAAAAACATCCTCCTCTGAAATACCTTGCTAAAGAAGATCTTTCACCATTGCTTTGACCCTGCCGGCTATAGCCGGGGCGGCAGTAAGCCCAGGGCTATCTATCCCCAGAAGGTTGATAAAGTTCTCTGCTTTTGGATCTTGCATTATGACAAAGTCGGGTTCTTTCTTAAGCCTTGCCTGGAGTCCAGATTGATGCCATATCAAATCCTCTTTTCTGATACCCGGGAAAAAGGAGTGAACCGCTTCCACGAAAACTTCGGGTTTCACACTGGGGCCGGACCATGCTTTCCGACTTTCCGCAGGGACAAGCTTTGGGCCAACTGTTATAGTAGACCCGATTGTCGGGGGATAAGAAAGGCTTTCAAAGGTCGGCGTCAAGTGTACCCCTAGCGTAAAATGGCGACCATAAGGGGTAACTACGGCAGTCGGTGTGGGGTATACGTTCATCCCTGCAAGTCTTAGCTCCGGTCGCTTATGCCCGTAAAACTTGTATGTTTCCCCCCTCACATAGTCAAGCTCATAGGGCAACAAAGGATTGATGAGCCTGGCCAGATTGTCAGCTTCAATACCACCCGCATTTATTACAAGTCCGGCTTTCACCTGATCCCGCTTCTTATCAGAATAGCTTACACCCATTTTTATGGCATCACCGTAAACTTCCAGTTGATTCACATCGGTGCCTGTCAAAAACTCGACCCCATTTTGCAAAGCCAGGGTGTGGAGCCGGTAAACAAAAGATACAGGATCTATAATCCCGGTTGAAGGAATCAGAAGAGCAGAACAGGCTTTCACGTTCGGTTCCATGCTCCTTACCCTTGAACCTGAAATTTTCTCTACTCGCGCTACACCGTTTTCTCTTGCACGTTCGAGATAAAAGTCCAGGACTTCATCTTCCTTTTGATCAGTGGCAACGATAAGCTTTCCTGTTTTCAGGGCAGGTACCTTGTAGCGTGTGCAAAAATCATATAGCAAGCTGTTTCCTTTGACGCACAGAGACGCTTTCAGTGGCCGTGTTTCCTGGTCATAGTAAATGCCCGAGTGAATCACCCCGGAGTTTCGGCTCGTCTGATTTTCTCCCGTAGTAATTCCAGGATTTTTCTCAAAAAGGAAAATACCATCACTGTCCCTGGAAAGTTCCCATGCAACAGCACACCCTATAACACCGCCGCCGATTATTACTATTGGAACATCTACTGCCAAAATTTATCTTATGCCTTAACAGAACAAGGAAAGGTCTATATTGGGTGAAAATTACCGGCCGTTGGGGGGAGAACCTTCGTTATCCCATCCCCTGGCCTTGTAATAATCAGCCAGAAGCTGGTCCATTTCAGTTCTTGTAATAACTTTTCCTGTCTCCGGCAACGGCTCGGTATAAAAGCGAACCGGGAGAAGATCCTCGCGTGGACCAAAACCTTCTCTTATATTAAAACGCCGCGTATCGTCTGTGATGCCCCCTGCGATTGCTCTTATCTCCTTGACCCCGAGGTTCAAACCCGTGCATGCCTTTATTATAGTGGCAAGCTCCTCCCATTGATACATGTCACGGTAAAAGCGACACAGGATCAAGGTGTCAAAAATAGTCAAGCGGTCTTCCCAATTCGCAAACATCTCGGCCTTGCCCTCAATTTGATCAGGGTCTATCATACCCGATAGTTCAGGCTTGTAAAATGTTGCACGAAGATGGCACGCTCCCCGATCAGAAGTACCGTAAGCCAGTCCCATACCCTTGAGCACCCTGGGGTCATAGCCGGCAGGTTCCAGGCCTTTGACGTGAATGGCGAGATCTTCCAGGTCCCATTCTCTGGCAGCATGCTTTATTCCACCGGCGAGAATAGCCCCTACCCCACGCCTGTATGCAATATCTTTCAAGAGTTCGGCGATTCCTTCTGCCTCCCCGTAGCTTATGGCGCAGTCAACCTTGTTCAAGCGGGCAGCTTCAATCGTAAATGCGACAAGATTTCCTGCCGTGATCGTATCAAGCCCCAGACGGTCGCAGACATCATTAAGGTAAGCAATTTCCTCTATGCTCTCGATATCACACAGCCCACCAAAAGCATAAATGGTTTCGTACTCAGGCCCCTCTATCCTGAGCCCTTTGTATTTACCTTCCCGAACTCTTGAAAGTCGGCCGCATGCCATAAAGCACTTCAGGCACGCGTGGGGGGTGACTTCAAGATGTTCATGCAGGGCTGAAGCATTTATCTTTTCAGCATGTTCTGCTCTTCCTTTTTGCCAGTAGTGGGTGGGAAAGCATCCTGCCTGGTTGGTAATATCGACCAGCATGCTCGTCCCCATGGTTTTATACGCTTTAGCTCCTGCATCCTCTTTTCCCCGCGAGGCGATCTTTCTGGCAAAGCTCCTTGCCAGAGCAGGCTCTGCAATCTCTTTTTTCGCCCTTCCCCAAAAAGCCATGGCTTTCAGCTTCTTGGAGCCCAAGACAGCTCCGACCCCGGTTCGTCCAGCACTTCTCCAGTAGTCATTTTCAATGACAGCACAACTGACCTGGTTTTCCCCGGCAGGGCCAATGCAAATAACACCTGCCTTAGAGACTTGAGGACGGTTATTTCGAAGCCGTGCCTTCACGGTATCTTCGGTATCGTAGGTCTCCATCCCCCACAGATCTTGCGCAGAATGGAACACTGCCCCTTTTTCATTCACCTCTACCCAGGCCGGCTCATCCGAAGCCCCGCGCAATAAAATGGCATCGTAACCGGTCTTTTCTATGTACTCGGCAGCAGTTCCACCTGAGTAAGATTCCGAATAGCACCCCGTTTGAGGCGACTTTGTGAAAATCCCATACCTACACGAGCCCCAAATCGGGGTTCCTGTAACAGGCCCGGTGGCCAGAATCATACTGTTTTCCGGGCCCAGGGGGTCTACGCCAGCCGGGTTCTGCTCCAGCAACAGGTGGGAAGCCAGTCCTTTGCCACCAAGAGTCTTTGAAAGAACGTCCTCACGAAGAGGCCGAACCTCAAAGGATTTGGCGCTAAGATCAATAACGAGTATTTTGCCGTGAAAACCCAACATTTTCCTTTACCTTTTCCCGGGAGAGTCTTAGTTAATCGTACTGGACCACTTCTATGGTCACTCCTTCAGGGTCTTTCATATAGGTGCCCCAAACACCGGGTCGAAGGTTTTGGGGAGGGCAGTTAAACTCCACACCTGCCTTTGACAAGCGCTCATAGAGTTCTTGAACGTTCTTCACGTTAAAGGCCATGTGGGTTATTCCTGTGTCACATTGCTTTTTTGATCCTCGGTCCTCGCCCTCATGACTATAGTACTGAAAAAGCTCCACCCGACCTCCGTACCCCTTAAGCATAACAACGCGGGCGTCTGCTCCGGGCAAACCAACCACCTTGGAGAATGCTTCGCCACTGTAATGATCCCTTTCCCAGTCAACCTCAAAGCCCAAAAGATCACGGTAAAATCCAAGAGCCCTGTCCATATCTTTTACACAAATGGCCACGTGATGCCAGGCTGCATCCATGAGCATTTCTCCTATTTAAAGATCCCGGACGAATCAGATACGATCCGCCCGGAACATAAAGCATCAGGGTTCCCTGCACACTGGAAAGCAAGGATCACTTCTTCATGCCTGCAAGCTCTTCCATCAGGCTAAGCAGGCCGAAGAAATCCATGTCGCCCTTTCCCGTAGCCATCATCGTGCCGTAAAACTGGCGGATGATCGAGGTCATGGGCATGGGCACCTTGTTTATCCTGCCAGTATCAAGCGCGATATCAAAATCCTTGGCCATCTGGGTAGCGCTGAAAGCCGGGGCAAAATTCCTGTCCTTGAGAATTTGCGCCTTGTAACCAACCAGGGGAGAGGCCACCACGCTGTTGTTTACAATGTCGATCATTTGCTCCCAGTCCATCCCGCCTGCTTCTCCAAAAGTGAGAGCCTCGGCAACCATTGCCGAGGTCAGCCCTACCATCATATTCAACACCAGCTTCAGGTACCTGGCTTCTTCTCCGGTTCCCACGTGAAATGACTTCTGACCCATTTTCCCGAAAATTTCCACGCACTGCTCATAAGCATCCTTCGGACCTGAGGCGAAAATGGTCAACGTACCTGCGGTGGCTAATGCGGTGCTTCCGGAAACCGGTGCTCTCAGGTACTTTATTCCCTTTTTCTCAGCTTCCGCTGCAACGCGTGCAGAAGCCCCAGGAGAAACCGTGCTCATATCAACAAAAATTGTGCCCGATTTGGCCCCTTCAAATGCTCCTCCAGGGCCTATGGAGACAGCCTCCAGGGCAGAATCATCCGAGATCATGGAAACGACCACGTCCTGACCTTCTGCAGCCGCTTTTGGGGAGTCCGCTACCTCCGCACCCTGATCAGCCAATTCCTTTGTTTTTTCCTTGGTCCGGTTGTAGACCTTCAAAGGATACCCCGCCTTGACCAGGTTGGTGGACATGGGTATTCCCATTTTACCAAGGCCAATCCATCCTATTTTCAGCTTGTCACCCATAGTATTGCCTCCTATCTTTTCTTAACCTAATTCAAGTTCCTTGTACCTAAAAACTTCCGTTTGCAGATACTTTGCCACCTATCACGCTACATAGGCTTATCATTCCCTCACTTTACCCGGGGGCATAACTCCATCCCAATCACAACAGAGCTATAAGCTTTTGCCCTTACGCCATCCAGCAGCACTCAAAAACACACCCCTTCATGCACTAGAATACAGGGAGGCTGCCCCCCTTCTTGTTCAAGAAGACAGCCCCCTGGAGCAAAGATCTGACTAGACCTCAACCCATGGCGGTGGAGAAGTGACAACCGCAAACCTTATGGTCTGCCCTCCAATAGGTTTAATGCCGTGTTCAGCATCCGGCGGAATCCAGAGACAGTCGCCGGGACGTACGGTAAATTTCTTGCCATTCACGACGGCCTCACCCACGCCTGAAAGCATGAAATAGCAATGCTCTCTTCCGGGATGAACATCCATCTCCGCCTCGCCACCCGGATGAACCTCGGTGCAAAACAAGACAAATCCTTTTGCACCTGTTTCCTGTGGGATCAAAGTAAAAGCATCCGTGTTTCGGTGCTTCGGGGGACATGTAGATTGCAGTTCCTCCATCCTGTACAGGGTTGCTTCTTTGTAATCTGCCATTTTTCAATTCCTCCTTTTTCTTGATTGATTTAAGGGTTAAGACACAGGTTGAAGCCTTCAGGTCCCTGCCGTCCAACTGGAAAAATGCTCACCTCCTTTTTTGTGAAAAATGTCTTTCAACTTCACCTCCCAAAAACCAACTATGTCATCCGTTAAAGATTTTCAGCAAATCAATATACCTCACAGCCCGGCAGCCCACAAGAAATAAGGTGGTCGCTTGGATAGTTGGTAATAATTTGGCAACCGTCCTCGGTCACCACGACTTCTTCCTCGATCCGGGCGGCGCCTGATCCATCCTCGGCTCCACACCAGCACTCTACAGCAAAGGTCATGCCCACTTTGAACTCGGTTGGATGCTCGAAGGAAAACCTGCGGGAAATAATCGGCCGCTCCCACAGGCTCAGTCCTATACCGTGTCCGTACTGAAGCAAAAACGCTTCGTCCTCGTTTCGGTATCCAAACTCTTCCGCCTTAGGCCAGGTCTTTGCCACGTCAGCGGTCGTGGCGCCCGGCTTGATCACATCAATTGCACCTGAAAGCCACTTCGAGCACGTTTCATAGGCTTCGATCTGGTACTTGTTGGGCTTGCCGCAAATAAAAGTCCTGTAGTAGCAGGTCCTGTATCCGTTAAAGGCGTGCATAAGGTCGAGGAAGATCATATCGCCCGGCTGTATAATGCGGTCGGCAAAGGTGTGGCTATGGGGTTTGCCTCTCGGCCCGGATACGGAATTGACGCATTCCACTCTTTCAGCACCCAGAAGGAAAAGTTTATCGTTCGCCAGGGCGACTAGCTCGTGTTCTCTTGTTCCAGGGCGAATAGCCCTTGCAATGTCCTCGTATACTGCATCAACCATAGCAGCAGCCTGTTTGAGGAGCTCAATTTCATCAGGCGTTTTGACCTCTCTGGCATCAAGCATAGCCTGCTGCCCATCCACAACCTCGATCCCCTCCTTTTCAAGGGCTCTTAACATCGGCATCTCCATCATATCCACACCAAGAGGTTCTTTTTCAATTCCGTAATCGGTCAAAACCCTCTTAATCTGCTTGGCGAAGTCTTCTTCAACTTTCATGGCCGGAGGCAGGGCGCCGAGCATTGTGCTTATCGGGATCTCCATCCTCTCGCCCATCCAGGGCGAACTTATCCTTTTCGCCGGCACAGCCGGATCAAAAAGATACGGCTCCCCCTCGCGAGGGCAGATTGCATAGCGGTTCATTTTGTCCCTGCACCACTCTCCAATGTGTGTTCCTGTTATGTAACGAATGTTGTCAAAATTAAATGCCAAAACAGCTCCCAGGCCATTCGCTTTCACAGAGGCCTGGGCTTTTTCAAATCTTTCACGGATAAGGCGGGAAAAATCAACTCCTGCCTCCCAGTCCGTGGCCATGAGTCCCCATCGTGCGGTTGCATGCGGTCTGTTGTATTCCATAATGAGCCTCCAAACTATTCGTTTCGGTTTTACATTCACCGGCTAACCGTCAGCCGGAAGGTTAAGTGCCAAACACCAAGAATCTTTTCCCGTCACTCGCCGCTTTTTCAAGCTAGGCTGTTTTCTTTGGCAAATGCACAACTTTACCCGACCAGTCAAGAGCTGCTTCCATAACAGACTCGGTAAGCGTTGGGTGCGGTTTAACGCATTCTGCCATGTCTTCCACCGCCGCCTCCATGGTCATTGCCATGACCGGCTCTCCAATGAGATCCGTGGCACGGGCCCCCATGATGTGCACACCCATGATTTCCCCAGTCTCGGCGTCCCCCACTATTTTTACAAACCCCTCAACATTGCCCATAGCCTGCGCTGCTCCACTGGCTCTGTGCGGGAACTTACCTACCCTGATTGGCCTTCCGGTGGCCCTGGCATCTTCTTCACTCAGGCCAACGCTGCCGACTTCCTCGAGTGCCCAGATGCAGCGCGGGACATATTCCGGCTGAAACTCTCTCCCAGGGCCTGCAATGTTTGAAATAGCAACCTCCGCCTGGGCAGATGCTTTATGCGCCAGCATCATGCCGCCCACCAGATCACCAATGGCATAGACGCCACGAAGATTTGTTTCGCACCTTGAATTTATTTTTACAAAAGAGCCTTCCATTTTGAGGCCTAACCTCACAGGGTCAATGCCGTCCAGAACAGGCGTGCGGCCCGCAGCAACAAGCAACCGGTCCGAAACAACGGTCTTGACTTGTTTATCCTTATCCTCGTAGATAATTTGAACCTTGTCTTCCTTGATGTTCACTTCCTTTGCTCTGGCACTGACATAAACACTTGCCTTGCGTCTCCTGAGTAGCCGCCGCATGGTTTTTCTAACTTCTTCATCTTCACCCGTCAAGATGTCGGGGAGCAACTCAAGTATTGCGACGTTACATCCCATATTCAAGTATATTGTTGCCATCTCCATGCCAACAACGCCGCCCCCAATGATGACAACGCTTTTTGGAACATCCGGCGTGCCAAGCGCATCATCAGTTGTCTGCACAAAGTGTCCGTCCGCATGGAGGAAGGGTAGATCAGCAGGCCTGGAACCGGTGGCCAGGATCACATTCCTGCTCTCCACCTCCTTGCTGGATCCGTCCTGATAGTGGATCTTCGTTCTTCGCGGGGCCATGAGTTCACCATGCCCGGGCGCAATTTCAACGCTTTGACTTTTCAGAATA
>Ga0190334_1001187_pt1 | contig 11514 bp, 6 predicted proteins | sample 48720478_MG_FD_161270 | JGI IMG/M metagenome (GOLD analysis project Ga0190334, IMG submission 161270) | Hydrothermal vent sediment bacterial communities from Southern Trench, Guaymas Basin, Mexico - 4872-04-7-8_MG | ecosystem: Environmental > Aquatic > Marine > Hydrothermal vents > Sediment ...
TGAACTTAGGATGAGATAAGTCGCTGCTCAGATTGTTCTTTATTTCTTGAGCTTTATGGCCAAGTACGACCACAACTAAATCAAGCCTTGATTTCAGGGCCTGTTGAAGGACACGGTCAAGGACTGCCATGCCTCCTGCAGGGAGTAACTGCTTGGGCTGCCCCATTCTTGCGGACGCTCCAGCCGCCAAGACAAGGCCCGCAATCTTGTTCACGCTCCTTTCTCCTCAAGCCCCCTGCTCAAGCCTGCCTCAAATATTTCAAGGTTTTTCTCTCTATATCGCTCAGGGCTCAGACGCTCTATGGTGGCCACAAATTCGCCTTTGCTGACTGGGCCCTCACTAAAAGCAGAGAAGTATCCAAGCAGAGCCAGGTTTGATGACTGGGGGGCACTAAGTGCCATGGCTATGTTTCCAGCAGGTATTGCGTGATAGGTCACATTTCTCTTGGCCAAGAAATCTCTTACTTCCTGTCTAGGGAAATTCTTGGGATCAACGTTCACGTACATGCTTGCTCCCTTTGCCAGAAAGGGCAGGTTTCTGTATGCCTCATTTTCATCCAGCCCTAGGAGAAAATGGGCTGAGCCGGTTCTCACCAAAGACCCTTGTGCCTGCCCGAGCCTCAGGTGAGAGACCACTGATCCCCCCCTCTGGGCCATGCCGTGTGTTTCTGCGCCCATAATATTTAAACCCTTATCGAGTGCAGCCTGTGCAATCACTCTGGTCATGAAAAGTATTCCCTGGCCACCAAGTCCGCAAAGAACAATGTCAACACTGTCCATCAGGATTCATCAACCTCCACAATCGCGCCCTTCGGGCATATTTGAACACAGACGCCACAGTTTGAGCAAATCTGCCTGTTGATGTTTATTCGGCCCAGCTCCTGATCATGGTAAAGGGCGGGGCACTCGAAGCGATCAATGCAAAAATTGCAGTCTTCGCAATCGTCGCTCACGGTAACAATCTTTTTCTCTGGTATCGCCTCGTCTCTGTAAGCAATCAGACACGGATGCCGTGAGATGATAACCGCTACCCCACCCTGGGGTTCACTGACGTATTGGGTTGCCTTTTTGATCGCCTGTGTCATCTCCTTAATGTTATAAGGATCCACGACTTCAATGAAATCAACGCCGCAGCCCGCCACAGCTCTTTCAAGGGAAATCGCCTTCCCCTCGCTTCCATCAGCTCTTATGCCCAGAGAAGGTGTCGGCTGCATGCCGGTCATCGCAGTTGTCAGGTTGTCCAGAATTACAAGGATAAATCGCGCACCGTTGTACACGGCATTCAGCAGCCCGGCTGTCCCTGAGTGAAAGAAGGTTGAATCTCCAATGGTGGCAACAATAGGTTTTTCAACGCCATCCTGCTCAAATGCATGATAGAAGCCGGAAGCCATGGTAATGGCTGCTCCCATGTCAAGACACGTATCAACCGCACCCAGGTTAACACCGAGGGTGTAGCACCCTATATCAGAGGTAAATATAGCCTTTGGTCTGGTTTTCCTAATAGCAAAGAAAGCAGCCCTGTGAGGACATCCGGGGCATAAGGTGGGTTTTCGAACAGGAAGGTTAAGGGTCTTAAGGAGTTCTGCGGCCTCGGTATCATCCTCTTGAAGTGCTTCCATGCCCAGGTCCCGGAGCACCTTGTTGAGGATTTCGTGAACCACGCCCGGAACGAGCTCTCCCTCCTTGGGGACATGTCCACTAAGCCGCCCGAGCACCTTGTGCCTGTCTCTTAGCAGGTATTCTATAAGAGTATCGGTTTCTTCAACAACAAGGACTTTCTCGCAGGCGGAAACGAATTCATCGGCCAGTTTCTGCGGGAAGGGAAAAGGAGTTCCTATCTTAAGTACAGGAATGTCGCTGGAGCGGCCTTCTTCTGAAAGAATGTCCACAATGACAGCATAAGGCACTCCCCCCGTCACAATGCCCAGGGGGTAACTGGTGCCCGGTTGGAGATTGTGGAAATTATACCTGGAGAGGCCTTCAAACTTTTCACCGATTTGGTCCAGCTTCTTGTTGAGCTCGCCGTGAAGAATCAGACGAAAGCGCGGCGTTGCTGCCCACCTCATGGGATCTTTTTGGAAAACACTTTTGCTCTGGTTTTTCTCAATCTTGCCAAAAGCGATATTTTGCCGCGCATGGCATACTCTAATGGCAGGCCTGAGGACCACCGGGACTCTGAACTCTTCAGATATTTCCAATCCAAGTCCGACCATTTCCCTTGCTTCTTGAGGGTTTGAGGGATCCAGAACAGGAACTTTGGCAAGTCGTGCCATAAAACGTGTGTCTTGTTCTGTTTGAGATGAATGCGGGCCAGGATCGTCTGCAGATATAATAAGAAGCCCTCCAACTGCCCCTAAATATGCAGAACTCATCAATGAATCCGCAGCAACGTTGAGGCCCACCTGTTTCATGCAACAGGCTGCCCTTTTTCCCGTAATGCTTGCTGCAAAAGCATTATCAAATGCTACTTTTTCATTTGTAGACCATTCCACATAAGTGTCAAGCTTCTCAGATTTAACAAGCCTGACCACTTCCGGAAGGATTTCAGAACTGGGAGTGCCGGGATACGAGGTCACCACCTGGCATCCCGCCTCAACAAGTCCCAGTGCTATGGCTCCGTTTCCTAAAAGAATTTCCTCTCTCATGCTATCTCTTCTCTTTTTCCATAAGAATTTCACCGCACCCGGTAATAAATCACCACAGTCTCCAATGAATCCAGTTCTCCGGCAAGCGGCGAGGCAAAATCAGCACCCCCACCGACCGCCTTTTCGCATGGTGAAGTCACAATCAATGCTTTTAGCCATATCAACGTCCGGGCCTATAGAGGTCATGAATAAGGGGCAGCGGTTTTGCCAGTGGCATTTCATATATAGGCACCAGTTCTTGTAGCAGAAAAATACTGTGGCGGCAATGGGGAATTTTTTTGCTCCGGTTGCACGCCTGGTTCCCTCTAGTGGAGAAAAAGAGAGTATCTTCTAACAGTGAGCGAGGCAGTAGTAAGACAACAGATTAAGCCAGCATAGCGATTACGGATTGCGTTTTAGCTTTCATAATGAATCTAAATGAGTTAGTATCAAATGAATTAAGAAAGCATGTGGGGGGCTATACGCCAATGGCAAGGCAGACCACTAATACAACTTCGGATGATCGGCAGAAGCTGTTGTATTACAAAGCCCTGCACGATATCGCAAACCAAATCCATGCTGCGAAAGATATCAATGAGATCCTGGTCAATCTAAAGGATCAAATGCTTAGCCTTTTTGATGCCGATGCCATTACAATTTATGTGGTTGATGGAAAAAGCAGGGAAATCTATTCGCGATTCAAAGTGGGAAACTTCCCGGAAGAGATTCGAGTGCCGATAAACAACCAAAGCATTGCCGGATACACGGCCAACAATGCCCAGATAACGAACATTGCCAATGCATACGACTCGAAGGAACTGGCATTGATAAACAAAGAATTGCGTTTTGACAAGAGCTGGGATGAAAAGTTTGGCTATGTAACAAAGCAAATTCTAACGGTGCCTATTTTTTACAAGAGATACGTCATAGGGGTACTCCAGCTTGTTAACAAGAAAAATGGGCAAAGATTTACGCTGGAAGACCAGAAATCAGCAACAGAACTCGCAAACGTACTTGGGATTGCTCTTTTTAATCAAAAAAAGCTCTCCCAGCGGCAAAATAGACGCACCAAATTTGACTACCTTCTTAATAACAACATCATCACTGAGAGAGAGCTCGAGCAGGCTATTTCAATGGCCAGGGATCGAAAGGTGGCTATAGAAAAGGTTTTCATGAATGATTTCAAAGTCAGAAAGGAGGATATCGGGCAGTCCATAGCGCAGTATTACAACTGCCAATATGTGCCTTTCAACAGCGATTATCCAATTCCGGGAGACCTCCTCGCCAGGTTGAAGCCTGTTTATCTCAAGAAGAACCTGTGGGTTCCGCTTTCAAGAGAAGGTGGTAAGGTGAGGATACTCATAGATAATCCCATGCAACTAGACAAGGTAGACAGTGTAAAATCACTGATTCCTGCGCAGGAATACGAGTTTGTCGTCGGGCTGAAAGAAGACATTCTTAAGTTTCTGGATTATTTCTACGGCTCTTCCACAATTCAGGATGATCGCTCCATCGATGATATTTTGGGAAAACTCGAAGCAGAAGAAGAGGAAGACTTTGAGAGCAGTACCGAGATGCTTGGAGAAGACGACAGCGTGATTGTGCAGCTTGTCAACAAGATTATCATCGATGCGTATAATAGGAAGTGTTCAGACATCCACATAGAGCCATATCCGGGAAAGGAAGGATCTGAAATAAGATTTAGAATTGACGGTGTGTGCCACCGTTACCAGACGGTGCCGTATAATTACAGGCGGGCTTTGGCTTCAAGGATAAAAATAATGGCTGATCTGGACATTTCTGAGCGGAGAAAACCCCAGGATGGCAAGATTAAGTTCAAGAAATTCGGCCCCCTTGATATTGAATTGAGGGTTGCCACCGTGCCAACGGTGGGAGGAGAGGAGGACGTCGTTTTGCGGATACTGAGTGCTGGGGAGCCAATTCCTCTTGAAAAAATCGGCATGAGTGAGCGAAATTATAACCTCCTGGTGAGTATGATTACTAAGCCCTATGGTATGGTCCTTGTTGTAGGGCCTACAGGGAGCGGCAAGACGACTACTCTGCACGCAGCTTTGGCCTATATCAACAAGCCGGAGATAAAAATATGGACGGCCGAGGACCCCGTGGAAATAACCCAAAGGGGATTGCGTCAGGTTCAGGTACTTCCAAAAATTGGTTTTGACTTTGCTGCAGCCATGCGCAGTTTCCTTAGGGCTGATCCTGATGTAATTATGGTGGGAGAAATGAGAGACAGGGAGACAGCTTCCATTGGGATAGAGGCATCCCTGACAGGACACCTGGTCTTGAGCACCCTTCACACGAACAGCGCGCCGGAGACAATCACCCGGCTTCTGGATATGGGGATGGATCCTTTCAATTTTGCCGATGCATTATTGGGGATCCTGGCACAGAGACTTGTTAGAACTCTCTGCAAAGACTGCAAGAAGCCCTATCATCCTGGCAAGGAGGAGTATGAGAATATTGGCCGTATGTACGGAGAACGTTTCGATGCTCTGGGTTTTCCATATACCGGTGACCTGACCCTTCACAAGGCTGAAGGATGCAATAAATGTGCGAACACTGGTTACAGGGGGCGAGCAGCTATCATGGAGCTGCTCGACGGCACGGATGAGATGAGATCCCTTATCCAAAACAAAACAAGAATAGAACTTCTCAGAGAGCAGGCCGTAAAAGATGGCATGACAACCTTAATGCAGGATGGGATCAGAAAAGTTTTTCTAGGGCTTACAGACCTTCAGCAAGTCCGAAAAGTCTGCGTCAGGTAGCCCACCCTCTCGGCGCCCCAAAAGGCCTGCGGCGACAAGAAAGCGTCGTGAGCTTTTGATCCGCCGGAGGCGGATTAATCCGCCAGAGGCGGATTAATCCGCAAGCCCCTACATTCTTTCCAGGGTGTGAACTTCAACAGAACGGGGTTTGAAAAAGGCCTTTGTAAAATCTGCAACTTGTTCTGGATCGTATGGTTTGCAACTGAATATGTCTATGTATGCAGCATTAGTGAGATTTGCGAAATGGCCTGAAATTAGAGACGTTTCAATAAGCTGGATCATGGAGTAGCCTGCCACCCGTTCATCCTGCCCGAAGTGAACTACCTGGCACTCTCCAAAGGGTTTCATATCTAAAAGCTCGCAAAGCTCTTTTACGTAAATTTTTATCTTCCCGGCATCTCGAATAATATCTGGGTTGCATTCGTAAAGATCGAGACTGGTTAGCAATCCCCAAGGGGCTACATTTTGATCAAGCGCAAGTCTTGTTCCCATGCTTACCCCTCCTTTCTGGGTTAGAAGATTCAATCCCTAGCAAATTAACTACCACGCCGCAAGCGGGCGGGGAATCAAACCCTTGTCCGCCAGAGGCGGATTAATCCGCCTCTGGCGGATTAAATCGAGTCAACAGTCTCTGGGAAAAAGCGAGGAAGAAAACCTCAGTCCCGCTTTGACCCGACTCCCACATATGTTGAGTTAACATATCGTGGATAGGGTCTTATTAAGATCTTTTTCTGATTTGTCAATAAGAAAATGCAGCATCCCCTAGGAAGCTCAAGAAGGTTTAGGCGAAATCCAACAAAACCAATCCCCCTTTGATGGCACAAAAAGATGAAGGAGAAAATTTTTCCGGGAGGCCCGCTCAACACGGCTCTGCAGCAGGCAGGTTGACGTCTATAAGTAACTAAAAGCGTATTATTCTACCCTCGATATGTTTACCTTCGATATCCAGAAGGCCTATGCTCCGGCGCCACAACGAGAACAAGCCTCTGGAGAAGGACCCGGGATTAAAATAAAGAATTCCGTTGTTGTAATGGTTGGTAGGCCAGTGGCTGTGTCCGTAAACAAGGCAGTGAATCCCCTGGAAATGCAAACCCAGTTTTCTTTCCAGTCCAAATGGCAGCCCCCAGCCGTGAATCAGGCCGATCCTGAAATTGCTGACCTCAACTACTTTCTTGTCTGGGAGCATTTGCTTTACTTGGCTGGAATCACAATTGCCTGAAACAGCTATAACTTCCTTCCCTGCAAAGGCATCTAGTACCGACATGGAGGTGAGGTCCCCGGCATGAAGAATCAGGTCTGCGTGGCTGAAGTATTTCTTTACGGTTTCTTCAAGTACTGGGGTTGTATCTATGAGGTGGGTATCTGATATAACTCCTATTTTCATAATAGCGCCATTTTTCTACAAATAGTAAGTAGCCTTAGGGACTATCCTCGTCATACCTTCAGCCCTGCAAAGAATCCTTCTTTAATTGCCAGCAAAGCATTGCGGGGCTCAACTGCATCTCCGACTACATGGATCTGGGGAACAAGATCTTCTAACTGCTTCTTGAGTCCATTCAGCGGCCTTGCCCCGGCAGCAACAACTACCGAGTCAGCGGCAAGAAGTGAACTTTTGCCAGCCCTTTCTATCAATAATCCTTCCTGCGTGATCTCTTTTGCCTCTGTGCCGGTCATAAGTTTGACCCCGAGCCTTTTGAGCTCAGCCATTACAGTCCACCTCGTTGAGCTCCCGATATCTTGCCCGGCTTTTTCCCTCATTTCCAGCACGGTAATGTCTTTATTCCCTTTTTTTAGAAGATCTTGGATTGTATCCTGGCTCTCAGCCCTGTTTGCCATGAGGAAAAAGAGGACCTCAGGAGAAATTGTACCCTGGTGGGCCAGGTAAAGGGCAGTTTCCAGTCCAACCGCGTTGCCGCCAACGACAACCACCCGCTTTCCAGCTTTTTCTCTTCCCGAGAGAAGGTCCCATGCATGAATAACCGACCTTTTTCCAATCCCAGGAATTTGGGGTATCAGAGGAACAGCGCCGGTGGCTAAAATAACCACATCAGGGGCCATATCTCTTACCAGTTTCCTATCCGCTTCTCTGTTGAGAAGAATATTAACGCCAAGGGCTTTTAGGTTGTTGACGAGATCGGTGGCCGCTCTAACGAGCTCCTTCCTGCCCGGTATCATGGCATTCAGAAGAAGCTGTCCTCCCAGCCTGTTATTTTTTTCAACAATTGTTACGCTGTTACCCCTTTCTGCGGCAGTACAGGCGGTTTTCATCCCTGCCGGCCCCCCGCCGATAACAAGAACACTTTTTTTTCGTGATGTTCTGCTGATCTTTATCTCGGATTCCAATCCTGCCACTGGGTTGACCATGCACTCCACGGGCTTGAGGCGGAAGATATTATCAAAGCATCCCTGATTACACGCGATGCAGTGATATATCTGCTCCTCTTTTCCCTCCATGGCCTTGTGCGGCAGGTTTGGGTCGGCGATGAGGGCCCTTGCCATGGTTACCATGTCTGCGCTGCCTTCTCTAAGAATAGCTTCCGCCACGTGAGGGTCATTTATTCTGTTGCTGGCAATGACCGGGACTGAAACTGCAGATCTGATGCCCCGTGCGAGATATACAAAAGCTCCTGGAGGTACAAATGTCGACAACTGTGGTATCCGAGTCTCATGCCACCCTCCGGTCACATTGAATGTATCTATTCCAGCCTTTTCAAGCTCGGCTGCGAAAATTCTTGCCTCTTTGTTGGAATTGCCCCCGGGCATAAAGTCATTACCAGCCAGGCGCATAATAACCGGATACTCGGGTCCTACAATATTTCTAACCTTTTCCGCCACCTCTATTCCGAAACGCATGCGGTTCTCTAAAGAACCCCCGTACCTGTCCCTGCGAAGATTCGTAATCGGGGAAAGGAACTGGCTGATGAGGTAACCAGCACTGCCGAGAATCTCAATAGCGTCGAACCCTGCCTTCTTAGCCCGCAGTGCCGCCAGTGAAAACTTGTCCTGGACTTGAGGGATTTCTTCAAGTTCAAGTGCTCTTGGAGTTTCACCTGTGAGACGTGACCTGACCGCTGAGGCTGAGAAAGGTTTCCTGCCACCGATCATGGAAGAATGCGCATAACGCCCGGCCTGGTATAGCTGGGCGGCAATCTTTGCTCCACGCTTTTTGACGCTACGCACCAGTCGCGCCAGGCCGGGGATGCTGGAATCGTCACTGATACGAATCATGCTAGCCATGCCACCGTGCTCGTCAATAACGCATCCTCCAACAATTATTAAAGCCACCCCACCAATCGCTCTCGCAGCATAAAATTCAACAAGCCGGTCTGTGACCTCGCCTTGGGGGGTATACCCCAGGTGCATTGCTGTCATGACAATGCGGTTTTTCAATGTCAGTTTGTTAATTCGTACTTGGGAAAAAAGGTTAGGGAAATGCATATCTCTAAAATATTCTCCTTGGCTTGCTTCAAGTTGTCCGGAAAACTCCAGTAGCCTGGATCAAAGTAATCACCAATGACCTCGACAGCCGATGCGAGCGGCATTTCTTTGAGACTCAGCGCAGTGGAATTTCCTTGAATGGTAGACCGAGACTTCTGCTCAGGGCAACTAGGCTGTCTTCAAGGGTTGTGGTGGTACTGCTTTCGGTTTCAACACTGGAGTTCTTGTCTCCCACAACAAAGATCTGCAGTTTCGCAGGATCAAGGAAATCCCTGGCAAGGTTTAAAAGTTCACTGGCCTTGGCGGACATGTATGCTTCCTGGATCCTCTCTAGGGTATCCAGTGGTTCTTTTCGCAAGTAATAGCGGCCATAGGTTTCCACAAGTTCATCAGGTGTGTCTACGTTAAAGACAAAGCTATTAAGCACATCCAGACGCTTACGCTCCAGTTCCGCGGAAGGTATCTTTTTTCTAAGGCTCTTCATAATGTTGACGGTCTCTTTTATAGCAAGGGCAGAAAGCCCGGCCTTGCACCCAATGTATCCCAAAAGCAGCCCGGCTTTCCACCTGTAAGTCTGGTAAAACCATGCAGCATACGCTAGGCCAAGATCTTCCCGCAGTCTTGTGTACGTCAGGGAATCGGCTCCACCAAACAGGTCAGCCAGCAAGCTCATTTTCCAGTAACCAGGCTGCGTCCTTTCCATGGTGCCAAGCACCATAGTTACATGGCTTTGAACCTGCCCATCTTTATGAATAAAGGCAAGTACGGGCGGAGTAGGGGAAGGTTTTCTGAGCCTTCTTTCAGGGGCATTGGTTCCCGGGAAAGCCTGGAGGAGCTTTTCAACCCCATTTACCACACGTTCCTTTTCAATGTCGCCTGAAATGCAAAAAACCATATTAGAGGGCACGAAAAATCGTTTCAAGAAAGACTCAAGATCCTGTGCGGTAATTCCGGGGATGGTCTTGAGGGCTAGCAGGGGGTCACGTCCATAAGGGTGCCCCTTGAAATGCCAGATCATTGCCTCCCTTGCACTTACAACGTGCGCGTTTCCTCCTTGCCGTTTTATTGAGGTCATAATTCGTTTTTTAGCAGCCTCAAGAACTTTTGCATCAAAACGAGGCTCGGTTAGAATCTCTTTGAGCAGTTCAAGCCCCTTTGACCAATCGTCTTCCAGCACTGAGAGTTTTACGGCAGTATCTTCTTCCCTAACAGAAACTCTTATTCTGATAGCGTTTTCATCCAGGATCCTGGCCAGCTCAGAAGGTGAATGCCTCTGGGTTCCACCGGGAACCAAGGACTCATTGAAAACCTTGGCCAATCCATACTTGGCATCGCATATGTCTACCGAGCCAGCCTTTACAAGGAGTGTTAGTTGCACCAGGGGTAATTCTCGATCCGGCAGAAAGAAAATTGTTGCTCCCCTGACGTGTGCTTCTTCAGCCTTTCTATATTTGATCTTGGTGGGTCTGCGCTCAAAAGAGAGAGGATGTTTCCAGCCTTTGGGGGTTGGATAAATAGAATGATTCACGAAGGTTGTGGGCTTCAATGAAGTACGGGCAGCAGCTGACCCGCTTAGCGACCTGATTTCCCGATATGGCTCAGGGGGTCTTAAAAGCTTCCCACCAGGGATAACATAAATGCTTGTTTTGTTTTCGGCGCAAAGGAACCTGTTCGCAACGCGCCTGATATCATAAGGGGTCACTTCCGATATTTTCTTCAGATACGAAAGTAAGTACCTCCACCCCACTTGCACTTCAAAAGTCGCCAGAGTGCGCGCAAGCCTTTCGTTGGTTTGTATGCTGTCCAGCAAATCGCGGTAAGCCAGTTTTTGAACTCGCTTAAGCTCTCCCTCGCTCACCAATTCTTTTTTTAGTTTTTCTGCCTCTCCAAGAACTAGTTCTTCAAACTCTCTACAAAATTCTATGTAAGCCCCTCTTCTCCTCTTCTCCTCTACTTGCTTTGACTTCAGCCCAGAGGGTTCTTTGGGAGAGCCCCCCAGTATGAATATACCGCCGTAACGGTTATCAGGATTTGCAGCCCATGCCTCAACAGCCAAACCCTTATTCACGATTTGTTGGTTGAGCAAGGCCCCCCGGCCGTGGCTGAGAATCATACTGAGTACGTCAAGCGCATAGAAATCCTCGGTACCCATTCTAGCAGCATGAAAACCAATAAGAACCCTTGGGGTTCGTGCGCCTTTCAAAAATCTGATACTTTTTCTCGGGCCCTGCTGGGGCAAATCCGAGCTGACGTGCTCGGGAGCCCTTTCACCTGGTGGATATCTGCCGAAATATATCTGGGCCAGTGCTCTTGCCTTTTCTACGGTGACATCCCCAACAAGAACACACACCGCATTTGTAGGATTGTAGTATTTCCTGTGAAATTGGATAGCGTCCGTTGCACTGAATTTTTCCATGTGAGATTTCCATCCGATAGTTGGATTGTGGTAGGGATGCGCATTGAACATCGTAGCATAGAGATCAAGCCATGCAGCGCCGTCAGGGTTATTCAAGTAACGAAAGGCCCATTCACGCTGAACCACCTCCTTCTCGACGTAGAATTCCCGCCATGCAGGCTCAAACAGCTGTTCGCTGACAATGGAAAACCACTGCTCAATCATGTCGGAAGGGATCGACATAAAATATTGGGTCTGGTCCTTTGTGGTA
>Ga0190334_1001188_pt1 | contig 11499 bp, 2 predicted proteins | sample 48720478_MG_FD_161270 | JGI IMG/M metagenome (GOLD analysis project Ga0190334, IMG submission 161270) | Hydrothermal vent sediment bacterial communities from Southern Trench, Guaymas Basin, Mexico - 4872-04-7-8_MG | ecosystem: Environmental > Aquatic > Marine > Hydrothermal vents > Sediment ...
AGGTCTTGAACTTCTTATAATAGTTATTCTTGTGAAGCGCATAATATTTGTGGGTAAAGGAGGGTATTAATAAATGTTATTATTCGTTTGCCATTCAGAATAAGAATCTTTTTTTAGTAATCATAGAATGGTTTTAGAGAAGTTAGTGGTTAGGAGGGAGGGGATGATTTCTTTAATTTTTTTCAGGGTTTTGTTTTCCTCTTTTCCTTTTTTTGTTCTCATCTTCGTCTCATAAGAGTAACAACCCATTTGTGTTGAGTTATTACTCTAAAAAGATTACAAAACGAAAAATTTAAAAAAGAATAATCATTACTACTCTTAATTTAGTAGATGCTGGTGGGAATTTTTTAACTGTTTCTACCAAAAATTAGGTAAGCTTCGGGTAAAAAATCCTAACAAGTTTTCTACTAAAAATAAAATAAAAATTTGGGGGGGTATCTTTGGAATCTAAAAACAAACCAGCACATTCTATAAAAAAACCAATATATTATAATAAGAGAGGTGTTTTCTACAACGCAAAGACAAGTTTTTTCTTAAGTCTTCTAATCGTGCTAATGATTCTAGGTACGAGTTCTGTGGCTGCACAACACGATGCTGATGTGACTATAAGTCCTGATATAGCAAACTGTGATGAGTTAGGTAATAATACTTTCACTGTAAATGTTAAGAACAATGCGGGGAGTGATGATCACATCCTTCAGGTTGAAATTTATAAGGCATTAGCCGGAATTTCAAATTTTACTTGCGGTGCAGCGCCTACAGGGTGGACTTTGTTTTCGTTTACTGACCGATGTATATACGTAACTGAACTTAATAGTCCCGACAAAATTGCGCCCGGTGAGGACCTTGATTTCACCTTTGATGCCATAATGAGTTCAGATTCTTGTGAGAGTGAATTCATCGTGGTGACGGTGGACGACGCGGATCCGACAGGAGATCGTGTTACGAACAAAGTAACGGTAGATATCGATTGCACCCCACCTGAAATAACAAAAGATGTAGGCGAACCGAAAATAGCCAACGGTAACGATTTTAATTATTGGATAACGCAAAACACTCTTATCACTGCTCACGCCACAGAGGACAATAACTGCGACCTCGGCTTGGATTATTGTGAGATTACATACACCGTTGACGGAGGCGCGCCTGTAACAGAGGTTTACCAAGATTTTTACCCTGAAACATACAGTTGGGATTATGAATGGAATTTTGACGAAGATTCTGTGCATGTTATAAACATTACTTGCTACGATGTTGCGGGCAACCACTACACGCTTATGGAAACCGATAAAGTTGATTCAACACCACCAGAAACAACAAAAAATTACGGAGACCCGCACTTCCCTGAAGGGATAAACGATGGCGCTCCTTACCCGCACTGGATAACCACAGGCACGCCGATAACATTGACGCCAACCGATGGTGGTCAGGTTTGTGCGAAAGGCGTTGAAAAAACATGGTATCTGGACACGCTTATAGATAACTCCTATTGTGAGTATGAGGGAAACTGCCAAGCTGTTTGTCCGTCCCCATACGAAGTTAACCATGTCTGCTCAGATGAGTCATGTGCAGAGTGGGCACAGGAGCAGTGTCAAGACAAGACCGGTGATGAGTGGTACACCTGCGTGGAAAACCACGTGAACGAGTGTGTTAATTGTGATTATGAATGGAAACTTTACAGAGGCGAACCCCTATACAAAGACGAGGAATCCTGCCACATAATACAGTTCCTCAGCGCGGATTATCTCGGGAATTACGAGGATATGAACGTCCAGTGCGTTTATGTTGAAGACCAGCCGCCATTGGGTGAAAAATGGATTGGTGAGCCAGCTATTGTTGAAATAAGTCCTGTTGCTGGTGATGCAGAAATGTATGTTGTTAAAGTCGTAAACCCAACAGATTCAGAAATATCAACTGATGTTGTTTTTCAGGGACTTGTTAAAGAGCTTTCAGATTGGGCTGGTGTAGATAACAATGATGTGTGTTTTTCATTTTCAGAAGATATAAGCTATTATTTCGACTCAAACTGGGGTAGTTGTAATGGACCAAATGGCAATGGTTGTGGTCCTGATTACCCAGGACAGACATGGGAAAAGTGGCTTGCATCACATCCTGACTGGATGGATTGGTATTCGACAGAGGGTGGATGTGCATTTCCAGATGGCGATGAGTATGTGGTTTTGTCATGGAACAATGGTCAGATAAGTTCGCCACAAACAATTCCCGCAAACAGTGAGGCTTGGGGAGTTATAAGGCTTAAATTCAAGAATACAGGTACATTCAGATTCAGCCTGGATTCTGATTTAAAGATTTACCATGGTGGTATGCCTGAAGATTATCTTATTTGGGCAAGAGATCATGTGACCCCAATCGAACTTACATGCAACGATCTAGAGCCACATCCTGTAGGTGGAGAAAAGGTCTGTTATAAAGTATCATTAGACGGAACTGATGATACAAGTAGTTATTGCAATGGCGATGTAGATGATAATGGATTCTGTTGTGTTGATTCATCTAAAGAGATAATCTTCAATGAGGATTCTAACCATGAACTCCGGTACTATTGTGTGGATGTATTAGGTAATGTCGGTGAAGTTGATACAGAGTACTTCAAAGTCGATTCCCAGCCGCCAGTGATAAACAAGACAATGATAGGTGAAGACCACCTTGGGGAGTGCCCACCAGAACCAGGACCAGACCCAGAGGAGCCGTGCTATGTCAGGGACGACGGCAAGAACGGAATACACATAGAGGTACAAGATGACGACACGTACGGATGCACCGTTGGCGGTGCATACTGCACTTACGAACTTTGGTGGTTCACAACTGAAGATGAGTGTAAAGCTAAATATCCAGAGGCAAAATATGATTATGACAATGGAAAGTGCCCAATTAAAGCAGGCAGGTTCGGTGAAGAAGGAGTAGATATATATTTCAGTGAGGATTCAACTCACTGGCTCTACATCTTCTGCTGGGATGCATTAGGAAATCCAACAGGACAACATCTTGAGGAATTCCTTGTTGATTCCACCCCGCCCGTCACAACCAAGACATACGGTGAACCCACGAAAGTTAAGGACGGCTACAGGTGGATTAACTCCTCCACGCCGATAACGCTGACAGCAGAAGACGTGAAGGTGGGAGTGGACAAGATATATTACAGAGTCACATATGTCGGGGATTATCCTTGCCCTGAAGATTGTCAAGTTCAGCTTGAAAATCCAGGAAGATTTACTGAAGTTAGCGGAGATGAAGCAGTCTTTAAGATTACGGATGAATCTTGCCATTACATTGAGTTTTATGCTGTGGACAAACTAGGAAATGAAGAGCCACATAATAGTCAGTGCGTGATGGTTGACAACACGCCGCCTGAATCTGTGAAGACACACGGAGAACCTTTCATTCCAGATGACGGCTTTGACTGGGTAACTAAGAATACAAAAATCACTCTGGACTGCCAGGACAGGCAGCCGCACCCGGTAGAACAGGAAACCCTCTGTTTCAAGGTTTCCCTTGACAGCGACACAAACGGTGATGGCGTGCCTGATGAAGACGGCATGCACTACATAACAGATGAATACTGTTTAGAGGGAGAACTTGACCCAGGAGGATACTGCTGCGTTTACGTGGGAGGAGAGGGAAGCTTCGAATTCACCTTCCAGGAGGATTCCTACCACAACCTTGAATACTACTGCAGAGACCACCTCAGAAACGATGAGAGGGACTACAACCTGGCGAACCCGCCACAGGAAGGTCAGATAACCGATGACGGCGCTTGGGTTCAGTACTACAAAGTTGATTCCACACCGCCAACGACCACCAAGACGTACATACCAGACTCATACGTTGACCCGGAGACAGGTTATGAGTACATCGACACAAAGCATGAAATAAATCTGACAGCAGAAGACGGCGGAGATGTTTGTGCGATTGGTGTTGATAAAATACAATACAGGGTGACTGGCGCGCTTGCAGACAAGTTCTGCGAGAACTGCGCAGACTGGATGACCTCTCTGAGGCCGGACATGGGACCATGGAACACCTACACAGGACCATTCGGTATAGGAGAGGAATCATGCCATGTAATAGAATACAGGAGCATTGACGACCTTGGAAACACAGAAGACATAAATTGGCAGTGTGTGTTCGTGGACAAGCAGCCGCCAATAATAGAGAAGACATATATTGGTCCTCACTATCCAGTGGCTGTTACACACCCGAAGTGGATAAACAAATCTACAGATATAAAACTTAACATTTACGACCAGACACCACACCCCTCCGGCGTGAAGGAAGTGAAATACAGATACAAGAGGGTGGGCGATGAATACTGTGAAGACGTTGTAGAAGACCCGACTCCTTGTTCAGCAGCAAGCGCTGATCCCGAACCATGGACAACGGTCACCAGCGGCTTCGACAACATTGTATTTAACATAGAGGAAGAATCTTGCCACCTGATAGAGATATACGCAGAGGATAATGTAGGCAAAAACACTCTACACAAGCAGTGCGTGTTCGTTGATAACCAGGGACCAGATCCGATCAAGGAAGTTGGAGAGCCAAAGGCAAAATGGGATGGACAGGATTCAAACTTCTACCAGTGGATCTCTGATAAGTGCTGGGCAGAAGGAGAGGATTCGATAGACTGCTGGAAAGTGACGATGATGACGCCTATATCTCTTGAGTGTGTTGACCCAGAGCCACACCCAGTTGATCATGAAAGGGTTTGCTTCAATGTTGAGGTGGATGGAACGGACGCAACAGAAGAATACTGTGAATGGCGCCGTGGGAGCATAAATGATGATGGTTTCTGTTGTGTAGATAGCACAATAGAAGAGTTTTACTTCCAGGAAGAAACCGAACACAACCTAAAATACTACTGCGAAGATGCTCTTGGTAATAAAGGACCGGTTGACGAGGAGAAGTTCAAGGTTGAAGGAACCAAGTTTGAAATACCTTTGTATAAGAAGTGGAACTTGATATCAGTGCCTTTCGTATTATTGAATGATGATCCGGAAGTAGTATTCAATAATACTAAGGACAAGATAATGTCGGTGTGGACTTATGACCCAGAGCATGTTATTTGCGGCGAGGATTGCGGCGAGGATTGGTGTGTATGGACGCCTGGTGATGATGCACCAGATAACCTTAAGATACAGCCAGGATGGGGTTACTGGGTGTTAGTAGACACTGATGATGAACCTGAATGGCTAGTGATTGGTGGTAGCTTGATGAACACAGGACCAGTAACGCCGCCTAGCAGGAACCTTGTGAAGGGATGGAACCTTATAGGTTACTACGGGACAAGCTGGGAATTATATGATATGAGTGACGCAAACTTTGTATGTGGAGATGAATGTAACTTACCAGACAGGTTCATATACGGTGATAAGGCGTACTGTGCACTGAACTCATTAATAGACACACAGGAAGGCTATCCGAGATGGAGTTCGTTATGGAGCTATGTTAACTGCGGAAATCATCACGCATATTGGACAGGGATTAATACTTGTGCTGATAGAGATAGCCCACTACAGATGGCTCTTAGCAGGATGTATGCTGGTCGTGGATACTGGATAGAGATGGATGTTGAGGATATGTACGCACCCGCAACTACCTGCATCTGGAACGATGACTTTGAGTGCAGATGGACAGGCGGAGGAATAATGCCATAATTTTTTTTATTTTTTTATTTATAATTTATATTTTATACTACTTTGATTTAAAGGTGAGTTAAGACAAGTGAGTGAAGGAGGAAGAAAATGAGTAAAATGTTTTTAGTTGGTTTGATGTTAGTATTATTTGCTGGTTTGACTCTTGCTATACCAGGAATACCACATCAGTTCTACGGAACAGTGAGTATTAATGGTGCTCCTGCACCTGATGGTACTACTGTTACTGCGATTGTTGACGGAGTAACAGCTGGAGAAGGAACCGCTTCTAATGGTAAGTATGGTTATGATCCTGTTTTCCTAGTAGAAGACCCTAATAATGATAGGGAGGGTAAGACGATAAGGTTCTATGTGAATGAATACGATACAGGACAAACAAGTACTTTTATTGTTGGTGGCAGCACTAGATTAGACTTATCACTCAGTATTACCCAGCCTAATCCTCCTAGTTCTGGCGGAGGCGGCTCCAGCGGCGGAGGAGGTGGTGGCGGAGGCACCATAACAGGAACAGATCTTTGGGATTGCGATGATTGGTCTGAGTGCGTTGATGGAACACAAACCCAGGTGTGCACTCAAGGAACAGCCACGAAGACTAATACAAGAGAGTGCGAGGTTGAGGAGGAGGCAGACGAGGAAGTAGTAACCACTACGACAACCACGCTTCCTGTAAACGAAGAAGGACGAGCTGAGGAAGAGATTATTCCTGGTCCTGGAAGTCCTCCTGAAGAGCCAGAAAATGTTGGTCCAACAGGAGCAGTTATCGGAGCCTTGGGTAGTAGTGTTTGGTCATGGATCTTCTTGATAGCACTGATTGCTCTGATCATATCCTTGTTATTATTATTCCTCCTAGTTAAGCGAAGAAAGAAGAAGCACTAAGAAAAATCTTTTTGTCTTTTTAAACCCTTTTTTATATTTTTTTTAACTCTTAAAAAAATAGTTTTTTTTACAAAAAGAGGGGGGTTAAAAAGAAGGAAAAATAAGAGTTAAGTTTTTTTGCGTGAAGAGGAGAGGCTAGAGATGAAGAAACCCCATAAGTTAAGCTTAACCAATTCTCTAATTAAGAAGTCATTAATTAAATCATTCTTAGCGTTGTTATTCATTATTCTAATAATACCAGGATTAGTGCTCATAGTAAGTGCTGATGACTTGCTTAGTGGTCCTGGTGAGCGCTGCGAGGATAAATCTGATTGCAGCTCTGATGCTCCTAGGTGTTTGTATAAGACCTGCCTTGCCTGGCCAGGAACTAAGTGTTCAAGCACTGCTGAGTGCGCAGGTGAGGCTACTAACCTCATGGCATGTATTAATGGTGAGTGCTGTGGCAGGCATGGTTATCCGTGCCAGAACAATGTTGATGATCCGCAGAGAGATGCTCCTGAGTGTTGTCCTGGGTTTCACTGTCACATCGTAGAAGGAGGTATGAATTTCTGTGAAGAAGACCATGTGTCTTACTGCGGTGATGGTGTTGTTGATGCTGGTGAGGAGTGTGATGATGGTAATAATGATGATGGTGATGGTTGTGACTCTTCATGTATGATAGAAGGGGAGTGTATCCCAAGAACAATAGGTTATTGGAAACAGCCATGTTTAGGGCATTTTAATCATGAAAACGAGTCTTCTATGATGTCCTACTTGTCAAGTATTCACAAGTTAACAGATTTCTTTGATGACATTAATACTTTTGAAGAGATGTGCTCAGTATTAGGAAGTGATGAAGAGCTTAGTCCTATGGAACAAAGAGCAAGACAGCAGGTACTTACTTTATGGCTGAATGTTGCTGCTGAGTTTATTTACTTAGAAACCATAGTAGACTTAGGAAACCTTCCAAATGCATCCACAGTAGAAGAGGCTTTGGCAGAAGCCGAATCGCTTTTCGGAACAAATCCTGAAACCGCAAAAACAATTGCAGACACAATTAATAATGCTTGGAATACTGGAGGGGTTATTATTGAATGCCATCCCACTGGTTACTGTGGTGACGGAGTAGTCAACAGCCCACAAGAAGAATGCGATGGTGGTAGTAGGCCGTGTGTTGATGCTCTTGGCTATGCAGGCACACAGTATTGTAGTGATGAATGCGTCTGGGGTGATTGTGAGCCTGAGGAGTGGTGCGGTGATGGTATAATTAATAATGGTGAGGCTTGCGAGTTACCAGGCACACAGGATAATACGTGTTGCAGCCAGAGCACAGGAGGTGGCTGTGAAGGTGTTAAGTACGGGGTGAGGGATGAGTATGGTTATTGTACTAATATTTGTAGTTGCTTACCTGACGAGTTCAACTATGTATGTGCTGATGATGATTTAGGTGATGGTGTGCCTGTTAGTGGTGGTGTTTGTGGTGCTGAGTGCGACGAAGATAATGATTGTGTGGATAAATGTGTTGATAATGATTGGTATTATAATGGTGATTGCGATTTAGAAGGTAGTTGTAGTTGTTCTTATAAGGTTGATGATTGTGATGCTATGAATTATTATGATGATTACGAGTATTACTGTGAGGGGGACACTGTTAAAAGACACAGGCTTTATCACTACTTTGTATGTGATGCTATTGATGGGTGCGAGGAGGTGACTGAGTGGAGGGATGAGGAAGTTGTTGAGAACTGCGATGATTACGATAATGATTATTGTGATAGGAATGTTTTGAAACACCATGATGGTTCCTGTGAGTCCGGGGTGTGTGAAGTGAGGACAGCATCTGAGGATTGTTATTATAAGGATACTTATTGCGAGGGGACTGAGATATGGATGGAGACAGGCTTCTGTAACACTGAGAGGGTTGTGTGTGACAGCACACAAAGCTTTGTTGAGGACTGTAATAACGGGTTGTGGTGTGACGGTCAGGAGAGGTGTGATGATGCGAATGAGCCAGCTGTTTGTGTTGATGGGAGTGCTGTTGATTGCAGCGGGAATGATATTAGTGGAGTAGGAGAGTGCGCGCATTCACCTGATGATAACCCGTACACATGGGATTATGGTGATGGTTTTGTAAGCGAATGTGTTGAAGATGGAAACAACCAAGGTCATTGCACCACTGGTTCGCAGGAGCTGACGCATACGTGTGATGTTGAGAGATGCGGGGCAGAGTGTGATAGCCAACATGAATGCCCTAATTCAGAATGTTCTGAAACGTATTATGATTACTGTGATGGTACTAAGCTTGTGGAGTACGATGATGATAAGGTTAAGGATTCAACCACTGTGACTGATTCATGCGAGAATCCGTGCACTGAGACGTGTGAGTGCAGTGAATGCGAAACTGATTGCTCGCCGCCAGAAACAAATGAGTATTGTGTGCTAGGTGTGTGTGGTGCTGTGTGCGATGAGGATAATGATTGTGAGAGTCACTGTGTTGGTAATGTTTTTTATTATAATGGTCAATGCGACACAGCATCAACGTGTTCGTGTTCTTATTCCAGAAGAGATTGTGGTGAGCTTAATTATTATGATGATTATGTGTACTTCTGCGAGGGTGATTCTTTAAAGAAGAAGAGGCTTTATCATTTCTTTGTCTGCGACGAGGCTGAAGGTTGCGTGGAGGCTGGTACTGAGTGGAGAGATGAAGAACTCGTAGAAGACTGTTATTATGATAGCACTTATTGTGTTGGTGACGAGGTGTGGGGTGAGCAAGGCTTCTGTAACCCTGACACTCTTAAGTGTGACTCTAGGAGTGGCTTAATCAAGGATTGTTATTCTTACTCTGAGTTCTGTGAGGGTGATAAGAGAATGTTTGAGCAGGGCTTCTGTGACTATGACGAGCAAGGTGCTTTTTGTAGCAACACCACTGGGGAGATAGAGGACTGCTCGGATAATAATTATGAGGACTGCCAGGATGTTTATTACAAGCATTATTACTCTGAAAGTTGTAGTGAGGACCAGGATGCTGGGACTACTATGTGTGTGCCTGATTCTGAGCTGATTGATTGCAGGGATGAGTATTGGTGTAATGGCGAGGAGATTTGTAGTGGGGAAGGAGGTGTGCATTGTGAGTCAGGAGTCCCTGTTGATTGCTCTGAGTATAGCTATGATGAGCTAGGTGGTTGTGACTATGTGCCTGATGATTATCCTTATACAGGGGATTTCAGCCCTGGCTTTGTTAGTGTGTGTGATGAGGTTAATGATAAGTGCACACAGCAGGATAGGAGTTGGACTCATGTATGTGCTGATGATGATTTAGGTGATGGTGTGCCTGTTAGTGGTGGTGTTTGTGGTGCTGAGTGCGACGAAGACGAGGATTGTGCTCCGTCTGAGTGCTCAGAGACTTATAATGATTATTGTAATGGTACTAAGCTTGTGGAGTACGATGATGATAAAGTGATGGATAGCACAGTAATCACTGATTACGCTGAGAATTATTGTAGCTTGGATAGTTGTTTATGCACTGATAACGAGGTTGACTGCGCTCCTCCTAATACTAATACTTATTGTGTGCTAGGCGTGTGCGGTGCTGTGTGTGATAGTGATGATGATTGTGATGATCAGGATGAACACACATTAGATAGTTGTAACCTTGATAGTTGTGGTTGCGAGCACACACCAATACCTTACTGCGGTGATGGTGTTGTTGATGCTGGTGAGGAGTGTGATGTTGGTGATTTGAATGGTGTGGTGTGTACGCCTGGTTATGGTGAGAGCTGTACTTATTGCTCTGAGTCTTGCACAGAGGAAACAGTTAATGGTCCTTTTTGCGGTGACGGAGTAATCAACAGCCCACAAGAAGAATGCGATGACGGGAATAATATGAGTGGTGATGGCTGCTCATCTCTATGTAAGCTTGAGAATGAGAGTTTCTGCGAGGATGTTTATGACTGGCTTGATCACGCTGAGCTTGATGATTGGTGTGGCGGGGATAGTAAGGATGTGACTTGGAATGCTAATTATAGTGATGATGTGTATGCTTATCAGGGTTCTTGTAGCAGTATTCTTCCTAATTATATTTATCTGGATTGGTATGATGTGAATCAAACAGGCCTGGAGAATGCTACTGTGTTCTTTGAGCACAAAGAGGTATTAGTGGCTGTGTGGGTTGAGTACTATGATTATAATGAGTTTAGGTGGGAGTTCTTGTGTGATCTCCCAGAACAAGACTCTGATAGTGTTGATGCTTGTGATTTAAGCCTTCTTATCTCTGAGGATGGCTCAAAGGATTTCAGGTTGAGGCTTGGTATTAGAAGGGCGGCTGTGTGTCATGAGGAACTTGACCAGGCTTATATCTTATTAACTTATTGTTATTATGTTGAGAGTGCTGAGGAGAGTGGTGTTGACGAGTTACAAGGACAGTCAGGTAATGATAGTGAAGGCGACGTGGGTGAGGCGCCTGTATCTTCGTCTGGTGGTTCTGCTCGTTCTTCTAGGAGGAGTGGTTCTGGTGGTGGCGGTGGTTCTTACACCGAGGATGACTGGGAGTGCGGTGAGTGGTCTGAGTGTGTTAACGGTGAGAAAACCCAGGAATGCACTCATAAGTACAGCTCTGCTACTAAGACTAACAAGGTAAGCTGCGTAGAAGAAACACAAGAAACAAGCAATGGTAGTGATGATGAAGGTGTGGTAGGGAGTGGTGATAGTAGTATTGTTAGTGGTAGTGGTTCTACTACGGGTATTGTCACTCTTAGTATTGGTGAAGGAAGCGGCGAGGATGATGAGGGTTCTTCTGGGACGTTTTCTGAGGTGTTTAGTGAGTTGCCGGGTTGGTTAGCTGGGCTTTTTGTTGACGAGGATAATCCTCTTGGTGAGGAGGGCGGTGCTGGTATGCAGGTAGATAAGGGGAGTAGTATTCTCGGAGTAACAGGAGGGGTGCTTGGTGTTAGTGGTTTCTTGCCTGCTATTAGTG
>Ga0190334_1001189_pt1 | contig 11494 bp, 16 predicted proteins | sample 48720478_MG_FD_161270 | JGI IMG/M metagenome (GOLD analysis project Ga0190334, IMG submission 161270) | Hydrothermal vent sediment bacterial communities from Southern Trench, Guaymas Basin, Mexico - 4872-04-7-8_MG | ecosystem: Environmental > Aquatic > Marine > Hydrothermal vents > Sediment ...
CTAAATCTGTACTCATTATCAATACTCATATCTAAATCAGATATAACATACCTAATCATCATAGTTCCACTACTACTTGCATTAAACAATGCTATTTCTCTTATATTGCTGTCGTTTCTATCTATAAACCTAACATCATATTCAACTTCCTTACTTGTGCTATTATCTTTTGTTTCTATTATTTTTCTAACTCCAGATGGAGTAACATTTGCAGTTTGAGTATAATCATAAACTGTTGCTCCAGTTCCAATTTCAGCATAACTTGGTTCTGTAAAACTTTCGTTATTAAGCCATTTAGCTACATCTATTCTAAAATCTAATGTAACTGGATAATCAGCATAATTTTCTTCAATTGTTGTCCAGCTATCAGCTGGAGCACCAACTTTATAATTAATTCCAACAGCTTGACCATTTGTTGAGTGTCCAACAACTATGTAAGAGTCAATACCTCTTCTATCAACTATTAATTGGCTTGTCCATAATCTAATTGCATAGCTTGGAAAAAGGAAATAAGTAGTTATAGCTCCTCTTTTAGGGATGGTAGTTCTAAGATTTGTTTGTTCAGATAATTTTTTACCTATGTATTCTCCAGCACTAACCACCTGAAATCACCCTTTCTATTGCAGTTGTTTCGTCTTCTTCTAAATATAATATTGTGTCTGTGTCAGTATGTTTTATTTCAACAATTCTTAGTGGGTATTTGTTTAAATTAAAAGTTTCGCTTGTTACTGGTATTAAATCCCCAAGTGTCCAATTAGTTGTGAAAGGCAATGTAACTTCTGCCTTTATCCTAGGTGCTTGAAACATTTCCAAAATCCTATCAGTTGCTTCTTTCCCCCTCCATCTAGCTTCTTCAACTATCGCATCATTAAAAGTTTTATCAGATGTGGCTGTTGCTTTTGTTCCAGTTAAAGTGCCATCATCGTTTCTTGTTTCAAACTGAAATGTCCATGAACTGGTATCGTTAGGAAAATTACTGGTTCTTGTCCCATCTGCAGCTGTATCCCACAAAGCTCTATTTTCTTCAAACTCTTGATTTATTAAGTCTGATATAATGTGATTAGTTTCCAAAACATATTTCCATTTGGCTATTTTTGAACCAACACTAACCTGTGCATGGTTTAGAAATTCTTGTGGAGTTCCATAACAATCAACACCAACATTGTAAATAACAGTGTTTACAACTTCATTATCATCTTTGTAAACTTTTATTTTCTTTATATTATCACTGCCTTCAGCTAATGACTTACTACTATCTGCACTTGGGTCTTTATAAGACCAGTGAAACTCATGCCTATCATCTGTTCCATTATATTGAACATAAAAATAATATGCACCATCTTTTGTATATCTATCTGAAGAGACCTCCTCTATAATTTCTAATGCAGGTCTGTAAGAAGAGTAATACTGTATATCAGAGAAGTCTGTATTATCTGATTTCTTAGTAGCATTACCTATGTTATCCCACTCAGTAGAATTCTCTCCATATATCTTTCTTAGTCTGTTGTAGTTATTAATCTGTGTTAGTATGTTTTGTATTATCAAATGAGGTTTAGTAAGAGCACTATCTTTAACAAATACAAGAGAAGAAAACAAGTTCTCTATGATGCCATATCCATTAACTGTATATGTATAATCAGTAGCAGACACACTAAACTCTGGTTTACTGCATGTTCCTTCTATCAGTATATCACTATTACCAAAAGAAGTAGTATTCTTAACTTGAGATATTCTTATTAAATCTCCTGACTCTACAACAGGAAACACTACTCTTATATTATCTGTTCCAGAAGAAGGAGCATTACCTACTGCAAATGTAAGAGTAGAACCAGATATTGTGTAGTCTGTAGTGTAAGCTTGTAACACATCATCAACATATACAAAGCATTTTTTATTTGCTCCTTGTACAAAATCACTATTTATAGGACCATATTTAAGTGTAAAATTTCTTGTAGAACCATCTCCACTATAAAGTGTTTCATATATATTGTTCCTTTTTGTAACTCTTATTTTAAAACTAAAAGTATCTTTTCTCTTTCCAAGACCTTTTCTAACTTCAATGTCTGTAGCATCATCTAATTCAATTGAATTACTGTCCCAACTTCCTGTAGATAGTTTCTTAAACACTTCTACTTTTTTTAGTATGTAATTTCGTGTCATGTTGTTTCAACTAATGTTAATTGATAATTCCAAGCTTCTCCTTCTAAAGTTTCATGTGCACTAAAAGTTATTGAAAAAGATATAACTTGGACTTTTATTGAGTTAGTAAGTGTTTGAGCACCATCTGTTTCATATCCACCAGAAGGTCTCCCTTTTAATTTAGTTCCACCTGTTTTTCCAGCAGTTACTGTTAATGTTGTATCCCCTGTTTTTACTGTAGCAAAATCAACTAACAAGTCTTGTGTTATGTGGTTTGAAGGTAAATCATCAATAGGTATTGTTCCTGTAATAACTATTTTAGGTGCTTCAAATCCTGCAAAAGTAACTTCTGCTATGTCATATTTTTTAGGAACAACATTTGTTCTCACTATGTTTTTCCAAGTATAAGATACAGATGCTCCCCCTAAACTAACTGCAACTCCTCCGTTTACATTTGAATTTTGTAATGTTATATCTGAGACTGCCATTTTTTTATCCTCCTGTTGAATAAGACAACAAATCGCTAACAAACTGTTCAGCGTTTGTTGATGGTACTCTTACATTTTCTATATATATTCCAACTCCTTGGGAGCCTAAGCCTCTAGTTACGCTTGGTTGTGTAGGTTCTTCTTTTATTTTTAATATTGACTCTGGTGTTTCAACTTTCTTCATCAATTCCATGTATCCAGAAGGTCCCATACTAACTAAATTCCACAATTCACCAAGCGAAATTGTATTTTTTGCAACTTCTTCAAGTTTTTTTTCTAGTTTTTTCTTTGTAAGAAGAGCCTCTAGTTCACTTTTTTCTCCAACAGCATATTCAAAAGCATTTCTAAGTCTGTAAAACCATATTATAAGCCCACTAACTCTAGCAACCACTTGGTCTATTATTCCAATTGCTATCTTACCAAACCAAGCAACTGTATAACCTATGGCTTCCCATTCGTTTTCTGCATTAGGCATAACTACCTCAGTTATTGTTTTAAGTTTTTTCTTAAGATTATCAAGTAGTGTGTTAAATGACTTTTTTAAATCATCTGCAACTTTTTTATTTTTACTTATTGTTTTCTCTAAAGCAACAAGACCTAGTGTCCCAATACTTATTCCAGCTATACCAAGCAGAGCTCCACCAAGACCTCCTGGACCTAAAGAAAGCATTCTTACTAAAGGACCCAAAGTTACTGCTATTTGACCTATTGTTGTCAAGAATGTTCCTAATGCTGCTCCTCCAAGAACTAACACTGCTGTTAGCTTTGGGTGTTCTCTAATCCATTTAGCTATATTGTTGACTATGTTTATTATTATTGGCATGATTGGTTCTAATGCTCTGCTTATTGTAGAACCTATCGTAAACTTTAAATACTCCCAATGAACTCCAAGTTGTTGTATAGCACTTCCAAAATAACCTGAACTCTCCATGACCTTTGTAAAAGCAGAAACTCCTGCTCTAGCAATATTTGTAAATATTCTTTGCATCTGCATACCAAAGAACATAATTGATAAACCCCAGTATTGGAATGAATTAGCAAACTTGAGAAGTCTGCCTTCTAATACTTTGAAATCTGCCTTAAACATACCAAGAGGAGTACTTATTGATTTCAAATAAGAATTAACATTGAACTTTTGTGCAACAGTTGCTCTGTTCAATACCATAACAGTTTTATATGAGTTATCAAGTTGTTTCTGATATATCTTACTAGCTGCTCTTGCTTCTTTCATAACACTCATGTATTCAAGCTGGTTTTTAACAAGTTCTTTAAATCTAATTCTACCATCAAGATTAGTTTTGTTTAACTCATTAAACTGCTTACTCAAACCCCTCATATCATTAACTAGTTTTGCTACTCTTTTAGAAGCACTCATTAGAGAAGCTTGAAAAGCCTTTGTATGACCAACAATTGAAACAGCAATAGTGTGTTCTATATTTTCTCCCATTTTATCTTCTCCTCATTTTTTTGTATCGTTTTGACTCTTCTTCTGCCTCTTTTATCATTAAGTCAACATTAATCACAAATGTTGGTATTGGTTCTTTCATCATCTCCTCATGAGACAGATGGAACTTTTGTCTGTATTTATACATGAGCAATGATAATTTCTTATCATCACTCATTCCAGCTTGTTTTAATTTAGCTACTCTGTCCTTTAGTTTTTGGAGATTCTTCATGTGAGTTTGCTTCAAACACAGCATTTAACAATTCCATCATGTGTGATGATGCTAATGCATCTCTTTGTTCTTTTGGTACCTCTGGATATGATATTTCAAGAGATTTCCTAATTAATTTTACCATAAGATTAAATGTTTCGTCTGGTAATGACTCTATTAGTGCTTTCCCTTTTTCATCATCAGGTAATTCCTGCATCTTTTTAAAATCTATTTTAGCCATGTGTTTCATTAATTTATAAAACTCTGGCATCATCTCAAAAGGCAGAGGTTTTATTAAAAATTCATCTGTCTGCCCATCTTTGTTTGTTAATTCAACAGCAACTGGTTTAGCGATGTGTCTCTCAAACTTGCTCATGTTCAACACCTCTTCTTTCTTTTGTTGTTATAATAATCTGGCTCTTTGTTATTGTTATTTTTGAAACACTAGCTAAATTAATTCCTTTCTTGCTAATCTCAGAGTAAACAGTAGCAAAAAAGTGTTTCCAAGTGCTTTGATTTCCATTAAATTTTATTTTCATTTTATTTCCCTCCAAATGTCTTAACTTTTTTCCTTTTAGGTTTATCTTCTTTTGGCTTATTTTCAATCAATGCAAGTCTCCCTTCAAGTGCAACTAGTTTCTCATAAAGCATTGTGCTTTTTGCATCGGTTTCTGCTATATCAAGTAACAATCTAAGTCCCATGTGGTATATAATCTCTTCTTTTTGTTTCATACCGTCTTTGTCTTGATAAAACCTAACATTTCTAGCGTTCTCTTTACAATATTTCAAGAAGCGTTGATATACTTTCTCAGGACAACTTGCTATTGTAAATGTTCTAACAGATATTTCCTCAACTTTGTCTTTTACTGTTTTTTCTTTTTCCATCTTTTTCTTCCTCCTTTTATATATTTTACTGCAAATATATTCTTGGGTCTAGCATATTTGTCAAACTTATTGATTTTAGCAATTTTATAGTTTTCACCAATTGTATCAAATAAATCCATTAATTTATAAAAATCATAAAAATGAAAGTGTTCTTGCGAAAGCAAATTCTTTTGTATGGGAACTGTTACTATCATCAATCCACCTGGTTTCAACACTCTGTTCCACTCAGACAATGCTTTAACATCATCTTTTATATGCTCCAATACTTGGCACCCTATAACTACATCAAAAGTATTACTTTTGAAACTTAGCTCTTGAGCATCTCCACATATTGTCTTAACTTTAGGTATATTCTTATTTATTTCATCAAGTACTTTTTGGTTTAAATCAAATGCAGTAACCTTATGTCCCATTCTGTGTAATAAATAACTTAACATGCCTGTCCAAGCTCCAACATCTAATATGTTTAAGTTTGAACTTTCTGGTAAGTTTTTTAATATCCATTCATGTTTGTAAGACATTTGTTGATTTAATCTCTCTAACCAAGGTGCTCTTTCATTTATGCTAACTTTTTTACCTTGGTTTCTCAACAAAAGGTTTCTAAGTTCTTCAGCTTTTCCAACTCCTTCATGTATTAAGGTACTCTTTTTCATCTTTCTCACTCTCCTCTAATGCAGCTATAAATCTTTCTTTAGAGTTTTTGTAATTAAAAAACTCACAAGCATCTTGAGCATAATCAATAACTTCTTGTCTAAATCTTGACTCTTTTAATATCCTTCTAGCAACATTAAGAGTTTTATCCATTCTCCAAGGGTCATGACTTGTTTTTGGGAAACAATATTTCATACTCCAAACTCTATCACTCCCTATCATTGGAATACCAATTGCTGCTAAGTCAACTGAGTTTCTTCCATAAGTGTGGCTGTTTGTTGGCTCATACACAAATTTATTAGTCATTAAATCATCAATATATTCTGGAAAATTCATAGGAGGCACTTTATAATCCCAAAATGTTCTAAGCCATCTTTTGTCTTCTGCAACATCTTCTCTATAAGCATAAAACTTACTTTCTATTTTTGGAAACTCTTTTTTCAGTTTAAAATCAAATATAGCAGGACTGTGTGTTTTGCCCTCCCACCAATGATATAACACTCCATAACTGTTCTCTGTTTCTGAAGGAGCCATTTTCTTCAACATCTTTATCCAGTGAGGATGTGGAATTGTTTTTGCTCTTGGTATCATGTGTGATACTTGACATGGTTCTGTTCCAAACACCATATCACCCATGCCCTGTAAATGCCAGTACTGTTTTGGGTGTATGTTCCATTTATGCCACTGCTCTGCCACATAATCATTATTTATAACAAATTTAGTTGAACTGCTCTTTCCCAGAGCTTTTCTAATTTCAGGTATAAGTAATTGGTCTACTGGTGCCATGTTAAGATGTACTACATCATATCTCTCAAGAAAACTTTTTGCATCTCCTTGTGCTTCTATATTTTTCCAAGGCATTATATCTCCTTTAAAAGCAAACAACCAATTATAAAATCCACCTCTTCTTGGTACTTCTTCTAATGTTGATTTAACTCCTGCACTTAATCCATGCAGTACACACAGATATTTTAGTTTACTCATTATCAACACCCTTCAGAGCTTCTTTAAACTTCTTAAGCTTAGATAACAGTTTGTTATTTTCATTAACTAGTTTGTTATTCTCCTGCTTAATCATAAACATATCTTCATTCAGTTTAAGTATGTCTTTGTTCAGTTGAGCTATCTCTGCTATTTTAATATCATACTCTTTCTTTATTTGGTTTAACAAATCTTTCATATTCATTCTTATGTCACCTCTTCTAGTTCATACCAAGAGCCTAAATAAGACACATGGTTAGTGTCCTCTTTAGACTTTATTTGGAATATATATGTACTGTTCCTTTTAAGAACAAGCTCTCTACTCCTACCAAAACCAGCTGATAAAGATGGTATTTTATTAGTTCCTTCTAGACCTCTTGTCTCAGAATATATAAGTGTACCTTGTGTGTTTATTGTTGGGTTCTTTGCTATTGTCAATGAGCTTGTATTTGTGCTATTTCTGTTATTATTAATTGGTGTTGCTGTTGTTCCACCAGAAACTTCAGCATCTTCATAAACATACACTTCAGTTCTGGAGACTCCATTCGTCATAAAACTCATGTGAATTTCTGTATTTGAGTCTGGTGTAGTAACTGCAAAATTTATAGAGTTATCTGCATCTAAAGTTTCAAAACCAGCAACAAAATAATTATCACCATCATGTATTTTTTTATGGAAATGCTCCATCACAGTCAACCCACCAGTTAAGTCATCAAGCAAACCAACATCTAAGAAAGTTTTGTCATTATATTTAGTAGTAGTAACTCTCCTTAACTTTTCTTGACTACTTTCTGCGTTAGTATTGTACCCTGCTATTATTTGTGCTATTTTTATCACCTGATTTTGTGAAATATGGTTTCGGGTTTGGGAAACGGTTTTGGATTTCCCAAGGATTTTTGTTCTGGGCAAATCCTGCCCTTAAATTTTTAATTATTTTCCTTTCGGAATATAATTAATCGGGTAAAAAAATAAACCCGATAAATCAAATTTATTTTGTCCGAAATCCATTCCAGTTACGCTGCTTTTATCACTAACACCAAAACCATTCCTTTCCCATAACTACACATAGTTACAGCATCACTTGCAGTTATCCCGTTTCCTGTTAACAATGCATCTAGTGCATCTGGTGTAGTTGGTCCATACACTTCTACATCTCCTGCTGCCATTTCACATCACCTCTATGTCCTGTAACTACCTGTCCAGGCTTTGGTTGTTGTGGTCTGCCATGTTAGTGTTCCTCTATGAGTTGTAGCAACTAATACTGTTAACCCACCTGCTGATGTGCCATCATACTCCTCAATAATGTTAGGATAACCATCTGAGTCTGTAGCTGAACACTCAAAACTAATTGTTCCAGTCATCATATCGTCTGCTGCAAAGTCAACATCATTTGTAACCCCTTTACAGTCCACATGTATTATCCTAAATACTTCACCAGCATTACCAGGAATAACAATGTCTCCTGATTTAACTTGGTTATCTTTCGGAGTGAACCACAATATAATCCTTTGCCTCTTAGTTACACTATCTGATTTAACTTCATCACTTCCAGGTAAGCCTGTTTGTGTGCTAAATACTAAATTAGTGAACCTTGGGTCTGTTGTAACATAATCAAATTCAATTGTGAACTTTTCTCTTGGTTTTTGGAAATTATATGTTTTTCCACCAAAAGCATATCGTTCATCTGTTGAAGATGCACCACCACTTCTACGATAAGAAGTTATCTTCCCTTCATAGTTTTGAACTGTATCTTCTCCTTCAGTTTCAATAGTAATAATAACATCTTCACCCTCCCAGTGGTCTACTGCCATAATTTATCACCTCTCGTATTATTTTCTTTTAATTTCTCTCCCAGTTTCCTGTTCTATCTTCATTCTAATTTCCTCTGCTCCTTTGACAACAGCATCTCTCATAAAATACATTGGTTTAGATGCTCCTTGCTTAACTTTAGCGAAAGCATGTCTTCCACTAAACTCATAAGTTCTTGCTGGAGTTGCCCTTAATGTTCCAAGCTCTCCAAGTGGACCTTTTGACCATTTAAAACTTAATGCATCTTTGTATTTTGGTTTAATTGTTTTTCCTCCTTTTCTACCAAATTCAACTGCTGCTGCATAATTATATGCAGGAGAGTGCTTATTTATTTCAACTAATGTTTTTCTTGAGTCGGGTGTATCTATTTGTTTTCCTACTTGTATAGCCTTTGCTAATTCACCTCTTGGGTGTCTTTCAGTTCTTCTATCTCTATCAATATATTTACTTCTAGCAATAACATTGGCTTTTGCATAATCTTTAATGTTGTTAGCAAGTTCTGTTGTTAACTCTTTTGTTAGCATTGGTAAATTAGCTTGTATTCTTTTCATGTAAAGTAAAAACCTATTCATGCCTTTAACTTCTATACCTAATACTTCAAGCTTTCCTCTTCCAGCATAAGTATCTCCAAAAAATGCCATTATGTTATCCTCTCTCTAAATTGAAAATTAACACTAATTGTAGTGAAGTGATAATTCTTTTTATTCTTATTAACTATGCTTGTTGAACCACTTAGTATTCTTATTTTGTAAACTCCTTTAGATTTTAGTGAAGACTTACCAGTTAGTATTTTGTTCCTCACATCATCACAAGTAGTTTTAGAGTCTGCAGAATTATCTTCAACAACAACAATTGGTAATGTGCAATCACACACAACAACATCACCAAACCTATCTGTGTTTATATTAGAGATTATTGGTTTCCCTATCTCAATAATCGGAAAACCATATTTAGCAGCAGTATTATCTGAATAAACTGGTGTAACCTGTTGAGTGTAAGTTATAGAAGAAAGTGCGTATGTACCTGTAATTAGGTGTGCCCTAAATGTTGTATATATATCGTTTTCTAAACTAGCAAGAGCTAGTGCCATCTTTTTTCACCTCAAGTAAGGTTTAAGCGTTTACTTGAACCCAAGCGGATTTAACATTATCAAAATCTTTGCCCTTTCGCTTAAATGCGGTCTTCGCTAAGTCCATAAAATGGTTTCGGCTATTTATAAGTTTCGTTTCTGTATCTGACTCTGGTCCTAAACTGGACAAACAATGGTTAAGAGCGTAAGCATCTGTCAAATATCTTATGGCTTGAGTGTAACCTGCTGTTGTACCAGTTACATCTTTAACATCAGTTTCTGCCCTACCAATTAATTGATTAATTATTGCGCTTGTAGTTCCTCCAGTTATTTGGTTGTAAGCTTCACCTATGTCATACTTTATATCTAAGTATGTAACTGTTGTTGAAGGAGTATAATCTGCAACAGACACTCCCATTTTCAAGTCTTTTGTTGTAGCATAACCAAGAGTTGCACACTCTATAAAAGCTATGTAATTTCCTGCATCTGTCCAAGTGAAGTCATAATAATAAATCCCTGTTGAACCTAACTCAGTCATTGTTTGACTATCTACATCTTTGTTCCCATCTTCATCATAGATGGATATTTTTACATCAGTTAATCCTGTTTCTCCTCTGACGAATTGATATATTCTATGAGTTCCCATCATTTATCACCTTTACGGAAATCTGTATATTCTGTCTAAGTACCAACCTGTGAAGAACCTCTTTGATAAATATGGCTCTCCAGACATGTTCACATTCCAAGTTGCGTTAGCTATTGCAAGTATATCAGCTTGGCTTATTGAAGCACTTACATTAACTGCCGTTGAGTCCAAATCTATGCTTGTATTGTCTTCATCAAGTCCTGTTAATTGCCTGTCAGCATAACTCCACACATCTGCTGCTGATGTTCCACTTCCTATTGCACTCCAATTGGCAATTAATCCATTTTGTTGTGTTATTGTCGCATTATACACATATCCAAGAGTTTCATTTAAGTCCTTATTGGAAATTTTTATAATTCCATCAAAGATTGCCTGAACTATGTCATTTATTAATGTTCCAAAACTTGTTAGTGTTCTTGTTCCAACGCTCCATACATCTGTTGCTGAATGACTGCTCCTACTTGATATGTCTGCGTCTATTCTGTTTTGATATGTGCTTGTGAACCAATTACTTGCATTGTTCTCTAATGAAGCAAGTGATTTCTGTGTAGTTGTGTTTATTTCGTCAACTTCATTATCTAATGTATTTTGGTTAGCTAAACTTGTATTCACATCAACACCAATAGCAAGTAAATCTGTTTGTAATGCTAAATTGCTTACATCTGCTTTATAATTATTTGGTGTACTTAACTCTCTATTTCCTGCAGTCCAAACATCTGCTGCACTATGTGTACTAAATCCTGTTGCTTTGAATGCGTCTTCATTGTTTCCACTTGTAAATTCTGAATACACATCAGAAGCACTGTGTGTACTAAATCCTGTTGCTGTAGTCCATGCTGTATTTCCTCTGTTTATAATTGAAATATTAACATCTTGAACTAAACTTGTGGTTGCTAATGAACTTACATCGGCAACATTATCCCATAAACTTGCATTGCCTTCAATAGCAGTTTGTATTGCTTCATCGCTTATTGCGTTATCAACTGCTGTTAAATTGGCATCTGAAAAAGCAATACAAGTTCCACCAGCGCCTGTTGTCCATGCTCCACTTCCATGGTCAGATGTTAAATTCTGTAATGTGTCTTCCATTAATATCAACCATTCAGCACTTGTATCTTGTGATGATGTGTCTGTTTCAATATTGTCTATTTGGGTTTCAGTCGCACTTGTT
>Ga0190334_1001190_pt1 | contig 11489 bp, 10 predicted proteins | sample 48720478_MG_FD_161270 | JGI IMG/M metagenome (GOLD analysis project Ga0190334, IMG submission 161270) | Hydrothermal vent sediment bacterial communities from Southern Trench, Guaymas Basin, Mexico - 4872-04-7-8_MG | ecosystem: Environmental > Aquatic > Marine > Hydrothermal vents > Sediment ...
GGCCATCTTGAGAACCCCGAAACTGATGGAGGAACCCTCTTTCCCTGCCTTGTCCGGGATCGATATGTCCGGGGCATTAATTAGGAGAGGTTTATATCCAGAAAAAGCCCGGTTCCGGATTAAGCTTTCAGCTCCTGGCCTTGACGTGCTATCCATACTGCACCTCCTTTGCCTCACATGAAACTTCTGCCAATAATTGACTTTCAACAAAAGACTTTTTATCCTTTTTTTTCTTCAACCTCAAGCAAACATTTCCTGGATCTTCAAACAAATATTGTCCCTGATCATCGGCAAGATGAGCCTTTACTCTCCCGTTTATTCGCCACTTGGTTATCGTCATTTGGTGAACTTCCTGCTTCCGGGCCAATTCTTTTCGTGTCAGCATCCCTTTATCCCGCAGCCGTTCATAACGACTCTTGAGGCCATATGCCCTCCTTACTTTAGAGATGCGATGCCCATGAAACGGTTTTCCGGCGCCCGATGTAAACCCACTTTGATTAAGGATGGAGGCGACCTGGCTGTTTGTATGGTGATCTAACAGTCGGTCGATTTCAGCCACCACTTTCGCATCGGTTGTCCATTCCTCCCACGATTTCAATGGTCGGGAAATGCGGAGGGTCTCGGCGGCCCCTCCTTTGAATCGCACATGCACCGTAATATCTTCCTTGCCTTTCACCAAGGTTACATCCTCCACAAGAAGGTGTGCTATTCTTTTCCGTTCCCGCTGGGGCGTAGCGGGGTCGTTCCACAGTCTGGGAAAGTCGGCGGCGAGTTCTCGTATTTTTTCTTGCATGCCCTCATCCAGGGCCTTGCGATCTTTTTCCCTCAGCCGTTTGTATTGGGCCTCGGCCTTGGCCAAAGCGCGCAAGTTTTCGTTCCAGTCCGCCTCCAGTGCATCGGCCACCAGTCGATTGTCAGGATCAACCCGCAGATATCGGCGACGGGCAAGCTCCACCTCATAGCGTGCCCGCTCTACCTGCTTTTGGCGAATGCGGTCGGCCTCATCCGTCCGTCTGTTCAATTCTTCCTGAACGGCCAAAGCTACATCAAGGGCCAGGGGATTCATCGTTTCCACCAAAAGACTGCCCACGGCTTCATCGATGCCGTCGCCCGGCATGCTTTGACACCTTGGCTCAGCCAGATTGTCTCCACACCCTTTGCACGCATACTCCGGCCTCAGACGTCCCCTCGTTTTGCGGTAACGCACGCTCATCCGCTTGCCGCAGATACCGCAAACGACCAGACCTTGAAGCAGGGCCGATCCTTCACGAGGGACGGAGCGTTCGGAACCACGCCAGCTGATGCTGTTGGCTTTGAGCCGTTTTTGATTCTCTTCATATTCTTCCCACGATATATATCCTTCATGGGCGTCTTTTATCAGCGCATGCCACTCAGCCCGCGGAAGGTCCCTGACAATGGGCCTTCCCTCAGCGTCTCTTCTCTTCTGGGTCTTTCGCCCATAAACATATGCCCCTGTATAGCGGGGATTGTGAAGAATATGATTGACACGGCTTACCTTCAAACTTGTCCACACAACGTCTCCTTTTGAAGGCCCATGATGCATCCGGTTTGGAAACTTGATCCCTTCGTCGCGAAAGGTTCTTACCGTCCTAAACACCGTGCCTACCTGCCGAAAGGTGGAAAACAAGTGCCTGATGCTCTCTTGAATCTGCATGTCCGGATCCAGGACCACACGTCCTTTAAGGTCATATACAAAACCCACAGGAAGCCTCAGTTTCAGTTCTCCTCTGCTTGCCTTGTTCAACATGCCGCCTATCAACCGTGCTCGAATGACATGCAGTTCCGCCTCACTCATGGTCCCCTTTAGTCCCAGGAGCAACCGATCGTTGAAAAGGGACGGATTATAGATCCCTTCCTCATCCAAAATAAGGGTATCCGCCACAGCGCAGATCTCCAAAAGCCGATGCCAGTCGCTACAATTGCGGGCCAGTCGGGAGACCTCAAGACTCAGCACAATCCCCGCATGCCCCATCCCAACCTCCCCCACCAGCCTCTGAAAGCCTGAACGGCCGGACCAGGCCCCTGACCGACCGAGGTCCTCGTCTATGACCTCGATCATTTCAGGGGACCAACCTAAGGCAACGGCTCTCTGCTTCAGGGCATACTGGCGCTTTGTGCTCTCCTGATTGTCCATAAGCTGTCGCAAGCTCGATTGACGGACATAGAGATATGCCTTCCGTTTCAACTGATCAACACTCACCTTTTGTTGCAATATCTCTCTCATCTCCCATCTCCTCCCAATTGCCCCAAAGACATGGAAGCAAGGATATTGACGACTTCAGAGCGGATACCTGTCGAAAATTCCGTCCCTGAAGGGGAAAGGCCCCTTTCTTGCTTTTGGGCCCCATTCAAAGCGGCTCCTCCACCTCTTTCAATCCCCCCGGCAGCCTCAACCGGTAAGGATAACCAGGAGTTCATCCAGGCGCACATCCCCTCTCCCAAAAATACATCAAGCTCCCTGCTCATTCTTCTTTGCACCCCTTCCCTGCGCAATTCCTCATAGCGGAGCGTAAGTTCCCGGCCTTCTTCATGGCCTGACCCGGGAAGACAGACTTTCACTGATTTTTTTTTTGGCCTTTAATGCCCGTTCGATGCTCCGCGGATGGATCGTGATGTCAAAGCGCTTCTTTACCCTGGCAGCCACATCATCCATCGGCAATTGTCCCTCTTTGGCAAAAATAGCTTTGACAAAGTTCAAAACCTCCTCGTTCACTTTATGCCTTGTGCGGGGGCCTCGCTTTCTCGGGGTAAGACCAACCAAACCCTCCCGCTCAAAAGCAGCCTTTGCCTTATAAAACGAAGGCCGTGAGAACCCAAAGCTTTGGGCCGCCTCTGCCACCGGCCGTTTGTCTACGCCGACCTTCCTGAGCATCTCATACTTGACCTGAACAAGATCTCTTGGATCGAAAAAATCTTCCTCGCGGAAAAGATTGTCTGTTACTTGTTCAGCTCTATGGTTAAAGCAGGACTGTTCCAGCAATGCCATTTTCTTTCTATCTTGCCCCTTTTTACCAAGCATAGGATTCCTCCAAAAAGCCGATTCAGGATGTTAACTAAATTATATACATTATAATAGTAGTTGTCAAGCTTTTTGGAGGCCCTTTTTTGTAAAAGATCATATTATTACAGCATTTTTAATGCTATCAGTATAGATTACCAAAAACAGTTTACGGCATATTTTAGTTTACATATGCGGCATAATTTACTTTACACCTTCAGGGTGGGCTTTAAGCCCACCAATGAGATTCGCCAAACGAACAAGATCTTCTGTCCGAAAATAGGATCGACCTCTTGCAACCACAACAAATGGATCTGGAGGCGCCGCATCGGTCCACTTTATGGGGACAGCGATGAGTTGGTCGTTTTCATCATGAAGATCGACGTACTCATTTCGCCAACTGCGCCGATAGCTCAGCAGGCCGAATTCTTTGTTATAGAGTGGATGAAAAGGGTGGGTGATGCGCACCTTTTGCGGCAACTGGGTCACAAAAGGTGCAGTTCGGTGGACTCGGCTTTTCATGCAAACGCCGCCATTTTTGTCTGTTCTGTCAACAAGAACGGGTGGCATAATTCGGGGGATGGTTGTGCAAGGAAGTCCTCAAGTCTGAGAAGCACCAACTCGTTCTAAGTCCCTGCGATTACAGACTCTAGGTCCTCGATATTAACAGTTACCGGCTTGTCAATGAGCTTATCGCCATCACCCGGATCCTTAAAACCGGATCCGGACACAATGACCACAACTCTTTCGTCCTTATCTACCTTCCCGATCTTAATAAGCCTTCGAAGCGCTGCTAATCCAATCGCACCAGCAGGTTCGGCAAGGATTCCCTCCATTCTAGCAAGATCCCTTTGGGCAGCAATAACCTCTTCGTCAGGCACCGCGATCGCTGTTCCACCACGTTCTCGTAAGAGCCTCAAAACGCGGTTTCCACTGGGTGGATAGGGATTTCCCAGAGAACGAACAATAGAAGTAAACTCATGATTCACCCGCTGGATTGTCTTCTCGCTGTTTTCAAAGGCGCTTACTACTGGTTTCGCATCTTCAGGTTGTACCACCGCTATTCTTGGAATGTTTGGAACAATTCCAAGTTCTTTGAACTCAAGAAAGCCCTTGTATAACGCTGAAGCCATACCCCCACTGCTCATGGGCGCGATAACCCAGTCAGGGACTTCCCAATCCAGATCCTCGACAATTTCGAAGGCCAGGGTCTTTTGGCCTTCTGTCCTGAACGGATTGTCGCAGTTGATGAATAGCACACTGTGTTTTTCAGCTACTTTTAAAGATTCGTCGTACATCGAGTCATATCCACCCACTACCTGTATGACCTTTGCGCCGTAAACACTTAGAAATAACAATCTCGCACTAACAATGTCTTCGGGCGCGATAATATAGCACATACGGCCTGCCCTTGCTGCATAGGCTGCCACGGACGTACCCATGTTTCCGTGCGACACAGTGCCCACGAGGCGTACTCCATGCTCAACCGCTACAGTCATACCCACAGTGCTACCCCGGTCCTTAAAGGCACCGGTCGGATTCTTCCCCTCGTCCTTGAGAAAAAGGTTCGAAATGCCAATAGAGCTTGCAAGTGCTTTTGCCTTATGCATCGGCGTTCCCCCCTCCCCTAAGCTTATAGGCTCGATAGAGGGCCCTGCCGGCAAAAGCTCCCGGTACTTCCAGACCCCTGGCCGCCTTACTTCGAGGCCTTTCGGGGTGATCTTGTTTGCCAAGCTTGCGTAGTCATAAGTGACTAAAAGCGGACCATTGCATGAGTCACATCGATATCGGATCCCCTCTGGGGAGAATTCCTGACCACAGACTCCGCATTTATACCCTGCAAAATTCACGATCCCCTCCTTTAGCTCAGACAACGAATACCGCTCGAGTGAGCCCCAAAACAAGGCAACCACAAGGCGGCCAGATCGCCTTATAAAAGACTCTGATATTAGGACCTTCTCTTTTCTAATGCTTCAGGATTTATAGGATAACGTGGACTCTTACCTTCCAAAACGAGCTTTATCTCCAAAGCGGCTTCCTCTTGTTCCCGGTAAACGGCCTCATCGGACCAGCCGGCCATATGGGGTGTGACCACGACATTTGGCAGATGCAAGAGCGGATTTTCATGCCCGGGAGGCTCGGATTCAAAGACGTCCAGCCCGGCCCCGGCAATCTCTCCCCTCTTTAATGCCTGTAGGAGGGCCGATTCATCGATCAGAGCACCTCGAGCTGTGTTGATGAGATGGGCTGTTTTCTTCATCATTGAAAGCTCTCTGTCCCCAATGAGGTGCCGCGTCTCGTCTGTGAGGGCAGCATGGAGCGTGACATAATCCGATTGTCTTAACAGGTCTTCAAGGTCTACCAATTTAACACTCACTTGCTTCGCTTGAGACGGAGAAACATAGGGATCGTAGGCCAAAAGTGTGACATCGAAACCGTAAAGCATTCGGCACAATGCCCTGCCAATCTCCCCTAATCCAATAATGCCTACCGTCTTACCACACAATTCTCGTATGCCAGCATCCGGCTCTCTCCAGGCTCCACTCCTCAACCTGTCCATTTGTGGAATCGTCTTCTTTGCAAGACACAACATCAGCATGAGTGCATGCTCAGCCACGGCTACATGATTCACTCCCGGAGTCCAGGCTACCACGATTCCCCTTTCTGTGGCGGCTTCATAATCGACGTTTTCTGGCTTAGCACCGCGCTTTACAATGATTTTGAGTTTTGGGGCAGCCGCCATCACGCGCGATGTTATGGCATGCTGTGAGGTGATCATTACCGCGTCATATGGCCCCACCATTTTAACTAGATCATCTTCAGTGTATCCCCCTTCTTTGTTCTCAAAAGATAGCTCAGCAATTTTTCCCAACTGTCCAAAGAAATCGAACCGTTCCTCGTCTTTGGCCTCTAACAGCAAGACCCTGGGCCGCGGCGTAAGTATTTTCTTAAAGGCAGGCATTGCTTTCCTGCTTAACGTGCGTATAGCTTGGGATCGGTAATGTCTCTCAAGCCATCGCCCAGCAAGTTGAAGCCGAAGATTGAAACTAGAATCGCAAGCCCAGCAAAGACAGACACCCAAGGGGCGATTCCCAAAAAGTCCACCCCGTCCCTTACCATGCTCCCCAAGGTCGGTGTAGGGGGCGGCACCCCCACCCCCAGGAAGCTCAAGCTGGCCTCAAGCCTAATCGCCGTACCAAGCCAGAGGGTACTCATTACAAGAATCTCCCCAAAAATGTTAGGTAGGACATGGCGAATGAGGACACGGGAGTCACTTGCTCCTATTGACTTGGCTGCAGTGATATAGTCCTGCTCTTTTAGCGCAAGGGTGGGGGCATGGCCCATCCGGGCAAATCTGGGAATCATCAAGATCGTGATCGCTATGATCACGTTTTCCACTCCAGTGCCCAAGACTATCATAACCATAACTCCAAATACCTCGTCCGGAAAGGACATCATTATATCAAGGGCACGCATGAGCGCTGTTTCCACCTTGCCCCCGGCATAGCCGGCCAGCATACCCATTCCTGTTCCGATGGCCATTCCCAAGATTATTGAGATGATCGATACAAAAAAAGAGATCCTTGTCCCAGTAAAGATCCGGGAAAGAACATCTCTACCATACTCATCTGTACCGAGAAGGTGACCTTGTTCCGGAGGAGTAAGGCGATGATACACATTCTGCTTTAGGGGGTCATAAGGGGAAACCCAGGAAGCAAGGACGGCTATGAAGATCATTGCCACACAAATGCACGCACCGACTAGGGACGTTTTATTCTTAAGAAAGGTGGTCAATATCTTCCGTCGCTTACCACGTCTTTTCATGGCAACTGTTCCGGCATATTTAAGGACTATTTATATCTTACCCTTGGGTCGATAAGCCCGTACGTTAAGTCAGTTATAAGGTTTACAAAAACTACAAGGCTTGCAAAAATTATCATCACAGCCTGTAGTGTTGTGTAGTCGCGCTGTTTTAATGCCCCAATCATCATCTTTCCCAAACCGGGGCGTGAGAAGACGATCTCCACCATGACCGAGCCACCGATAAGCACAATCGCATAGACTCCAATAAGGGCGGTAATCGCGAGCAGCGCATTTCTCAACAAATGCTTGTAAATCACTTTTCGCTCCGTGAGTCCCTTTGCCCGAGCCGTCCTCACATAGTCTTCATTCAGAGTATTTAACACGGATGAACGGGCCATTCGCGTCACATACGCGGTCATAATCAATCCTAAAGTGAGTCCTGGTAGGACGAGATGATAGAGATTATCGGCGAGATTATGAATGTCTCCACCGCCCACAACTGGGAAGATGGGTATCTTGATCGAAAATGCAAACATCAACAGTATCCCCAGGTAGAAGGTTGGAAAGGACAGTCCGGCAAGAGACAAGGTCCTGCCTACGTAATCGGATAGGGTATTACGCTTCAATGCAGTGTATACTCCCGTAGGTATCCCGAATATTGCGCCGAAGATAATTCCCATGAGGGTCAGCTCTAACGTATAGGGAAGACTGCGCTTTATTTCCTCAGAGATCGGCCTGCCATTGAGCATAGACCTACCAAAATCCCCCTGGAACAATCCTTCCAAAGTTTCAAGATATTGAATCCACATCGGTTTATCGAGACCCATTTCCTTGCGTAGAGCCTCCACTGATTCTTTGGTAGCATAGTCGCCGAGCCTCACCTCCGCCGGGTCTCCCGGAGCAATCCGTACAAGCACAAAGGTGATTGTCAACACTATAATAAGAGTTGGTATCGCTATAAGGATTCTTCTAATTGTATACGCAATCATCGATTATTCCTTATGGTTTGTAAACATAAGAGGCACGGGTTCTATACTGCAAGCCCGTGCCCCTCCCTTTTTAAAGAACACTGGCTCTATTTACTTATCGAGGTCAGCTCGTTTATCTGTGGAGAGAGGATCAGGGTCGACTTCAAGTCATACCCCCAGTCCACATATTTCTGTCTGGCATAAGTGAACCTCTTGATAAAAAGCGGATAAGATACGCACCAGTCAAGGAGCTTGTACTGTGCCTCCTGCCAAAGCGCCCTCTGCCCCTGAGCGTCCAGCATTTCTCGCGCCGCCTCGATAAGGTAATCTATACTGTCAACCTTTCCATCCCCGTCAACGTCAACTTTCCCGAGATGTATGAAGTTCGTAATGGGTTTCTTGCCGGTTACCACGATGGAGTCTGAATGGTAAAAGTGCGTGAGCTTCATATCGGCGCTTGCCCTCCAGCAGTTATAGAGAACGATCGTGTTCATATCTGCCCTGATGTTGTGGTGATAGGTGGCATGATCTACTGTGATCATCTTGGCATCGATCCCGGACTCCCTGAGCTGTGCTACGACGTTCTGCATCGGTATCGCATATTCTCCCCGCTCTGTCATGTAGAATTTCGTCGTAAAACCCTGTGGAAAACCGGCTTCTGCTAAGAGTTTTTTTGCCTTATTGCGGTCTAAGTCATAGAGCAGGTCTTTACCCTCTTGCTGGCCACGCAGTTTGGCTTCTGCACGTGTCAGGAATCCTGTTTGAGGTGGTGGAATCTGAGAATATATCGGAGCAGCAATAGCTTTGCCAATGGTAGTCGCTACCTCATCACGAGAAATGGAGTAAGCTATAGCGCGTCGCACCCTGATGTCGTCAAAGGGCTTTTTTGTCACATTAAAGTAAAGTACTCCGGCCTCGCCAGGTCCAAACACATCCACTTTAACCCCTGGCAGCGCCTGCATTTCCTCCACCCAAGGCTGCGAAGGCGGGCCTTCGATCACGTCAAGTTCCTTGCTCCGCAGCCCAAACTTCCGGCTGCTCAGATCCGACATGAAGAAAACCTCCACTCCTTTAAGCTTTGGCACGCCTCGGAAGTATTTTTCGTTCCGCACCGTGATGACTTTCTCCTTTGGCAGGTATTTCTTGAAGATGAAGGGACCTGTTCCTACAGGATGTGTCCTGAAGCCCTCTCCTAGCTCCTCAGCTGGTTTCTTCGGTATTATGAGACCACCCATATAATCAGCTACCTTGGGAAGGAACAGTGTCTCCGACATCGGTTTCTCTAAAGTAATCCGCACCGTGTACCGATCCACCGCCTCGAAGCTCATCCCGACATACCCGCCCGCAAATCCTGACTTAGCCGGGTTGGCTGCTGATTGGAACGAGTAGACCACATCTTCTGATGTCAACTCATACCCGGGATTGCCTTTCCAGGGGTGGACCATTACCCCCTTGCGGAGATGGAAAGTCCAGACCTTTCCGTCCGCGGAAACCTCCCAGCTTTCTGCCAAGTCTGGCTCAAACCTGCTAATATCACCGGTCTTGTAACGGACAAGACCATTGAATATCAAATGTACTACTGCTCTGTCCTGGGTAGTATGGGCAAAGTGTGGATGGATATCCGAGATATCAGCCGCATCCATGGCAATCCGCAGAACCTTGTCACCCGCTGCTAAAGCCGGGGAGGCTCCGAGACAAAGAAGCACTCCCACCACGAAAACTGTTACGAGTATTGCCTTCGTCTTTTTCATCATATCCCTCCTTAATCAAAATTGAAACCTACTGGGCCAAGCCCAACTTCCAACTCACCCCTCTCGCTCCTCACCTCCTTTCCTTCGTACCCCACCGTCTGATAGCACCACGTGCGGGTACTTTCTTCCAATATCTAGGTGGTGTCGTCATCTGCGCTGCAAACTCTATCCCATATTCCCCCTTAATTACCAATGGCAACAAAGAAGGCCTGGGTGTCAGCCGAACTTCAATACCGCCGCCGTAATCCGAGGTAGATTGAATCTTAGCGGTATTAGCGCCGCTCACCTCCACTTTCCTGCCTAGAGCCTTCTAGTAAGTATTATATGGTCGCAACTCGAGCCGCAACTCCCAATACCATCGGACATTTCTTTCAAAAAGCTTTCTTTGCTTAAGATAGCATTATGCACTTTTCGATTTTCTTATTATCCGCATGGGGAAACATTTGGGAATACATATAGTACCACTTTATTAAGTGATTTTTGGTCCGTTCATATGCAATATCAGATTTTTTTTGAATGATAGAATCGAGTATATGCCTATGCTCATTGATAAGATTGAGAATGCCATTTTTGTCAAGCTTTGCTTGGCTCATTTCAATTATCACTGAAGAGTAATTTTCGGTGATCGATTCGCAGATGAAATCAATAATGGGGTTCTGTAAAATTTTTGCAACCTCGCAATGAAAGCTGGTACATAGTAATCGTGCTTTTCTCGGTGAATAATTCACATATCTCTCTGCCTCTTCGAGCATTGCAGTGAGGTTTGCAATATCCTCATCTGTCCTAATACAAGCCGCTACTTTGGCTGTATGGGGTTCAATGTAGAGCCGTGCATGCATGAGATGGGCAAAGTTGACCTTTCCCATATTAGTGAGATTCCTAAAATTTTCAATAATTGGAACTGGTTTCAGCTCGGATACATAGGCTCCACCACTCATACCTCTTTTGACTACAATGAGTCCCTTAGCTTCTAAGTTTTTCAAAGCCTCTCGTACAGTCACTCTGCTAACCTTAAATTGCTCTACGAGTTCTCTTTCAGATGGTAACCTATCTCCGGGGCTATAAAAACCATCGAGGATTGATTGTCTCAAACGTTGCTCAACTTCCTTTGAGATAATCCTCTTCTTTATTGGCTTGAACCTATTCATTGATTTAGTATCGTATGGTATGATGTCTAAGGTTAGTCCTATATATTAAAGATAGTTATCTGTCAATAGCATTACTTACAAAGGTTTAATTTTTTTAGATCTCTAGTAAATTTAGTATATTATTCTAAGAAATCCCCTTGACAACTAATGCACTCAAAATATAGTGATATTCTTGTAATAACAAGCTAGGTCGATTTGAATATAGCTTTAACGGGGGAGCTAACCACGCCATTAATCGATGTAAGAAATCTCAAGACATACTTCTATACCGAGGACGGTGCGGTGCGAGCCGTTGATGGGGTTGACTTCACCATCGAACCAGAGAAGACCCTTGGGGTGGTTGGTGAAAGCGGTTGCGGGAAGTCGGTGACCGCCCTGTCGATTATGAGGCTCATCCAGACACCACCCGGCAAGATTGAAGGCGGCCAAATCCTCTACCATCGGAACGAGGAGATCATTGACTTGACAAAGCTTGACCCTAAGGGAAAGGAGATGCGCTCGATCCGTGGCAACGAGATCGCCATGATCTTCCAGGAGCCAATGACCTCCCTAAACCCGGTGTACACCATTGGAAACCAGATTATTGAAGCGATAAGACTGCACCAGCACCTGCCTAAGGCGGAGGCCAGAAATAAGGCCATCGAGATGCTCCATGCTGTTGGGATTCCATCGCCCGAGCAGCGGATCAAGGAGTACCCACACCAGCTTTCAGGTGGTATGCGCCAGCGTGCAATGATCGCCATGGCGCTTTCCTGCAACCCTTCTCTTCTTATTGCTGACGAGCCGACAACCGCCCTTG
>Ga0190334_1001192_pt1 | contig 11485 bp, 15 predicted proteins | sample 48720478_MG_FD_161270 | JGI IMG/M metagenome (GOLD analysis project Ga0190334, IMG submission 161270) | Hydrothermal vent sediment bacterial communities from Southern Trench, Guaymas Basin, Mexico - 4872-04-7-8_MG | ecosystem: Environmental > Aquatic > Marine > Hydrothermal vents > Sediment ...
TTAGGCATCAGTATTAAATTTTCTGCCATAGTGTTTGTAGAAGGAGGACATCAATCTCTAGGGCTTGTTGAAAAACTGTGATGTATATTATCTTTACCCCACCTGTTTCCTAGTTTAGCACGCTGCTCCTGAAAAATCGAAGGTGGGTGAGAAAGAAAAATATTTTATCTCCTTCAACCAACTCTACTTTTTAAAAAGCTATAAATAGGTTGGTGAAAGTTAAAGTGTGCTTTTTTTATTCCACTTATTGAGCGCCAAAATGTCAAAACCTTTTTATGATTTATGAGAGGTTTTGAGCATGAATTTAATTTTTTATTCAAAAATGAGAAAATCAAAAATTTTTAATTTTTTATCAAAATTTTCTATTAATTTTTCTAGCCATTTATGCACATATTCTTCTAGTTTTGAAAACTCTTTCTTTTTCCCAACAGAATATCCATGAATTATCCACAACTTATTCCTAATATTTGTTTTTTCATACAATTTCTTTAATTCCTTCTTGTTCCCAAATAAAGTGTCTCCCATTACAGCTAATAAAATCCAGCTATCTAATAACGCAATCTTTTCTGGTATTTCAGAAGACGCTCCTGTTATCTCTTTTTTTAATTTAGCAAACTTTTCCTTGTATTTATTTCGAATATTTTCTTTAACTTTTTTAGTATCCATGCCTTTAAGAGCAAGTCTATTTTGGGATATAAGTTCTAAAATGCGATAAAGACAAAGAATAGCTTGATCATAAATTCCACTTTGAGTATATCTTTGTGCTTTAGAAAACAAAGACAAAACTATGTTTTCAAAATATTGGTTATCTTTTATATTTTCTGTGAATTCTTTATTTCTATTTAAAGTTGAAAGTATTAAACATTGATTTTGCAAATGTTCTATTTTATCTATCAAAAAGTGATTATATTGCTTAATTCTTTTAACAACCTCTTCTAATTTTTGTTTTGCTTTAGAAAAATTAAATAAATCCCAATTTAAATAACTCCAAGAAAGCAATTCTTTTATCTCAATTCTTCTTGGATCACTAATTTCTTCTCTCAGAATCCTATAAATTTTAGCTGCTGCACTGTAGTCTGATTGGTTAAAAAATTCATCTGCTGTTTTTTCTTGCATCCAAGGTGAAATAAGAGGTTGAAGCGGTAAAGGAACAAATTTAATTTGAGAAATATCTGGATGTAAAAATTTGTTTATTTCATCTGGATAACTTTGCAATGGCCTAAGATCTTCCCATTTTTTCTCAATTTCCTGAGGAGGAATTATATGAAAAAGCATTTTTGCTTTATAAATCTGTGCAAGTAATGCTAATAAAGTAGACATATTTTTTCTTCCACCACTTATACAAACATAAGTATCCTCTTTTTTGTGAAAACTAAAAATTTCTTTTGTTATTTTTATAAATCGCTCAATAGCATTATCTGTAATGATATCCTCAAATTCCTCTACAGTTTTTACATCTACAGAAATTCTTCCTTGATATGTATTATATTGATGAGTGTGTCTTTTTATGAACTCTGCTCCTTCTTTGATGTCACTATCTTTTGTTGTAATTAATATTACTTTTTCAATATTTATTCCTTTATCAAGTAAAATATCTATTGCTTCTGTAACAATACCTGGAGACTCTCCAAAAGAAGCAATTAATAACTCCATGCTTGACTCTCTGGTTTATAAAGTTGAATTTCTTCAATATGTTTAAAAATCTTATCTCTTGTCCAAAATAATGCTTTAGACGAAACTACTGTTGCTGCAATGAGAGCATCCTTTACGGAAAGACCATATTTTGGCGTATATTTTTCCATAAGAAATAGTGCTGTTTTTGAATCCTTTCTGGAAGAATATTTTATTTTTACTCCCATTTCTTTAAGCACTTTCTTAATTTTCTCAATTTCACCTTTACCTCTTGACCTTCCTGCTTCAAACACTTCCATTAAACTTACAGAAGCTATAAAACGCAGTGATTTAGGTAAACTTAATATTTCGTCTGCTATTTCTTCATTTTCTCGAAAAAAGTCAATCCAGATACAACTATCAATGATTATTACTTTTCTTTCCACATACCAAACCCTAAAGGTGAAACAATCAACCAAGAAACATAACCAAAAATTTCATTTAAATCTTCCACATTTTGCTGGTGTAGAAGTTCTTTTTCTTTTTGTAAACTTTTGTATATTCTTCTATAAGCCTCGGTTTGTCGTGGTCTTAATTGAGGCGAATTAGAAAGTTTCTTAATTAGTTTTAATGATAATTCAAAATTTTTCTTTTGTGAAAAGTATTCTTTAAATATATTCCACTCTGTTCTTCTAACATTTATTAAATTATTTAATAGTTTCTCTGCTGTTTTAATTTTTTGTTCTGTAGTCATTAATAATTTCCCCTTGGACAAAAATCCTTTTCTTTATTAGTTTGACTCTTATATTGGTCAAGAAAATCTTCCCGTAAAAGTTTATTTTTTCTCATTATTTCTTTTATCCATAAACTTAAATCATCTCTTTCTTTTACTTCTGCTTCCTCAAAAGGGTTTCTACTATTTAATATAATAAGCTTTTTAGGTTCAAATCTTACTGTTCCAAAACACCTTGGCTTTGCCCCTCCAATTTTTATAAAATAGTCTTGATATATTCCCATGGTGTAGAGAAGCAAGGAAAGTTCTTCTTGACTCATATTAATAAAATCAATATGAAACATAAATTTTGAGCCTTTTGGTATTGCTTCTACAAAGCGAGTACCCTTTTCCGGTTTATCAGTTTCAAAAAATGAAAAAGCCTTATGTTGATAAAACTTCCGTTTTTCTTTTGATATCCTTGGTGGAAAAAGATCACCTATTTTTACAACTTTAGATTTAATTTTTTCCACCGGAATTGCATCAGAAAAACTAACCCTACCTTTATAACCAGTAGTGCCAAAAATCCTACACGCTGGACAAAGATTTGGATTTCTACCTTCGTCAAATTTACATTTTTTATACGAAGCGGCTATCCCCCCTTTTTCTATATTTAAAACACAAGAGTTTGAAATTGCCTCTAATACACTCCTTACAGCCCCTCTTATACTAGAACCAGGAATTATAAATTCATTATTACATCTACAAAACGAATGATATACCTTATCTGCTTTAAAATCGTATAAACCTGAACCAACAAAAAGATACTCAGAAACGACCATTATTTGCAAATCCAATCTTCCTGAGCAAAATACTTTTTCTTTGAACTGATCATGTTCAATATATTTTTCTCTAGATCTTCCTATTGTATCAGGATCTGGAAGAGAAATATAAGCAAATGGTTTTGGCTCAGGAGGCAGCCTGTAGGTTTTTTTCATAATATTATACTCCTTAATCTTAATGTTAGCATTATTCCGTTTTTTAAGTATATATAAGCCTTTAATTTACCATCTTGTTTGCCTGTAGGGTAAAATTCAAATTTTGGATTTATACTTTTATCTTTTAAAGAGTATAATTTGAAACTTGTTTCTGCTTTTTCAACTTCGTACTCACAAATAGGTTTAGGTAAAGTACTATTTAGATTTTCAGTAAGAAAAGTTACTATAAAATCATTTCCTGATTTTTCCCATCTTATTTCTCCCTTTTCTGAAAAGGCTCTACCTTTAGATTTCAAATCATCTGGAATATAAGAAAGTGGTTCATAAAAATCTAAGCCTTCAGGAATACAGGTTAAATTTTCATCTAAGTTATCCTTTATGAAATTTTTTAGTTCATTCTCTTTCAATTCTAGTTTATAAATGTAACCTTTCATTGTTAATCATTTCCATCACTTTCTCTATAAATTTTTTTGAAATTTCATTCCATTTATTTTTTGAGTACAAAAAGTTTATGAAAAAAACATCATCTCTTATATTATCTGGTTTACCCACTTTGCAAAAATCTTTATCCACTACTCCATAACTTTTTCTCTCTTCCTCTTCTAAAAATTTTCCAACTCCCCAAATTTCATCTTGAGGTTGTTCTGTTTTTTTAATGAAATCAAATTCTATTTTGTTAATTTCAATATTTACTTCTCCTAAGCCTCTATTTTTTCCGAAACCTATTTTAAGCCATCCTTCTCTTAAAGCATTTAATGCATGAATAATTAGACCTACTTGCCAACATTCAAAATTTTCAAGGATAAGTTTTGTTTTAAATTCCCCATCTACAACAACTTCCGTCTCAAAGAGAGCACCTCTCAAAGCCGCCTGCGTTAATCTAGAAATTGCCACCCCGTGTCTTATTTCAGTTTTTAAATCTCTATCTGGATAGGCATCCATTATAGAAAGCCTTGCTTTCAGTTTTGTATTTCCAAAAATCTTACATGCCTTACAAGATTCCTTATAAAGTCTTTTGCTATCTTTTTCCTCTTCCAATTTTTTTTCCAATTTTTTGCCACAGCTTTCTTTCCCAAATGGATCACATGCCCCCCTTTTTTCTTCACCTAATACTGTCTTCAAAATCCTCTCCACATAACTTCTGAGCACTCCTTTTAATGAAGAACCTGGGACATAGATACATTCACCTCTTCCAGCAATAAATGTTCTTACAAACTGCATATCTGGCAAAGCAGGATTAGGTGAAATTCCACCTGACTTTATAAGAATAGGAGACTTAGGTGAGAGAGAAAACTCTATTTTAAAATGATTAAGTTTGAATTTGTGCATTCTTTTGGTCCTCTAATTTAGTCTTAAATACATTCAACAAATCTTCAAAATTAAGAACATCTTTTTTTGATGGGTCAAAAATAAAATCAACAAGTTTATTTAAATCTATTTTTTCGATTCTAATTTTATCAAGACTTCCCCAGCCCAAACCCACTGAAGTTTTACCTCCTATACCAATTTGTCCTTCTTTCCAGAGTTTTAAAACTAAACAAATTAAACCAACCTCCCAATCCTGCATATTTTCAAGTATGATTTCAAACTTAAATTTTACTCCAGGAGGCACAACTTCATAATCATATTTCATCTTAGATTTAGCAGTACCTGTATCTCTATCTATAGCAACACCATCTCTTATTTCTGTTTTATAAAAGTTCCCTTCGTTCAATAAATATGCATCCTTAAAATATATCCTTGAAGCAAACCATTGAGAACCAAAAATCCGACAAGCAAGACAGGTATTATTCCATATTTCCGCTAAAAAAGCTTCCTCAAAAGTTTTTTCATCAAACTTTCCATTTTTTGTATATTTTTCTTTTAATTCTTTTTTAATTTTTTTTCTTTTTTCATCATTTACACATTGATCTCCTAACGGATCACAGGCCATTATTTTAACTCCGAATTTGTCTTTAAATTTTTCTATGCTCCTCAACATCCTTTCCGTTTGAAATCTTATTACACCTTTTAATGAAGAACCTGGAATGTAAGGTCTATCAAAGGCATCTTTAATAACTGGTAAGTCTGTTCCTATTGGTTTAAGTGATACTCCTTTTCCTACATGAAGTGGAGTTTGTAAAATAATTTCAGCATTTATGAAATATCTATTTTTGAATATTTCAAAATATGAAAACTTATTCATTTCTTAACTCCTTCATCTCATGTTTATAAACAAAATCCCTATACATATAACCTAGAAATAACTTGCTTATTTCGTGCATCACCTCATTTTTGTTTTCTTTATCTATTTCTTCAGCTAAGAATTCTAATTCACTAATTTTTTCTATCAATTTTTCACCCCACTCTCTTGGAATTTGTTTTCTTCCTATTTGATACTTAATGAAAAGAATTAAGGCACTAATAGACTCTACTTGTGTAGCCATATCTAAAATATTTCTAATTTGAGTTCTACCAACCCTTTCTTTATATATTGTCATTTCTTTTTCTTGCTCTCCGTCTTTTTTTTCTTTCCAAGAAAATTCAATTAAATCTTCAGCCATTTCTATAAATTTATCAATTTTTTTCTCTATTTCCTTTTTTGTTTTAAGGCTTAATTTCATACTGGCATCACCTCCTGATGAAATGGATGGCAAACTAATATTTCTCCATAACCTTCTTCTTTTCTTTCACCTATTCCTATTTGTTCTAGTTCTTCAAATTCCTTAAGAATCAAAGCCTCTTTTTGTTGATTTATTTTAAAAACAAAAACACTACCAATTTGTGTTCCTATGGTTGTTTCTTTTGGCAAACCCCATCCAGTAGACCACCCACCGATAAATTCAGAGGTAACAAATTTAAGAATAGGAGTATAGACTTTACCGTTTAAAGATATTTTTAAATTTAATGATGGCAATCCTGTTTCGTCTTTCAGTATAGCTGGTGAAATTAATGTAATTGCAAAATATTTGTGTTGTGGTTTTTGAGGCAATTTTTCTTGATTTAATGTAATTGAAAGCAAATCATTCCAAACTTTTTTTATTTTATTATTAAATTTTTCAAATCTTTCTTTTATATTTTCAATTTGGTTTAATAAATTATCCTCTTTTTCAAAAACTACCCTCCCATATCCTCTTGTAGTAAGACTACCAATTCCAACTTTCTCTACAGCTTCTTTTAATACTTTAATTTTTTCTTCTTCTATGAAAATTTTTCCACAAAATACAACCTTTGGTTTTAAAGCAGTAACACTATAAAGCATTTCTTCTTCAGTGGTTTTAGTTTTTGGATTAATAGCTACTTTTGTCTGAGAAAATTTATAAATTTCTACTTTTTCGTAATTTTTCTCCTTGATATAAAATCCCTTTTCTTTTTCTGCTCTTGCTTTACATTTTTCACATCTTAACAAAAAGGGACATACAAAATTTCCTCCAAGTTTTTTAAGCTCATAATAAACAATCATAGGAATGAGAGTATCAAATATTCCATGTCCCCCTTCACTTAAAAAACCAGGATGTTTTTTACATGTCATTGCTGTAATAGGAAGAGGTAAAGAAAGCAAAGAAGCAAACTTAGAAGGCCTAAAAAAACCAAATCTTAGCTTATTTATAAAATTTTTAATTTTATTCTCTTTGTTCTGGTATAAAAAGTACTCAGCAATAGCACCCCGAACCACAGCACCTGGAATCGCTTCTTTTGTCTCAAGAAAATTTAAATTAGGTTTTATACTGCCTATATGTATAGGTGATTGTGGCGTTATTGAAAACCAAATTGGAGTTTTCATGGCATTAATTCTCTTATTTTCTCCTCTATTTCGTTTTGTTTTATAGGTTGCCCATCTACGAATGCTTCTATTTTTTCACATTTAAACCATCCCAATCCTCTAGATTTTTCTGCTCCAATGGAAAATGCTAATTTCATTCCAAGAAAAAATAATGATGCTATTTTAATTGCTTCTGAAGAAGAATTTAAAAATCCTTTTATTTCTGCAAAAGCTTTCTTATCAAAAAATATAATTTCTGTTGAAAAAAGATTAGCTTCTTTCACTATTTTGGCCTTTCTATAAATACCTACTCCAAATCTTTTTTGAATTTGATTTTTTTCAACTTTTAGTCTAACATCGTTAAAAAACAACCTTGATTTATTTCTTGGTGAACCAAAAGTTTTACAAATTATACATTTACCACACATACTTTCAGGATTACGAGAGGAGCAAACATCAACACCAAAAGCTTTTAAAGCCATTTCTATTTGATATCTCAAATTTCCTTTTAGAAGAGTTGCAGGTATAATTATATATTCATCTTCTTTAAATAACACTTTATCTGCTTCAAGAGAAACTCTATCACTAGTTGAATGATAAGGAGACTGAAAGACCAAATTTAAACCAATTTTAAGTTCCACCACTTCCCTTTCCTTTTTTAGTAAATTCAATCAATTCAATAATATCAACAATAGGTGTTGCAAATAGAATATCTTTAAATAAAGGAATCTTTTTACAATCAGGATTGACACACCAGCAGGTATTATTTAAATTGAATTTTTCAACTAATTCTTTTAAAAACTTTATAGCTTCACCTCCTCTTCTTGCTGTTTGATATCTTAAAAAGTTTACTGATTCAGAAATCCCTTTATTTAATGCTTCTACAAACGCATATCTTTGTGTTCTCGAATATATCTCTTCAAATTTTTCTTTTATTTTCCACAACTCCTTTGCTTGTTTTAAACTATAAGGTTTCATTGTTAAGGAATATGTCAAAATATCTTTCTTAATATAAATATCTTGAATAATTCTTTTAGCGCTTTCTTCTGCAAGATGAGAGGTAAGATAAAGATGACAAATAGCACTTTCCGAATCTGCCTTTTGTTTAGCCAATTTCAGTAAATCCATAGCAAGTTTTTCCATATAATAAACAGGATACTTTGGTTTAGCTATTAACATTCCTATAGAAGCAGTAATTTTTTCTCTACCTAACTCTTTAGCTAGTTCTAACATATTTCGCTCAAAATTTTCCAAAAATTTAATAGCAAATTCCCATGCATATTGAGATGAAATAAACAATGTTACATCATCTCCACCTATGTTTACGATTTCAAAAGCAAGCTCTACCCCAGTTGTTTCATATAATGCTTCATATACAGCATTTTCAGTACCTCTCTTTAAAGAATAAGAGATATGCCTATAACTAGCAGGAGATGTTGCTGTTTCTAAAAGTTCACCAATGTTATTCCCATCAGCATAAATAAAAGCAATATAACCCTTCAAATCTTCTAAAGTTTTAGGAATCTCCTCCTTTTTTTCTTGTAAAATTTTAGCTTTTTCCCTTGTTTTGTTCTCTAACCAATTTGCATATTTATCAAAAAATCTATATTTATTCCCCTCTTTTCTTTTTAATGTGCATACTCTACAAATTTCTTCCTCTTCGTGCTTAACATATTTTACTGCTCCCCTTTTTCCACAATGTTCACATCTTTTCATAATAGGCAAAGCAGGCTCAAAAGGAATATAAATCTTTTGCATTTTTTCCCTTCTCAGTTCAGAAAATAGACACGAAACTATTTCAGAAAAATTTTTCTTTTTTATCCAATCTTCAGAAAAATAACTTTCAAATAACCATTTTGCATATCCTTTGAGTTTAATTCCCCTAAAAACATCTTCAGTGTGAGGTGGAAAACCTGAACAAAATTCTACATATCCAATTGGTTCAGAATATACACAAGTAATAGTAGCTATTTTTGTCTCTTTAAGATAGATTTTTTCTATTTCTTTTTTTATTTTTTTTGCTAAAGATACTGGCACTATTGCTAAAAATGAACCTCCTCCATTGTAAATTATGCACTCTTTAATAAGTCCTTGAGTTTTAAATATTTCTTCAATTCTGGTTGTATTTAACTCATTTAAAATCTCACTTCCTCCTCTTATTTCAGGAAGTTTTGAAGTTTCAAACACAAATTCTTTTACATTATCCACATCACCCAAAATAAGAGCTAAAGGTTTTTCAGCTCCAAATATTTCTTTCTCCAAATCACAAGTAATTTCAATTAATTTAAACCACTCTTCAAAATTTTTTCTCCGATTTCTTTCCATTTCTTCTCTATCAGCACCTGATGCATAAGAATCAGCGAGACAAATTACTTTTTCAAAAATCGTTTTTGGATTATTTTTGATATGATGCTTTTTAATAGCTTCTTTTATTACTTTTACATATTTATCATCTAATTCACTTAATAACTGTTCTTGTTCTATTATTTCTATTGTTTTTTGAACATGCTTTTTATAATCTCCTGTCTTCTTACCATAATCATGTAATAAACCAGAAATTAGTCCTAAATATTTAACCTCATCTTTTTCAATTTCTGTTCCCACAACTCCATAAGCTGTTTTTCCTCTTTGAAAAAGCTCTTCCACCATTGCTACCGATATACCGGCAGTCAAATACAAGTGATCATATAAAGTTACATATTTTATTCTCGTATCTGCAAGTACATGTTCTAATTGTCTAATTTTGTCATCAATTTTTTGTACTATTTGTTTAAATATTGCCAATTTCATCTTATATTTCCCTCAAACACCACACGCCCAAGTGCCTTTGTTGTGATTCTGATTTTGTTTTTCTCAACTTCTACCAACCTATGATGGTCAAAGCGGATAATTCTAACTCTTGCCTTATCCTTTTAGGACATAACCACCTCAACAGGCAAAGGCTGTTCTATACTAAGACTAAGAGTTTTTGTCACATATAATTTTTCTATACCTATTACCTTACCATTTTTATCTTTTTTTAAAATTACACCCTCCCCGACTTCCTCACAAAGATATTCATCAGTTGGATTGCCAAACCAGATATCCATTGTATCTGTTTGTTTGTGGTAATGAATAATTACCTTGTCCATATTAATCTCCCTTCTTTCACTTTATCTACAGGGTACGCCGTTATTAAAAAGCCTTCTTTATTATAACCCATTCCTGCCTTCTTTATCTTGGGGTCATCCATAGCTTTTTGAAAATTTATGACAAAACTATTACCTAGAGTAATCAGGTGAAATTCTGTTTTCCCCATTATCAATCCCTTATCTAAATACCGTTAAAATGTCAAGAAAAAAATCTGAAGCTGAATCTTGGAAATAAAATTTTAGGACTTTCCCAGATTTTTTGACTTTTTACACAGCCTCACGCTTTACACATATGAATCAGAGAGACCAGTTTAATGTCAAATGTGGAGACCAGACCCCTTTCTTACTTTCTTTTTACCTTTCTAATACCTTTCTAAGATCTATAATTCACAATCAATAATATAACCCCTATAACCCCAGCAATAATCGCCAGAAAGAAATAATAATCTATAAAATGGCGTTCGTTTGATTTAGTATACCAATGAAGAAAACTAAGACAACATAGCCAGATATACAGCCATCCAAAAGTGTGTCGACCCGCGTATTGATTCCATGGTTTTTTCCACCATGGGTAAGTCAATATTCCCAATAACAAATTAATAGTAGTTATAATTCGGAAATATTTAGCAACTATTTCAGTCATCTCGAACCACCTGCCATTATTATAGGATTACATCTTAGCTCTTATCCCATTCCAAAAAGCCATGAGTTCATAACAATTTTGATACTAATAGGAAATCGTCTTCCGTTTAAGCTCGTCAGCTATACGTTCCATTTGATAAATTTTATCGGCCATGGCTTATTGCCTCTATATATAGCCTCATAACGCCAGATTGTGTGGAAACTAACTTTGAATTTTTATTTTCCCACTATTCCACATTATTTGATTACAAATTGGGTTTACTAAACCACTTTTTATCAGTATTTTGCCTCTTTCTCCCACTTTTTGCAACTCTTAATCAGATTTTTTGACTTTTTACACAGCCTCACGCTTTACGCATATGAATCAGACAGACCAGTTTAATGTCAAATGTGGAGACCAGACCCCTTTCTCCGATAGAGAGGGTGGAAAGGTAAAACATCGCACACTTGCTAATCTCTCTCATTGTAGTGATGAAGAAATTGAGGCCATTCGGATTGCCTTTAAGATGAAGAAACAGATTCTCTATGGTTTGCTTACCGATGAACAGGGAGACACATGTTGCCACGAGAAAGAAATAGTTTCAGGAAAAGAAAGTAATGTTCGGCAGATACAATCAAAGTGGGACTAGTCCTTATGTGGAAGATCCGT
>Ga0190334_1001194_pt1 | contig 11475 bp, 11 predicted proteins | sample 48720478_MG_FD_161270 | JGI IMG/M metagenome (GOLD analysis project Ga0190334, IMG submission 161270) | Hydrothermal vent sediment bacterial communities from Southern Trench, Guaymas Basin, Mexico - 4872-04-7-8_MG | ecosystem: Environmental > Aquatic > Marine > Hydrothermal vents > Sediment ...
CCAGGGAGGCTATGCGAGCCCTAGAAAGACAGCTCCAGCGAGAAGGCTTTAAACCTGGGAGCCTCGAAAGGGTGATCCTCACCCACCTACACGTCGACCACATGGGGCTGGCTGAGAGGCTTTCCGCGTTGGGCGTTGAGATATGGGCCTCCGCCCAGGCTTGTGAAAGGCTGGAAGTCCTCAGGGAGGAGTCCGAGCGCTTCTTCGACCTGCTGGTGGAGGAGGCCCAGGCTTTCGGAGCCCAGGAATACCTGGGATACATAGACAGCTTAAGACACCTTCTCCCCCCCACCCCCCCAAACCTGGAGGTAGACCAGACCATAAGAGACGGCCAAACAATCAACCTCCCTGGAGCCACCCTCAAAGCCATCTGGACCCCCGGCCACGCCCCCGAACACCTCTGCCTCCACTGGGAGAGCCAGCGAATACTCTTCTCAGGGGACCACGTGCTCCCCAAGATAACAAGCCACATCTCCCTGCGCCCCCACCAAGACCAAGACCCCCTGGCCGACTACCTGGACAGCCTGGGGAAGGTCGAGGGCTTGGACGCCAGAATAGTACACCCAGGCCACCAATGGTCCTTCGAAAACCTCGCCCAAAGAGTCAAGGAACTCCGGCAACACCACCGCCAAAGACTAGAGGAGATCCACAGGGCCATTAAGGGAAAAGAGAGAACCGTGTTTCAAGTGGCAAGCCAGGTCCACTGGGAGAGCAGGCCCTGGAGGCAGATGGATTTCTGGACCAAGAGGATGGCCGCAGCAGAAACCTACGCCCACCTAAAACACCTGGAAAACCTGGGAAAAGCCCACTCCACCCTTAAAAACAACACCCTAAGGTTCACAGCATTATAGAGAATGGAAAAAGGATCCCTCCCCCCAGAAAACCGGGGGGAGGGAAATGGGGGAGCGTTCTACCCCCAGACTTTGATTCCCCGCTCGTGGAGATACTGGGCCGCAAGGTCTGCAATGTCGGGGCCCTTGAAGGGAATCTTCAACTCCCGAGCCTTCCCCATGATCTCGTGGTAGTGGATCTCCAAGGGCTTCCCCTTCTCCTGGTACTCCTCCAAAATGGTCTGAGCCACCGCCTCGGCCACACGGAACTTGGGGCTCAGCATACGGTAGTGGTGCTTCAAAGCCCGTGCCACCTCCTCTGGGGTTGCGCTCTCGATGGCCCACACAGTAGGCCTGGGGCCCCCTTTGCTCCGCTTGACCTTGCTGACCTTGAGCGCGGGGACCAGGACATTCATAGCCCTAAGCCTCTTGATAGCCCTGTAGACCGTGGCCTCAGGCATCTTCAATTCACATTGGAGAACCCAGGCGGTGGCAGCGCCATGTAGACAGAAATACAGGAAGGTCTCGCTCACTGCGCTGCTGCTGAAAATCTTTTCGCTGAAACACATGAGCTCCTGGATGTTCTTCAATGTGGTTGCTAGGTCGTTTCTCTCGTTTAGGAGCAGGAGTTTTCGGAAAACGTCTACGTATTTGGCGAAGTTGGGCTCGGCGTGTTTGGCGCCTTTGATCGACGCCTTTTTATTCTTATTAGTAGTTCTATCTAGGGCTACCGTGTTTGACACTTGGATCTAACTCCGGATCCCCATACGGGGTTGAGAAGTTATCAACGCCGATATGTTTATAAGTATACTTGTTAACAAGTAAACAAGTAAACAAATAAACTGGTGGAACAGTAAACATGCCACGGAAAACCGTCGCCATCAGAGGCCTGGACACGGAGCTATACACAGAAGTCTTCGCCATGGCCAAGAAAGACGGTAAGACTGTGGCAGATGTAGTCAACAAAGCATTGGAGCAATTCATCCACAGCGACTACGAGAGAGAGACCACCCCAGCCAAGTCAGCCGAGTTCATTCTCTCGATAGACGACGAGGGGGAGGCCAGCCTCTCCAAGGAGGACATCAAGGAGATAGCCAAGGAGGTGGGTCCCTTCGCCATCGAGAGCAACGGCCACCTGGTTTTTGAGAAGGATGTGGACAAGAACGCCCTCTCCTACATCACAAGGATAATAGTTAAATCTGGGACGGTGAAGGTCCCGCGAAGCGCCTACGCCCATTTCTTAATTAAATGCAAGATCCAAGGTAAACTCGACAAGTATTGAGTCCTCTAGCCTGTAGGGTTGTTGGGGTCCAGGGGGGTAGCTTCAGGGCATTCGATAGGAGCATGGGTGGGCCCAGGCAGTATACCTCTCTTTGTGCATCTCTTTTGAGGGGGCGTGTTTTGGAGGATTTGAGGGTTGGGGCGGTTCTGGTGGATGGATTGGACTCCACCGAGGTGCTCCTAGGCCTGGTGGAAGGATGGTCTTTCGACGCCCTGGTGTTGGGGGGCGCCACCTTTGCTGGCTTCAACGTGGTGGACCCCCTGGCCTTAGTGGGGGAGCTGGGGGTTCCTGTGATCGTGTTTAGCAGTAGGAGGCCGGATATGGAGGCTACTCGGAAGGCGTTGGTTAAACACTTCCCCGATTGGAGGGAGCGTTGGAGGCGGTATGAGGCCTTGGGGGAGCTATTCGAGTTGCAGTCGCCCTTCGGCTCGGTGTTCTTCGAGGTGGTGGGGGGGTGCAGGGAGGAGGCTGAGAGGATACTCTTAGACCAAATGGTGTTTGGCAGGACACCTGAGGCGGTGCGCATAGCTGATGTTGTGGCTAAGGGGGTTAGCCCAGTGATTCAAGGTCGAGGGGGAGTTCCTCGTGGGTTTTAAGGTTAAACAATGAGACGATGCCTGGCGTTGGCTTTAGATCCATTCTCCGCTGGAAGGGGGTTTGGTCCTGGAAGCACCCTGTTGACACCAGGGTCACCCCTCTATACCTCTTGGAGCCATATATGTGGATGTGGCCCATAACCATAACGTCGGGTACCTGTGTGATAACAAGCCGGTCGGTGGACTCTGGTGCCAGGGGGGTGTTGAGGCCGTAGGTGGGTGCCAAGTGTCTACACCTTAACAGTAGCTCCATGGCTGTGATGGGGTTGTGAAAGTCGTGTCCAGGAGTGGACCCCAGTATGTCTGTGAGGGCGGTGCCGTGGGCCACCAGCACCTTCACGCCCTCTATGTTGACGTAGGTGGGGTTGGGAGCTAGGTGTATGCGGGGGTTCTCATAGAGGCTGGGGGCGTAGTGCTCGTCGATGGGGGGTTGGGGGAGGCTTCGCCTCACCGCGTCGTGGTTGCCAGGTATGATGAGGGTTTCTATGTGTTTGGGCAGGCCTTCTAGGAGTTGAGCCGCCTCCTCGTATTGGCCCAGCTGGGTGGAGATGGTCAGCTCACCCAGCTGCTCGGGGTAGACACCTATGCCGTCGACGGTGTCACCCACTAGTACCAGGTACTTCACCTTAGAGGCCAGCTCTCTGCTTGGCCTGGGGCCAAGTCTCTGGTTCAACCAGTCCAACAGCTTCTGGAATAGATCGCGCCTGAAGTAGTTGCTGCCAATGTGGAGGTCACCTGTAAAGACCACTAGGGAGTCCTTCTCACTCCTACTAGCTTGGTGGAGGGGAACGTCGGGCCAAATAAGGTCGTTGGCTATGAGTAGCCCCTGGTTGTAGCGGATGCCCTCCAGGCAGATCACCTGGTCTTTAAGTACCTCCAAGGCCTTGGAAACCAATTCTTGGCCGGAGACCATAGCGGTGGCAGAGGCCTCAGGCGACTCTAACTCCAAGAAGAGCCGCCCACCCCTGGTGTATTTATCGGCAACCATGGCGATGGTCTTAAACCGGACCTTCAAGGGAAGCTTCAAGACCTGGGCTAAGGGGGCCGCATCCCTCAGGTCCATCCTGCTCTTCATGATGGATTCAAGCTGTTGGAACCTACTTTGGAACAACCTGAGGTACCCCTGCGCACTACCAATGCTCACAGCCTCTGGCTGGGGGAGGATAACCATCTGTGAATCCACGGGAGCCTTGGCTTCAACAACCTCAAACTCCGGTGTGAAGTGGTGGGGCTCCAAAACAAAGACGCCCCCCAAACGCCTAGCACGATCTAGGGCAAGGGATACCAGCCTCTCCACATCCCCGCTTGGCTGGGAGAGTAAAAATTTGTAAGCCTGGGGGGATATCTGGTACCCCTGGCTGATAACCTCTTCAATCGCCTTCCTGTGAGGCTCTTTCACAGCACACACGGTTACCTGGCCTGGATCACGTAGTCGACCCTCGCGGGGGCAAAGGTCTCTATAATCACAGCGGCTTCCTCGCCGTTGGCCACAAACCTGTGTCTTTCGCCAGGAGGGATATACCACGCTGCTCCCGGGGTGGCCCGCACGGTTTCATCGCCGCTTGTCAACTCGCCAGAGCCGGCGATCAGGGTCCCCATCTGTTCATGGGGGTGAGTATGCCAGTCAACTACCCCCCCTGGCTGTATAACAATATAACACATAGTGGCGTGCATCCCGTTTCCGATAATGCTTATCTCCACGCCGGGGACGGGATTCAAGCTTGGGGCCTTATCCCACTCTGTAGTCTTCATGGAACCATGTATGGGGTCAGGGTATTTGAATATTAACGGAGGCCCATGCTTCGCTCCAAGAGTAAGCCTTGAACCTCCTTCCTAAGGCTATACCGGTAGGGGATGCTGGAAGTATTCCTGTCTATGAAGCCCTTCTCGTAGAGCTTTTTCAAGAGCCTAGCTGTGTGTTCCCTGGTCTTCCCAATGACTTTCTGAACGTCCGGCCCGGAGGCCTCCCCCAGCTCCTGTATGACTTCCAACACCTTGAGTTCAGTCTCTGTAAGAGACTGGAGAACGTCCTCCTCCTTGATTGGGATGGGGGGAGCCACGTTGGAAGCCTTTACCGTGGCTATACGCTGGGCGGCTATCTTCTGGACTTGGGAACGCAATTCTTCCAGCGAGCTATCAATAGCCTCGATACGCTCCACCACAGGCCCCAACAAGTCTTCAGAAACCTCAGAGGCCCCTAATTCATCAATCTTTTTTAGGGCCTCCAGAGCCATCTCTCGGGCTTGATCCGTCTCCCGCTCAAGCCTATCCAGACCCGCCTCAGTCTTGAGAAGCTGCCGGGTAAAGCCCCGCGTTATGTTTTCCACCATTTCCCGGCTTGCCTCATATTCTGATGCGGCCAACTTGATTCTCTGGTGAAAAACATAGCTTGCCGCGACTAGCACTATTAAAAGGGAGAGGCTAATCAGAGCAAGCTCCATACTAGATATGAGGAATGCTTGGAGGTTAATTATACTTACGTAGAAATCGGGGAGCCGTTTGCTGCAAGGCGTTTAAATTCCATGGTTCGACCAATAGGTGATTGAATTGGGGCTCCAAAGGGCCAAGATCAACATCACTGGCAGGGTGCAGGGAGTTGGTTTCAGGCCATTCATCTACCGCATAGCCGTTCGCCACGGGTTGAAGGGGTATGTGATCAATCTTGGGGACGCAGGGGTGGAGGTGGTTGTAGAGGGGGACGCCCAAAACATCGAGGCATTCATACGTTCAATTAGAGAGGAGGCTCCACCGGTCTCTGAGGTTGAGGAGATTCATGTGAAACGGGGGGAGGCCACGGGGGAGTTCAAGGAGTTCATTATTGATAAGAGCAGGAGGGGAACCAGCGTGGCCTCGGGCATTTACCCGCCAGACATAGGAATATGCGACCAATGCCTAGCCGACATGGAGAGACCCGGTAGCCGGTGGTATCAATACCCATTCACGGCTTGCGCCTGGTGCGGCCCAAGGTTCACGGCTGTGGAGGCCCTCCCCTACGACAGGGAGCGCACCCACATGAGGGAGTTCCCCATGTGCGCAAGCTGTAGGCGGGACTACTTGGACCCTTTGGACAGGAGGTTTGACGCCCAGGGAATAACCTGCAGATTCTGCGGCCCCAAGATGAGCCTATACGACCAACACGGCAACCCCATCCACACCCAAAACCCAATAGAAGAGGCGGCCAACCTAATAACACAGGGATCCATAGTCGCCGTTAAAGGCATAGGGGGGATACACATTGCCTGCCTCGCCACCGATGACCAAGTACTCGGGGAGTTGAGGAAAAGAAAACACCGCGACCAGCAGCCCTTCGCCCTCATGTCACCCAGCCTGAAATCGGTGAAGAGCTTCGCAGAGGTGTCAGAGGCGGAGGAACACTGGTTAACATCGTGGAGGAAGCCAATAGTTGTTCTCAGGTTGAAGGGAGAAGGCCTCTCAAGCCTGGTAGCCCCCGGCCTGAACACTGTGGGGGTTATGCTCCCCTACACAGGTATCCAAACCCTCCTCTTGAAACACATCGACGAGCCAGCCGTGGTTATGACCAGCGGCAACAAGCGGGGACTCCCCATGGCCATAGACAATCCAACAGCTTTCCGAGAACTAAAAGACCTAGTTGACTACTTCCTCCTGCACAATAGGAGAATTGTGAACCGCGCCGACGACTCTGTCTTGAGAGTGATAAATGGCGCCCCAGCCATGATTCGTAGGTCCAGGGGATTTGTCCCCGATCCAATCAAACTCTCACAGGGGAAGGGCGTCGTCCTGGCTCTTGGGGCGGAACTGAGGAACGCCGCCGCCGTTGGCGTGGACAGGAGAGTCTACCCCACCCAATACCTGGGAGACGTAGACAGCCTGGAAACCCTTGAGTTCCAGGAAAAGGCCATGAACAGGCTGTTTAAACTGCTAAACATCACACGTAACCCAGATGTGATAGCCTGTGACCTCCACCCAGGCTACATGACATCACGTCTAGCCAGGGAGATATCACAGAAACAAGACATACCAGTTTTGGAAATACAGCACCACTTCGCACACATAGCCTCCGTGAAAGCCGAACACCATATCGAGGGAGAAGCCATTGGAATAGCCTTAGATGGCGCAGGATTTGGAGTAGACGGGAATATTTGGGGCGGAGAATTCCTTTTAACCTCTTCTACTGGCTTTAAAAGAATAGGGAGGCTAGAAAATCTTCCCTTTCCAGGGGGAGACCGCAACACTTACTTCCCCTACAGAATGCTAATACTTGCGCTTTCAAAGACTTTAACCGAACAAGAACTACGTGACGTCACAAAAAATCACACATCAACAGCCTTGGAATATGGGGAAACCGAGCTGGAGACACTGCTAAACAGCCTCAGTAAAGGAAACTATAAACAAACCTCCAGCCTCGGAAGGGTTCTTGACTCCATAGCAGCGCTTACAGGAGCTTGTTACCGGAGGACTTATGAAGGGGAGCCAGCCATCAAGCTGGAAGCCTTAGCTGAACAAGGCAAAGAATTTAAAACCAGTTTCAAACCCCAAATACGAAAAACCAACGGCCTATACGAGTTAAAAACCTCAGAAATACTATATTTCTTACTGGAACAGATAAAAACTCAGAAAAAACAAAATATAGCCCATATGGGCCAGAAAATCCTGGTTGATGGTTTGGTGGAACTAGCTATAACACTGGCCAATGAAACAGGCATAAACACATTCGCCTTATCTGGGGGAGTGTTTGTGAACGATTATATCACCAGCAAAGTCTCAAACAGCTTACAGAGCCGAGGATATAAGATCTATAGAAATCAACTAGTTCCACCGGGCGATGGGGGAACAGCGTTAGGACAGGCCTTTATCGCGTTAAACTCTGTGACGTAGCGTGATATCACAGGGTTTTAATGCTGGTCGGCTTTGAAAGCTCATTTATTACAGCAATCAACTCAGTCTCAAGGCCTTGGACCTCAGCATCACTCAAATCTTGTAGCTGCCTTAGCTGTTCTCCCAGTTGGTCGAATGCGTCAAAGACCTCGTCTTGAATGATGCCCACGTATCTGAGTAAAAGAATGGTCATAAAACTCTTCACCAGGTTCCTCCTAGCCTGGGACAGAGTCCTGCTAAAAGAGGCTCTGCTTACATATGTGTTTCTTATTTTCGCTTTTTCACTAGTTGTGGCTTGATTTTCGGTTAAAACGCGAAATGATTCATCAATTAAAATTGTTTCAAATTGTGTTTCTGTTAAAAAGCTGTTTTTTAGCAACGTTTGAGCTATTTCGTCTTTTAGGTAGTAATCGACGAATTCACGCACTCTAATCTGGGGTTCCATATTAGAGGCTCCGCGTTGAACAATAAAAGTGTAACCAAAGTTGTATACCGCTTGTGGTTCTTCCAATAATTGGAATAAACAAGTAAAATTTATAGAAACCAATAAAAAGCCACCTAAAACACTTGAAAAATTAACAGATAGAGGAAAGAAAGGGGTTTTAAAACCACTACTAGAATCTAACCCATGTTCACATTAAAAGACCTAGACCTTGACTACAAAGAGGTGGAAAACCGCATCACCTCACAGCTACGCTCCTACGTCGAAAAATCGGGATTAAAAGGAGGGGTGGTAGCTGTTAGCGGGGGGGTGGACTCCTCAGTAACCCTGAGCTTGTCCGTTAAGGCGCTGGGTCCAAGCCGAGTTACAGCGCTAACCATGCCTGAGAAGGATGTGACCCCAGAACGTGATATCAGGGATGTGATATCACTGTGTGAGGGGCTTGGGGTTACGTGTAACCTGGTGGATATCACGGATGTGTTTCATGTGATGCAGGGATCAATTGGTTTAAAGGGGGACAGGGTTGCCCTGGGAAACCTTAAGGCCCGGATTAGGATGGTTGTGTCCTATTTCTATGCTAACACCGAGTCTAAACTGGTCATAGGAACCTCCAATAAAACAGAGTTGTTGACGGGTTTCTTCACCAAGTTTGGGGACGGGGCCTGCGATGTTGCCCCCCTGGGGGACCTGTACAAGTACAATGTAAGGCAGTTGGGGAGGCACCTGGGTCTACCGCCGAAGCTTGTAGAGAAGACGCCGAGCCCGGGTTTTTATAAGGGCCAGACGGATGAGGGGGAGCTGGGCTGCTCCTACGACCATATCGACTTGATGTTGTATTCCTGGGAGAGGGGGTACACCGCGGGGGAGATAGCTGAAGGCCTTGGGCTTGACCCCGGTCTGGTACGCAGAATACTGCGAAGGGTGGAGGAAAACGAACATAAGAGGCGGCTCCCCTATATTGTGAAAGTAAGTAAAAGGTAGGTGGGATGCTGGATGGGGCGTAAAAGACAGAAAGTAGTCAAGGTAATCAGGAAAAAGCTCCCGGAGCAGTACCTCTGCCCTGAGTGTGGAAAGGACACTATTTCAATAGCCCTCCACAAGGACGAGGGTTATGGGAGGATCATTTGCACCAACTGCAACCTTAAAAGCCAGTTTCCCATACCCGCCTCAGCGGACCCCGTCGACGCCTACTGCATTTTCGTAGACCGGTATTACGGCGCCCAGGAGATCAGAGCCCCATGAGGGGCCCCGTGGAGAAATACCTCCTCCAAGAGATAGAGGACAAAGGGTGCATCCACCTAGCCCTAGTCGACCCTGAGAAGACAGCCCCCTTGGAGTGCGCACGAATGGCTCAAAGCGCTGTGGAGGGGGGGTCCTCGGCGGTGATGGTTGGAGGGTCTACACTGGGGTCACAGATCCAGCTGGAAACAGCGATTTCCGAGATCAAAAAGAGGGTTAAAGTCCCCATTATCCTCTTCCCCAACGGCCCCATGGGGGTCACGGCCAAGGCAGACGCCGTCTGGTTCATGTCCCTCCTCAACAGCGACAACCCCTATTACTTCATAGAGGCCCAGATGTTGGCCGCGCCCTACATTAAAAGAGCAGGCCTAGAGGCCATCCCCATGGGATACATAATAGCGGGGGAGGGGTGTGTTGCCGGCTACGTGGGCCATGCCAGGCCCATCAGCTTCAAACACCCCCAGCTAGCTGTGGGATATGGCCTGGCAGCGGAGGCCCTTGGGATGAGGTTCCTCTATCTGGAGGCGGGAAGCGGAGCCCCTCAACCCATCCCCCCCGAGATGGTTAGGATGGTTTCTAAGAGCATAGGCATCCCTCTAATCGTGGGCGGTGGGATAAGAACCCCGGAGGCCGCTAGGGAGGCCAGTGAGGCAGGGGCTAGCATTATTGTTACAGGCACATTGGTGGAGGACGGGGGCGAGGTTAGAAGCCGTGTGGCCGAGATAGTGGCCGCAGCAAAGCGTTGAATGGCCGTCCAACAGTGTTTAAAGCAGTAGGAGTTTATACAATCCCAATAACCCTGGGTGTGTATATTGCTCCGTGTTAAGATGCCTCCCCACTACGTTGACTACTTCCAAGAGCTGGAGGATAAACTCAACCAGCTTTACCAAGTAGCCACGGAGGCCAGGGCCAAAGGGTTGGACCCCGCAACGGTGGTGGAGGTGGCCATCACCTCGGACATAGCGGAGAGGATTGAGAAGCTCATCGGCCCCCAGGGCATCACTGAGCGAATGAGGGAGCTTGAGAGCCTGGACCGGAGGGAGATGAGCTTCAAGATAGCGCGGGAGATAGTCCTGGGCAGGTTCGGCGTGATGGAGAGGGAGAAGGCCGCCGACCAAGCGGTTAGAACCGCTTTGGCTATCTTAACCGAGGGGGTGACCATAGCCCCCATCGAGGGGATACCCGAGATTAAGATCAAGTCAAACCCAGATGGGAGCCAGTATCTGGCCCTATACTTTGCAGGGCCTATCAGGCCAGCGGGGGGAACCGCCCAAGCTCTCACCTTGGTGGTCGCCGATGTGGTTCGAAAAGCCTTGAACCTGGACAGGTGGAAGCCAAGCAAGGAGGCTGTGAACCGATTCATCGAGGAGGTGCGGCTCTACGAGCAGAGGGTTAGGAGGTTCCAATACCATGTCTCAGACGAGGACCTGGAGTTTGCCCTGGAAAACCTGCCCGTGGAGCCCACAGGGGTCTCCACAGATCCCTTCGAGGTCTCAAACTACCGGGATGTGCCTGGTATCGAGACTAACCGTCTGCGGGGGGGTGCTCTAATTGTGGTGGTGGATGGCGTTGTGGGTCGCTCCCGAAAGCTCTGCGGGATCTGCGAGAAGGTAGGGGTGGAGGGCTGGGAATGGTTAAACAGGTTGGACCATAGCGCGGGTGGGGAGGAGGATAACCATTCATCCCACGCCCAGTTCATGGATGAGATCATCGTGGGGCGCCCTGTTTTCAGTTTCCCAGGGGCCGAGGGGGGGTTCAGGCTTAGATATGGGAGGGCTCGAAACACTGGGCTGGCTGCCTGCGGGATACACCCGGCCACCATGGTGGTTTTAAACCAGTTTATGAACACCGGTCTTCAGCTCAGGGTGGAGCTCCCGGGGAAATCCGCGGCCGTCTGCCCCGTGGATAGCCTGGAGCCCCCCGTGGTTAGACTCAAGGACGGCTCGGTGGTGAGGGTTGAGACCACGGAGCAGGCATGGGATTTGGCCGACCAGGTTGACAAGATTTTATTCAACGGCGACATATTGTTCAATGCTGGAGACTTTATTCAGTTTAACCATCCCCTTTTGCCAAGCGGGTATGATGAGCACCAGTGGGTTCTGGACTTGGGGGAGAGGCTGGAAACACTGGGCCTTAAAACCGTGGTCGAGCTAACGGGGATAACACGGGAAAGATTGCTGGAGCTCGCAGAGGACCCCACCAAGGCCCCGACACCCCTGGAGGCCCTGA
>Ga0190334_1001195_pt1 | contig 11471 bp, 10 predicted proteins | sample 48720478_MG_FD_161270 | JGI IMG/M metagenome (GOLD analysis project Ga0190334, IMG submission 161270) | Hydrothermal vent sediment bacterial communities from Southern Trench, Guaymas Basin, Mexico - 4872-04-7-8_MG | ecosystem: Environmental > Aquatic > Marine > Hydrothermal vents > Sediment ...
GTTTTGGCAAATAGCCAAGTTTCTTTTAGTCGGTGTTTCTAACACTTTAGTTGATTGGGGCATTTTTAATCTTTTTATTCTTTTGACTGGCATTGCTACTGGTTGGCAGTGCTCTTTTTTTAAAGGGATTTCTTTTGTTGTAGCAGTGATTAATAGTTATTTTTGGAACAAATTTTGGACCTTTGAAAAAAAAGAAACCAAGAATGTTTCTCGAGAATTTATTTCTTTTATGGCTGTTAGTTTAATTGGCTTTTTAATCAATGTTTCTTTGGCTTCTTTAGTTATTAATATTATCAAACCGAAGTTTGGCATTGAAGAAAAACTTTGGGCTAACCTTGCTGCTGCTTTGGCTACTTTAGTGACAATGGTTTGGAATTTTGTTGGCTATAAATTAATTGTTTTTAAAAAATGAAAATTTTAAAAAATGAAAAATAACCAGGAAAAGAAAATCAATAATGATTTAATTGCTAGGCCACCGATTGTGGTTGTTTTAGGTCATATTGATCATGGCAAAACTAAACTTTTAGATGCTATTAGAGAAACAGAAATTGTTCAACAAGAAATAGGTGGGATTACTCAGAGCATCGGTGCTTACGAAGTTAATTTTCAAGGAAAAAAAATTACTTTTATTGATACTCCCGGTCATGAGGCCTTTATGACAATGAGAAGTTATGGGGCTAAAGTGGCTGATTTAGCTATTTTAGTAGTCGCTGGCGATGAAGGACCAAAAGAACAAACTTGGGAGTCGGTTAGGATTATTAAAGAAGCTGATATTCCTTTTTTGGTTGCTTTGAACAAAATTGATAAACCAGGATGTGATGTTTTGAAAACAAAGAAACAACTGGCTGAAGGAGGAGTTTATTTAGAGGGCTATGGAGGTGATATTCCTTGCTTAGAAGTTTCGGCTAAAGAAAAAAAAGGTATTGATGATTTGCTTGAATTAATTATTTTGATGAGCGAGATGCTTGAACTTAAAGCTAATCCAAATAATTTAGCTAGAGGTTTTGTTGTTGATTCTTTTTTGGATAAAAAAAGAGGGAATTCGGCTTCTTTAGTAATCAAAGATGGCACACTTCGCCAGGGTGAGTTAATCGCTACTCCTTCAAGTTTTGGTAAAATTAGAATTTTGGAGGATTGTTGGCAGAAGCCAATTAGAGAAGCAAGTTTTTCTTCGCCAGTTTTGGTAGTTGGCTTTGAGAACTTGCCGAAAATCGGTGAAGAATTTTTAGTTTCCCAAAATAAAGATGATTTACTGAGATTTCAAGAAGAAAAAAAAGAAAAAGAGGAAGAGGGAGAGAGAAAAAAAATTATTGAAGAAAAAGAAACTAAATTGCCATTTTTCAAACTTATTCTTAAAAGTGATACTTTTGGTTCTTTAGAAGCTTTGGCTAGAGTTGTTTTAGATATTAAAGAAAAATATAAAGAAAAGGTAGTTTTAGAAATTATTGCTAAAGGTATTGGCGAGGTTTCTGAGAGCGATTTAAAAATGGCGACTTCTCTGACCGCTCAACCACTAATTCTGGCTTTTAAAGTTGGAGAAGGGAAAAATATTGGTTTTCTTTTAGAAAAAGAAAAAATTCCTTTAATTAAAAATGATTTAATCTACAAAATAAAAGAGGACGTGGAAGATTTTATTAAAAAGTCTCTGGCAGAGAAAGAGAAAATTTATCTTGGTCAATTAAAAGTTTTGGAAATTTTCAGTTCAACTAAAAAGAAAAAATTAATTGGTGGAGAGGTTTTTGAAGGAGAAATTAAAAACAACTCTTCTTTTCTAGTTTTTCGAGAAGAAGAGGAAATTGGTCGAGGAAAAATTTTAAGTTTGAAAAAAGAGAAAATGCCGGTTGATTCAGTTTCTGCTGGCAATCTTTGTGGTTTATTGATTGAATGTCATACTGAAATTCAAAAAGGAGACATTATAAAGACGATAAAGAGAGTATAAGAACTTTAATTGTTTTTTATGCAAGAAATTATTTATACTGACGGCGGGGCAAAAAATAATCCTGGGCCAGCCGCTTTGGGCGTTTATTTTGTTAATCTAAACAAAAAATATAGTCAGTTTTTGGGAGAAAAGACAAATAACGAAGCCGAATATTTGGCAGTTATTTTTGCCTTAAAAAAATTAAAGAAATTAATTGGCAAGAAGAAAGCCAAAGAAACAATAGTTGAAGTTAGAAGCGATTCTTTACTTGTTTGTTCTCATTTCAATCGTTTGTATAAAATAAAAGAAAAGAAACTTTTTCCTCTTTTTATTGAACTTTGGAACCTTTGTCTCGATTTTAAAAAAGTTAATTTTAAACACATTAAACGCGAAGAAAATAAAATTGCTGATTCTTTAGTCAAAAAAGAATTAGTTAGAAGTCAAAGTCAATTATGCTTCGGCAGTCAGTAAAAAAACTTCAACTTTCGGCTCATAGTTTAACCTTGAAAGAGGTTTTTTCTTTAAGTCAAAGCTCGCTTAAAGGTATTACTGAAAAAGAAGCCAAAGAAAGATTGAAAGTTTTTGGCAGGAATAAATTGCCAGAAAAGAGGCCTCTTAATTTTTTTGATTTCCTTTTTTCTCAGATAAACAATTTCTTAGTTTATATTATTTTTTTCAGCGCTTTAATTTCTCTTTTTTTAAGAAGGTTTATTGATGCCTTCTTTATTATTTTAGTTATTTTATTGAATGTTATCATTGGTGCTTTTCAAGAATATAAAGCTGAAAAAACTTTTGAGAAACTTAAAAAATTAATTAAAGAAAAAGTTAGAGTTATTAGAGAAGGCAGAGAAGAAATAATTTCTAAAGAGGAAGTTGTTCCCGGAGATGTTTTAGTTTTAAGAAAGGGCGATAAAGTGCCGGCTGATGCTCGAGTGATAGAATCATTTGGTTTGTCTTGTAATCAAGCAAGTTTGACTGGTGAATTTTTTCCTCAAGAAAAAAATTCCGAGATTCTTCCTTTAGAGACCGAAATCACTGAAAGAAAAAATATAATTTTAGCCAGTTCTTTGGTTGTCGCTGGGGCTGGTAAGGCAATTGTTATTGCTACTGGCCTTGATAGTTATTTGGGTAAAATTTATCAACTATTGTTTGAAAAAAAATTTAAAGAAGAGAAATCCTTACTTCAAAGAAAAATTGAAAAGTTTGTTAAAGTTGTTGTCAGAATTATTATTTCTTTAGTTTTCTTGAACGGAATAATTGCTTTGGGTAAGGGCTATAAGTTTAGCGATGTTTTTCTAGCCAGTGTTTCTCTGGTTGTTTCAGCTGTTCCTGAAGGTCTTCTGCCTTTAATTACTATTGTTTTGATTTTTGGCGCTCGAAATCTTTTTAGAAAAAAATCTCTTTTGAGGCGGCTCTCGTCTTTGGAGACATTGGGTTCAATAACGACGATAGTTACTGACAAAACTGGTACTTTAACAGAAGGAAAAATGACTTTGGTGAAGATATTGGCTTTTGCTAAAGGAAAATTTATTCCAACCAGTAAGAGTTATAGAGCAAACGGCATTTTTTCTTCTCATTATCTTGCTTTAAGGACATCCGTTTTATCTAGTGATGCTTTTATTGAAAATCTTGACAAGCCAGTGAAGAGAATGATTGTTAGGGGCTCGCCAACAGAAAAAGCCATTGTCTTTGCTGGTTTAGAGAATGGTTTAATAAAAAACGAATTATTAAAAAACTTGCCTCAAGTTGATTTTTTGCCTTTTGATTCTGAAATAAAATTCTCTGCCTCTCTTAATTTAGACAAAAAGAAAAAGGTTTTTCTTTTTTCTCTTTTGGGTTCTCCAGGGGTTATTTTGGAAAAATCAGTGAAACTTTACGACCAAGGGAAATTAGTTAAGCTGAGCGAAGAAAAAAGAAAAAAAATTGAGAGAGAAATAAATAAATTGACTGAAGAAGGTTACCGAGTTTTGGCTTGTGCTTTTAAAGAGATCAAGAAAGAAAATTACCAACAATCAATTCCTCTAAAAAATTTGTCTTTTGATTTAAATTTTCTTGGTTTGTTGGTTTTAGAAGATCCTTTAAGAAAGGAATCTTTTTCTACTCTAAAGATTCTTAGAGAGGCCGGTGTTAGAACGATTATTGCCACTGGTGATAACAAATTAACGGCTTTTAAAGTGGCTCTTAATCTTGGTTTAAAAATTAAAAAAAGGGAAATTGTTCTCGGTTCACAAATTAGAGAAATGGAAAGAGAAGAATTGAAAGAATTGGTTAAGAAAAGAAATGTTTTTGCTCAAGTTGTCCCAGAAGATAAATTAAAAATAGTTGAGGCCTTAAAAGAAAATGGAGAGATAGTAGCAATGGTTGGTGATGGAGTTAATGATGCTCCTTCAATTAGGAGAGCTGATGTTGGTGTTGTTTTGAATTCGGGTAGTCAGATAACTAAAGAATCAGGCGATTTGATTTTAGTAGACAATAACCTGAATTCCCTTAAAGAATCTATTATTGAAGGCAGAAACATTGTTGAGAATTTAAGAAAAGTAATTATTTATCTCCTTAGTGATGATTTTTCTGAAATTATTCTTTTTATTTTTGCTATGATTTTTTCTTTGCCTTTGCCTTTATTGCCAACACAAATTCTTTGGATAAATCTTGTTGAGGATGGTTTACCTGGTATTGCCTTGGCTTTTGAGAAAGAAAAAGTTAAAGAGTTGCTGAAAAGGCAAAAAGAAAAAGGAGAGATTCTTACTAAAGAAATTAAAGAGTGGATGGTCTGGGTAGGTATTATTACTGGTTTGACTGCTTGTCTCTCTTTCTTTATTTTTCTCCAGTTTTTTTCTTTAGAAAAAACCAGGACTATTCTTTTTGCTCTGATGGCTTTTGATTCTTTGGTTTATGCTTTTTCCTTAAGAAATTTAAGGAAGTCAATTTTTAATATCAATATCTTTGCCAATAAGTATTTGAATTTTTCTTTACTTTTCGGTTTATTAGCTCTTTTATTTAGCGTTTATTCTCCTTGGGGAGAGAGGATTTTTTCCTCTTTGCCGCTTAATTTTCTTGACTGGCTGATTGTCTTTTCGATTTCTCTTTTGGAATTACTTTTTATTGAGATTGCCAAAAAGAAAATCCTTAGAGGTTAAAAAAAGGAGATTGACTGGGCTATTTTTAGTTGGATTTCTTTAACCCCTTTGTTTAGACAGTTTTTCAGAATTTTTTCTTGTTCTTCTTTTGGCAATTCTTGGTTTAAAACAATTTCTTCTATTTCCATTTTACCATTAAGAACAACTTTAATGCCTTTTTCTTCTATTTCAATTTTTTCTTTAGCCAATTTTTCCTTTAGTTCTTTAATTTCCTTTAATTTTTTTAATTTATCAAACATATTTTTTTAGGTTTTAAGTTGATTCTTATTTTACTCAAAATTTATTATTAAGCAAATTTCAAATTTAATTGCGATCGCTTTTATTTTTGAAATTTGGAATTTTCTTTAATTTGAATTTTTGGGCAAGAAAATTTGACCAAGGACGGACCTTTCCTAGACGCTTTTAGCCAGTTGCCAATTGCCAACTGCCAATTGTCAATTCTGAGGTCTGCCCTTGCCGGTTTTCTTTTCTCTCAATCATAATAATTTTTGACATTTTAGAGATGTCAAAGATACATTTCATCTTTTGTAGTATTGGATAAAAACTGACTATTAATATTCTCACATTCTTAAGAATGTGAGAATATTTTCAAAACTTGACAACTTGTTAAAAATATGTTATCATTAGCCAACCTTAACAATTAAATAAATGGAAGAAAGAGAGGTCTTCCTTGCCAGAGCCATCAAAAAATTTGATGGTTGTGGTAGGAGGTTTAACCCCTAAAAAATAAAATAAGGAGGTAGAAAGAATGAGTAAGAATGCAAAAAAGAAAAAAGAATTGACAAAAAAAGAGTATGTTTTGTCTAAAATGGTTTTAAAGGAAGGGATCAAGAGAATGAGACAGGGGATTTTCCATATTAGGTCGGCAATGCTAAATACAGAGTTTAAGGAAATCGAAAAAGATATTTTGTGGTGTGAAAATATTATTCAGATATTAGGAGTGCAAGCGATGATTCATCTCATAAAGACAGCAGGAAAGGACAGGCTTATTTCTAAGGATGAAGTGGAAGATTCTATAAGAGAGATTCTGGAAACAGATCATTAATAAAAATAAAATATTTTTTAGGAAAGGAGGAAAAAATGAAAAACATAATAGGCGTTATTTTAATTCATGACGGTTTTGATTATGAAATTCAAAAGAGATTTCCTGCTTACGATGTTTTTATATCTGAAAGTTGTCCTGATAGTATAGAGAGCAAGATTAAGATTGAATGCCATAATACTGCAGATGTATTTAGAACTGAGTGCGTGTTTGTGAGGCATTTTCTTGCATATCGTCCAGGGTATAGATATCTCTTTTCGTGCAATGGCACGTTGCCTATTATTAAATGGTTGCAAAGATTGGGTTTTAAATTGATAGGTGATCCATATGAAGATTTATAGAATAAAAATTCCTATTAATAAAAAGGAGGTGATGTCAAATGAAACGATTCAAGGCAGCCGCAAAGCGGTTGCTTCTCTCTAAAAGGTTATCAGAAATGGTAATCTTTTAGAGGGAGGTAACTCCCGAGCATCTTAAAAAATTTTATAAGGAGGTGAGAATTATGGATTTTTACACTATTTTTACTAAACTTCCAGAAAGAGAGAAAAAAGTAATTGAAAAAGCGTTAAAGTTTGTAGGATCTTCTTATGCAGCTCTTAAAATGCATTATAAGAGTCAGAATTATTCTCTTCTTAAGAAATCAACTTTTGAATTGCGTTGTAGAGCAGGAGTGGAATTGCATATGACGAAAGATTTTCTTTCTTTGTTTCCTGGCTTAGAGAGAACTCTTTCTTGTTCCCCTTCAGAGTCAGTAGAGTGGTCGGAAATAGCGTGGGAAGTATGGCGGCTTACTGGTATCAGTAGTATTTTCACCGAACAAATTCCTGTGGCAGTGTTAATTATTCTTACAACTGTTAATGGAGAGTTAAGGAGTAAGGTTGAGAAAGGAATAGAATATTATGCGAAGAACAAAAAAATAGATGATTCAGTGATAATTGCGGCTAATGACTATTTAAAAAACCTCCCAGAGAGATGTGTTTCTGCGACTGTAGATCAGATCATCGAAGTTAGTAGAAAGTATGTGTTTGAGCTTCCTTATCTTTCATATAATGATGTTCACGGTTTACTGAAAGAGGGTGTTAGTATGGGAGAATTGAGAAGAAATAAACCTGGCGAGTTAGAAATTCCCTTTTGGTGGAGAGTCAAAAATTTTAATTTAACTGTTTATCAGTATAAATCTTCAGAGATTCTAATGAGCCAAATTTTCTCTAGTGATAAGTTCTGAGTTCTGGGCTTTTTGTCCCAAATCCAAAAACTCATCTTATCGCCAAGAGAGAATTAAGGAAATTCCTGATTTAAGATTTTTCTCGGGTTCATTCAAAGGAGGTGAGAAAAAAAGAACCCAGAGGGAAGTCTTAACAGGAACTTCCGAAGGCTCTTTTTTAAATAAAAAGAAGTTTAAAAAAATAAAAAAGGAGTGGGCACGATGGAAAAAGAGATAATAATAGTTAAGTCATTAAAAGAAATGGAAACCCAGGTAGTTTCCAAAGTAAAAGAAGAAGCTCAAGTAGTTGATGGGAGAATCCTGGAAATTTCCTGGAGCAACTGGCATGAAAACAATTGTCCTGAAGTTTATCACGTTCTTGCTTGTTCTCCGGAGGCATTAGCAAGAGAGTTGATAGGACTCTATCAGAAAGAATATAAAGAATTTCGTGAAATCTTCCGGAAAGAGTTAGAGGAAGTTGGAGAAAAAGTTTTTCCCTTCGTAGTAAGATTATTTGGGAAATGTTTTTGTTTTTCTTCTAAAGAGTACTTAGCTGAGGTAGGTACGGAAATATCTCCAGGAAAGTGGATGAAGAAACTGGAACTTTTACATACCTTTCTCTATGTAAATGTAGATTTTTGGAAGTTACCGGAGATAAAAGTATTGGTTAAAACTTAGAAGTGAAATAATTTCTAAGGAGGTGATGTCAAATGAAATAATTCAAGGCAACCGCAAGGCGGCTGCCTCTCTCTAAAAGGTTATCAGAAATGGTAATCTTTTAGAGTGAGGCAACTCCAAGCATCTTAAGAAATTTTATTAGGAGGTTTTAATATAGGAGAAGTAATTTATATTATAAGGTGTAAGTGGTGCGGAAAATTCCTAGAAGCACTAAACGAGAATGAATATCAGGAATTATTAAGACAAGCGCCTTCAGGAAAAGTAATTTGCGATGAATGTATGAGGCCGGTGCTCAGAGCAATGGAAGAACAGGGAATGCTTATGGAGGAACAAGGTTTGATTCCTCTAAAAGATAAGAATTTTTAGCCTTCGACAAACGAGGACTTTAAAGGCAAGGATTTTTCCTTGTCTTTTTTATTATTTAAAAAATTCCCCCTGGTTTAGGTTTTTTATTGTAAAAGAGAGAATATATTTTGACACTTTTGGAGAAATTATTAAAATTTGAAAACAAAAAGTTCATTAAGTTCTGTTAAAAATAAGGTTCTTAACGGAATAATTAACAAAACTTAAAAGGTTGAAATCTTTTAGCTGGAGATCGAATAAGTTAAGAGAAAATTAAAAACTGCTTCTAATATTTTGATACCGGAGTGAATAGATATAATACAGGTTATATTATTTATTATACAAGTAATCATACAAGGTCGACAATTCATTTTAATTATTTGACATAAAATATGAGTTTTGAAAAACTAAAATTTGAGCAATCAAAAGCAAAAAAAGAAACAAATAAAGAAAGAAGTCCTGAGAGTGGAGAGGAAAAGAAGGAAAGGGAAGAGCTGGTTGAAAAGAAAAAGATAGAAGGAGAAGCAAGAGGTGAGATGGTAAAAGAAGAAGAAGGACTTTCTGAAAAAAATAAAGAGGTAAGAAAAAGAGAAGAAGTTGAAGAAATTATTAGAAATGAATTACAAAGAATGGAAAGTAAAGAAACCGAATCAAAGATTTCTATGGAAAAAAGAATAGTCGAATTAAGAAAACTAGAAGAAGTACTTGACGAACAGTGTGTTAAAGCATGGAAAGATTATTTAAAATTCCCATCATTACGGACACTAAAAGGGTGGAGAGAATTTATTACCGGAGAACACGAGAGGCAAGCTTCAGAAAAGTACAGGGATCTTATGAATAAAGCGAATGCTATTAGAAGCTTATTGCACGAGATGAGATTAAGGATGATGTATTACGAAGATATAAAAGAATGCATGGAAAAAGGCAAATTTCTTTCCGATAGTTCTGTAAAAGATCTTCGGAAAATAACAGGAGGTAGACTAGATAACCTTCTTGATGCTTTGCAGGATAAAGAAAGTGGCATGCTTTATGGAGACAAACTGACTTCTAAGGAATTAAAAGTAATAGAAGATGCCCTTCGAATTAATGACGCAACTACTTTTGAAGTTGAACGTGCAGAGGAAATTAAAAAATCATCAAGAGAGCTTTCTCGTCAATTTGAAGAACAAGATATTGGTAAAGGAACAAAAATAAGACTTGATAATGGCGATGAAGGCTGGGTGCGTAGTTTTAATCGTGAAGAAGGCATTCTTGAAATTTATCTTAATCCCAGACTCACAAAGATTGCTTCTTATGATGTGAGAGAGGTTAAGAAAATTCAGCGCATAAAAGAATCTAAATCGGAAAAGATATTAAGAAGAGTGTCAGAAATTTATCGCTCGGTTATGGAGGGTTAAATAATTTGTAATTGCCAACCATTTTGGCAACTGTAAACAACGTTGTCTACAATAAAAGAGCCTTCTTTAAAGGAAGCATATATGATAGGATTAAAGAGAATAAATGTCGAACAAAAAACTTTAACTCCTAAAATTCTACCATATGTAATATCATTATAAACCGGCGAGGTCTACTCTTGTCAGCTTTCTCTTTCTCTTAATCATAATAATTTTTAACATTTTAGAGATGTCAGAGGCGTATCTCATCTTTTGTAGTATTGTATAAAATCTCAAAAAACCGGTTATTAATATTCCAACATTCTGCAGAATGTTGGAATGTTTTATTTGAGGTTTTTAAGGTTATAAGTTATTTAGGAAAACTTTTTAGCAACTATTTCTTTCATTTTCAAACTAAAATTCAAAGTAAAATTTAATTCATCCGCTCACCGGTATTCTAATGTTCTTAAGAACATTAGAATGATCAAATCTCGAAAAACTGATCCAGCACCACTTTGCTTAAAACGTTCTTTAGACAAGAGAGATAAAAAAGCCTTTTAGATCTTTTTGCCACACTTAATTAGGATAAAAGTGATGCTGGGTTTAAGGTCTTTAAGGTTGTAAGCCGTTTCTTTTAGATGTTTTTTCTTTTTGCTATAAAAATTTATTACGTAATTTGTTACGTAACAAGTTACGTAATTTGTTACGTAATTAATTACGTAATTCGTTACGTAATTTTTTTTATTTGGACACAAAGAGCAAAAGTAATTAAATTTGTTTTAACCACACACATTTTGCACTTTGGATAATCTAAGGAATTCATTAGGCGAAAGTCCATTTAAGGCACAATGTTCTAAATTATTGTATTCATTATTCCATATATTTAACTTCATTTCCAGATCTTTGAGACCTCTAAATTTGTTTTTCATATAAAACTTCTCTTGATCTTCTCTGTGGCTCCTTTCAACTTTGCCATTTTGTTGAGGCTTACCTGGATCAATCAGATAATGAATGATATTAAGTTCTTGACATAGAAGATCAAAAGAATGGAGTTTTGGATTTAAAGGATCAGAGCTTTTAAGGTAGCCAGTATATCTGTTGGTAAAACAAGGATCATTGTCAGTTTTAATAGCTCTAATTTTAAAAGGAGAAACTTTGATTAATTCTTTTAAAAATTTAATTGAACTAGAATTACTTGGACTTTCATAGATTTTCATAAATCTCCATCTACTTGCACAATCTATAGCAGTATATTGATAATACCTTTTATTTTCAATCTTTTTTGGCACATATTTGATATCGATTTCAACTAATTCTCCTGGCTTTAAAGGAATTCTAACATATTTGTATTTAATCTTTCTTGTTCTGTATTTTCTTACTAACCCTTCATTTTTGATTATCTTATGAATAGTGTTTTTATGAAGAAATATATTCTCTTTTTGCAAAGACCACTTCAGCTTCAAAGCACATTTACCTGTTTGTTTTCTTAATTCAATAACCCTTTCTTTAATTCTTATTGGTGTTTCTTTGGGATTAGTTTTAGGCCTTTTTGATTTATTTTTCAAACCTTCTATTCCATTTTTCCGGTATTCAGCTAACCAGTATTTAAGAGTTCTTTCTGAAAATGGACATATTTCTGCCATATCTTTAATAGCTATCTGTTTATTTAAAATTGGTTTAATCCATCTATATTTTTCTTCTTTTGTTGATTTGGGCATAGTATTCATATGCCCTTAGATTATCTCAAAAAGTGCAATATGTGTATGGACATTACCAC
>Ga0190334_1001196_pt1 | contig 11466 bp, 7 predicted proteins | sample 48720478_MG_FD_161270 | JGI IMG/M metagenome (GOLD analysis project Ga0190334, IMG submission 161270) | Hydrothermal vent sediment bacterial communities from Southern Trench, Guaymas Basin, Mexico - 4872-04-7-8_MG | ecosystem: Environmental > Aquatic > Marine > Hydrothermal vents > Sediment ...
CATCCCTTATCTCCTAATAAAATAGTACGAATTATGATGTCTTTTGTCAATAACTGTAAATAAAGAGCTGTTCAGCTGTTCAGCTTGGGGCTGTTCGGCTTTTCCTATCTTGCCATAAACTATTACCTTAAACAAATTGATCAAGGTAGATTGTGGGTTAGAGGCTTTTGCAGATGCTTTTTACTCATCTTTCACCTCATATTCACACATTTATACACATACCCCTTTTAGTTCCTTCATTTTTTATCTTTTGATTATTCTCCAATAACCGCTCTTTCTTGACCCCTCTCGTTTAAGAATTGATTTGTTTTTTAATTTCTCAATCTTCCTTTTAATTGTCCTCTCATTCATCCCTGTCTTTTTAGCTAATTCTTTTATTGTTATTTTTTCATCTTCTAATATCAACAAGATTATTCTTTTTTCATTTTCCGATAATTTTTTTATTGGGACATTTATTGGGACATTTATTGGGACATTTATTGGGACATTCCCAATATTTTTAGACAACTCTTCAAAGGGTTTATCTTCCTTCTTAAAAACTATTGTTAAGCCTCCGTTATATCTAAAATCAGGCTCTGGTAGTCCTGCCCTCTTACAACGTTCTATGATATTAATTGTTCCTCGCCCCCATATTTCAATATACCCGGCTCTGAAAAAAGCATTTGCAATATCCGGATTTGCCGGATCAGATCTGTGTTTTACTTTAAGGGTTTCCACTGTCCATCCCGGAGGTAATTCTCCCGAATTATTTATCCAAAGCATACTCTCATAAACACTTATTTGCACGGGGCTTCCGCTTGTATAATCTTTATGGATAATAGCATTGAGGATAGCCTCACGGAGTGCTTCCTCAGGATAATCATATGTTTCACTTCGTGTTAAACCTTCATAAGTAATATTGGCTTTCAAATATTTTGTAAGCAACAAATCCATCGTTTTTTCAACTTGTTCGAACAAACTTCCATGTATTTCATCCTGATAAAGCAATTCCGTATGTGTGCGAAAAAATCCTATTTTTACATAAGCTCCGGTAACAAGTTTTTCAGGGTTTTTCCCAAAAGATAGGATTGCCGCTCTTTTTAACCCGCCCTGATTATACATTCCCAAAAGGTTAAGCAAATTTTCATTACTATCTTCTATATCTTCAATAGGTATTCTTTTTGCTCGTTTGGCTCTTTTTCTGAAAATACTAAAAGCTTCTTCGGACAAATCAGCTAAGGTAAAACCATAAGCAGTGATTCCATCCCATTTTTTCCCCATTTTCTTTAAGAACATTTTTTCAAGAGCTGGACCTTTTAACTCTTGAAGTGTGCTGCCTGAACGATAATAAAACTTACCACGATAAGAGATTGGTGTATTATAAGGTTCAACAATAATTTCAATATACTTTTTCCCTTCTTTTTCAAGGAGGTTTACATCCGCCATAACACCAAGTATATCACGAATCTTATTTGGCAAATCTTCCATAAGTTTTTTAATGTTCTTCAAACCAACTACATTTCCCTTATCATCAACACCAATATAAAGAATTCCACCATTAGCATTAGCAAATCCTGATATCCATTTCAAATAATCATCCCGCCAGCCACTTTTAAACTCAATATTTTGATTTTCACTCATAATTTACCGTAAAATATACATTATTTTAATATTTTTAATTATTATATTTTTTGTTAAAAAAATCAATATAACTTCATTTACTAATTATGTGAGCTTCTTAACTATCATTCTTAGTGGGGTTTTTCTATTCTTTCCTTCTCAACTTTCTTTTACTTTCACACATCTTCATACATCCACATTCACTTCTTTCCCCTTACATTCACACTATTCAATGATGTATTCTTCTCACAATTTTTTACTATCGTACCCAACTTTCTCAACAAGTGCCGCATTTCACTGCTCCTCTTCATCCCTTAAACCTCTCCCACTCATCCCTATTTATTTTTTTCTCAATTTTCGGATCTATGATTTTGATTTAGGGATAATATTTTACCTGTCCCCTAATTAGACCTATTCGTTTACTTGACTTTTTCTCTTCTATATTTTATAAAAAAGATAGGTAAAGATAGCTAAGAAGAAGATATTTAGGGAATGGAGATAAACTAATGAACAAAGACAATTTTTTTAATGAGATGAGAAAACATTCTAAAATAAAGCTTAATATTTTTGAAGAAACTCTTAAAGTTTCCATAAGCATAGCAAATGAGATGGCCAAAAAATTTAATACTTATAATTATGTTTACATTGATCTTTTTGCAGGAACAGGATTATATCAATCGGGAGAAAAAGGTTCCCCTTTAAGAGCAATTAATATTATTTTAAATCATAAAAAAACGAAGAATAATAAATTAAAAAATTTCTTTGTTTTGTTTGTAGAAGAAAACAAAAAACATTTTTTATTCTTAGAAACAGAGATTAAGAAAAACAAAGAAATATATGAAAAGTACAATATTTTTATTGAAATTAAACAAGGTAAGTGGGAAGAACATAAAAATTGTATAAAAGAATATCTGAAAAAATCTACTTTTGGCTTTTTATTCCTTGACCCTTTTATTTCTATAAATTTTAAAGAGTTTAACAATATAATAAAGGATAGATCAATTAGATTCAAAGAAATAATGATGCTTTTTAATCTCCATTCAATTATAAGAAACATTGATAATGAGAAAGCACTCTCAAGTTTGGAAAAAATCTTAAAAATAAAATTTGACAAAATAATTGAAAGCGATAAACCGGATGAGGAAATCGCTCATCACATACAAAAGTTTTTTGACAAAGATTTTAAAACAGGAATAAGTATTCCTATTGATGTGAAAGGAAAACTTAAAAAAATTGATTATTTTATTTTATTCCTATTTACAAATAGCATAGGTGTTGCTGATAGTTTTTTAAAAGCCTATGGTTCCAGAATATCAGAATTATATCCTCACAAAAAAGGAGGGTTTGACCAAGGTTTTAATTTAAAAAATGATATAAATGAATTTTTAAAATCAAAGCATTCTGCAACACTATACGATTTGATTGTTTACTTTCATAAAAAAGTAGTTTCATGGAAGAAAGCTATTAATGTTAGTGTTGAAGTCCCCACTTTAAAAAATTTGAGAGAGATATTAAACAAGATGGATTCGGATGGAAAAATATTAATCACATCCTCTGCTCCGCAATTATTAGGAAAGAGAAAAAAATTATTATCAAAAATAAGAAGAAAAGAAGATATGGAAAAAATAAAAATTGAAAAAATACCTAAAAGATAATATATTATGATATGAGAAAAACAATAAGGAAAAAATCTCTTCTTTATAAAAGTAAGGTAGAATACGGCTCTTGGACAATAAATCATGTGGAGGGGTGTTCTCACGGGTGTAAATTTCCCTGCTATGCTTTTATGATGGCTAAGAGATTCGGTAAAGTTAAAACTTATGAAGAATGGAGAGAGCCTAAAATAGTGGAAAATTCAATTGAACTATTAAAGCAAGAAGTGAAAAGATACAAAGGTAAGATAGATTTTGTCCATCTTTCATTTACAACAGATCCGTTTATGTATGATTTCGAAAGAAAAGCTCTTTTGCCGGAAGTTAAAGAATTAACACTTAAAATAATTAAGTTTTTAAATGAAAATAATATTAGAGTTACCACTTTAACAAAAGGGTACTATCCTGATGAAATATTAACCGGTGATTTTTTACCTGAAAATGAATATGGAATCACTCTTGTTTCCTTGAACCCTAAGTTTAAAGAAAAATTCGAACCTTTCTCAGCTCCTTATGAAAAGAGAATATCTTCTCTGGAAAGACTTGCATTAAAAGGTCTAAACACATGGGTAAGCATAGAACCTTTTCCAACCCCTAATCTTGATCCTACAGCTTATGATATTGAAAAACTATTGGATAGAATCTCTTTTGTGAAAAAGATTGTTTTCGGGAAATTAAATTATAATGTAAAGTCAAATAAATTTAAGAATAATAAAAGCTTTTATGAGAAAGTAGCAAGAAAGATAATTGATTTTGCAGAATCACACAATATAGACTATCATATAAAATTCGGAACGCCTGGAAGTATAAAAGAAACGGTCAAAATTTTTACAAATAAAAAAGTAGGAAGTTTTAGCCGCTTGTAAATTGTATGTAATTCTGATAGTATAAATTATTAATCCTTTGTTAAATAAAGGAGAATAAAAGATGAAAAGAAAGGCATCAAAAAAACAAGAAATTAAAAAATTGGGAAAAAAGTTAAAAACAGCGGAATTTATTTTTACTGATCCTAAATATACACAAAAGGCAGAACAAAAAGAAAAAGAGATAAATAATATACCTGACGAATATTTAATTAAATCTTTTACTATTTAAAAAGTAATTTTATGAAAATAGTGGAATATAAAGAAAAAATTTGGGAAGCATTCAAAAGCAGAGGGCGAACATATTTGGGGATAAAAAGTTATATAGAAGGGTATGCTGAGGAGGTAAATAAAAGAGATATCTCTGTTGTCATTGAGAAAGATTATATTGATAAGGATTATTTAATTGATTATGCTAATTATTATGCAAGATGTTATGATGATATTTCTAAGAAAACAGAGCGATACCATTTTTTCTTGGGAAAAGTTAAAACTATAAAAGAATTGTTTGACTCTAATATAACAGATACTTTAGATAAATATAAACATTCGGTAAAAGAATTAAACAAAAGATATATAGGTTTTGTAGTAAAAAGGCCATTAAAAGAAGCAAAAATAGGAAGAACTATTTTAAAACGATACCCGTCGGAAACAAAAAATAGAAATATCAGATATCTTAATGTGTTTTCCCAAAATTCGATTCATCTTTTCGGAAGAACTCTGGAAATAAACACACTCCCTTATCAAGAACAAGACAATGCGGTTTCAGCTTGTGCAACGATTGCTTTATGGACAAGTTTACAAGCATTAGGTTATAAATTCAACAAGTCTTCCGATTTATCCCCCTCAGAAATAACATCATTAGCTTTTGAATCAAATTCAATTATTTCATCACGAAAATACCCTAATAATGGTCTTACAATGTATCAGATAATCTCAACATTAAGAGAATTAGGTTATGAAGTTACACCCTATTTTTTCAAAAATGATTCGGAAAAGAATTTGCTAAAAGGTTTGATAAGAACATATGTGAATTTTGGAATACCGTTATTAGTAGGTTTGGAATTAACTAAGAGAAATAGGGAACAAGATTATCATGCTGTTGTAATTACAGGTTTTAAAGAAAACACAGAAAAAGAGATTATCCAACTTTATGTTCACGATGATCAAATCGGCCCGTTTTGTAAAGTCAAACTAAAGGATGGAAATATTTTTAATTGGGAAAATGAATGGACTGAAAGAAGGGGGTATGTTTCAATGAAACCTATGTTTCTATTTGTCCCTATCTATCATAAAATAAGATTATCATTTACAAGAGTAAGTGAGATCTGCAATGCTTTAATGGAAAGCTTGAGAGAATATAATTTCAGTAAAGAGATATTATTATTTGAAAGTAATGATTATAAAGAATCTGTTTTAAAATACTTTTTTAAAAACAAAACATTGTTTTTCGAAGAAGAAGGTTTTAAGACAATGAAAAGAATGTTGCAAGAACAATATCCTCACTATATATGGGTAATAAGATTATACAAAGATAATAAAAGATTTGCGGATTATGTATTAGATTCAACAACAAATATAATAGATAAACCATTATGTGTAATTAAATATTAATCAGGCAAAATATTTTAATTATAGCTAAAGTTATTCTCTAATGTGAGACTCCTCTTTCAAAAGATTGTGGTTTGGGAGAGAGGCTTAAACTATTTATAATACTCTCCTTCCATATACTCTATTAAGGTATCATAAAAAAAACAATATTCAACACTTTCTTTTTTTATCGATTTACTGCTTTTCACAGACTCAATATTACCATTTCTAAAGTAGATTGTATAACCATTCCTACGGAGAGACATATCACTTTTAAGTTCTTCTCCAGAATTTTTATTATAAATACTTTTAATCATATGTTTTGCAAATTCAAGGTAAAGACTATTATTTTCGGAACTTTTTATGTGAAAATTATTCCTAATTTCTTTTAACACCTTTAATAAATAACTTTCTAACCCCCCAAATATAATTATAAGAATTTTTATTCCTACATTTGTGTAGGAAATAAATTGATTTTGTGTAAGTGTGTTAATATTTTCTTTAAAAACATAAAATGGAATATTTATTCCTTTTAGCAATTGCCTTAAATTCAGTTTCTCTCTACTCTCTAACCTTAAAGAATCTTTCAAAATTATTTCTAAAAAGTTTCTTAATATTCCGCTTTCTCCCATAGAAATTTTGATTTTATCTTTTTCTTTAACTCCTTTAAACTTTGATACTATCTTACCCACAAATTTTTCAATGATTTCCTCATTCTTAAATTCAAAAATCTCAAGGCTGTAGAATTTATCAAAGTATCCGCTGAAATCAACATCCGCTCCGTATTTATAATGAAAGATTTTTTCCAAATTGCGATAATCTCCCACTAAAATAATCCTATCAAAACCAAACCTATTTTCTAACTCATCCTCATAAAGTTCAAAATGTGCAGAAAAAACATTAAGGATTCTGAAAATATGCTCAGGGTCAATTCTCTCAAGATCATCAATAACAAGAACTGTTTCTTTTTCACCTTTAATTTTGTTTATCTTTTTCCTTATTAAATCACTTATATAATCAGGCTCATTTGTGCTAATTTCTTTTATTCTTTTCAAGTAGCTTTCTACTATTCCTTTTTCTCCTCCTTTTATTTCGTTTTTATATTTGAAGAATCTCTCTGTTATTTCAACAACATCTTTAAGTGGCTTTCCCAATTTTGGTATCATGCTTAAAAATGTTTTAGCAATATCTAATTTATTCTCTTTGCCCCATAAATATAAAACAGTCATATAATCAGTAATATCATTAAAATCTTCTTCTGTAAAAATATCTTCTTTTTTATTTATCAACTGAATAAGTAAATCATATTTTATTAATTCAAAAATATCCTCGTTTTTTGAGAGTTGATAATTTATAGGATAAAGATAAAAAGCCAAAAATTCTTCTTCATAATGATTAAAAAATTCCCTTAAAAAATAAGTCTTTCCTATCCCGAATTTACCGGAAAAAAATATTCTCTTGTTATTTTCAATGGTTATATGTTCGTAAAATTTAGGGAATAATTCTTCAATTGGGATTTTGAATGAGAGATTATTGTTAGTATTATTCATTGTTTATTTCATTAACTTAGATTGCTAACTTTTTCATAATGTATCTCATCTAAGAAAGCTATAATATCTAATGTTTGTTGAGCTATCTCTTTTAATTCGTTTTCTGAAATAAATTCAAAATTTGTAAGGTCCTGAATTGTTCCGTGTGATTCTGGATCAATTTTATTTTTAATATTACACAAAGTATTTATTATATTATCAGATGTTATTGAATTAACATTCTGAAAACGCTGTAAGTTAATCCCTCTTAAAGAAGAGATGAGTTCTTTAAGCCCAGGAGTTTTATATTTTTTATTACTGCTACCCTGCTTTAAACGACAAAGTTTAAAGGATAGAAAAACTTCCAACACGATTCTAATATGATTGGGAAGAAACTCCTTTGCGGTCTCATAATCAATTTTGCCAGAAATGAAATCTTGGATTTTGCGAATTTTATAAAAATACGATGTTTGATAATTTCGTAAAGAGGAAGGTAATGGTAATAGTTTCCCGTTCTCTAAGTAATAATCTTCTCTTACCTCATTAGTATTTTTACTCAAAATGTTACTGAAAAATTTTAAAAATATTAGATTGTGACTAAATATAAATAATTGTTTTGCATTTTCTGAAAACATATTTTTAATTAGCAAAGCCGTAGAAAATAATCTATTTTCATCCAAACTTGATACAGGATCATCTATTACAATAATATACTGATTAAGATTCTCATACCTATTTTTACATATTTCATACTGAATCTTGCTAAGGAAATAAGCGAAAGCCAGTGCGGTCTTCTCACCTTCACTTAACGAGAAACTCATACCCTTTTTTATTGATCCGGTATTATAAATGATTTCAATATCTTTATTTCCATGCTCTTCATTGATTTTTATTTCAAAGTTTGAGATAGATAATCTTTTTAGAAAGTTATTTACATACTTTGATTCATTTTTCAATTCTGCCAATAAAACCATTTTATTTTTTTGTAATTCACTGAGTTTTTTGTTTAACTCTTTATTCTTGTTTTGGAGCCACCAGTAAAATTTTATTCCTCCGAAATTTACTCTATTGTTTCCACCCTCTTCGTCTTTATAGAATTTCTCAATAAAGCTTTTAGCCTCTTCATCAAAATTTTTCCAAAATAAGTTCTTTACAGTTGTTTTTGCTTCTTTTTCATCAAACGATATTTTTTTCAATTCTTTAATAACTGACTCTTGTAAATTTAAAATTTGAGGCAATTTAATATTAAAGTTATTTATCACGTTTTTATAATTGTTAATCAATTTTAAATCAGATTTTGTTGCAAGGTAATTTACATCCTTTTCTTTTTTTTCGATAATCGCTTGCATTTTTTTTAAAACAGTATCCTTAAAAACCGAACTCTTCAGAATTTCAAATTTCTCATCTTTTAATGATAATTCATACTTGTTAAGTATCTGCTCTAATTCAATTTTTAGTGAATTGAAAATGTTTATTTTATCAATATTTTGAGAAATTTCATCTTGCAAACTTTCTAACTCTTCTTTTAAAATCTCAAATTCATTATTAAAGAAAGCATTATAGCTATTTATTATTTGAGTTACATTAATCTTACTCCCACAAAGAGGACAAATATTTTTATCTTTAAGGTTGTTGAGCAAAATAACACCATCTTCAAACCAATCTTGAATGCTATTATGCTTTAAATTTACACTTTTTAATTCTTCTAATTTTTTCTCTACCTGACTAATGGCATTTTGAACAATTTTTTTATTCAAAATTTGTTCAATATTTATCTCGTTTACCAATCCTTTTAATTGGATTGTAGAAATTTTAGAAATGTCTTTTAGTACTTCGTCTTGCTTTTTTGAAATTTTAAATTTCTTAAAGTGCTCTTCCAACTTCTCTTCCAGTTCATTCAATTCTTGTTTTGGTGGTAGATCAGGTATTTTATCTATCCTTGATAGGTCTAAATTAGCCGGAAGTCTCAAGCCTTTAATATTTTTATTCCATTTTTTTGATAACTCACTTCTCTGGTGTTTGGCAATATTTTCTAAATCTCTTAATGCGTTTTCTATTTTCTTTTTTTCTTCTTCTATCTTAGTAATTTCATTCTCAATTTTTTTTATTTTAGGGTTTTTTAATTGTTCTTTGGTAACAACTCCACTTTTAAATTCCTTTAATTTGACATTATAGCCTTCATAAACATGGTCTCCCACAAAAGATGAATTAAAAACAAGTATTTTTTCTTCCACAGGTGTTTTTAATTTCTTCCCATTACATAATAGTATTTCAATCGCCGGTTGTGGATTGTTTTTGATTTTACTTAAAATATTTTCTTTTTCTGTTTTTTCAATATCAATTGAAAAGAGTCTTAGTATATTAGTCAAAGTTGTTTTTCCACTACCATTTGGACCATAAATGATATTAACTTTTTTAAAATCAGGGGTGCGGGAGTCCCATACAAAATTACTAAACATTCCTAAGCTTTTTAATTTTTCAAATCTTTTAATCACTCATCCCCCCAAACTTCTTTTATTTTATCCTTTATTTTCTGTTCATAGATTTTTATTAATTTCTTCAGTTGATCAATGATTTTCTCTTCTTTTTCTATTTCGGAGACAATTTGTTTCTGGATTTCAAGAGGTGGGAGGGGGATTTGGATCTGTTTTATTTCTTTTCTATTTATAGAAGCAAAAGCAGCTCCTTTATTTCCCTGTATTTCCTTCTCCAAATTTTTAAGAACAAAATATAAAAAATTATAATCTATTTTGTTAAAATTAGCTCTAATAGCAGCTAAACCTCGTCCTATACAAATTTTTTCCTTTGTAATGTTTACCGGTCCTACGGGAGCTCTTACAGACATTAAAATATCATTAGGCAAAGCAACCTTTGTAATTTGAGTTGTCCATTTTTTGGGCAAGCCTATAAATTTGTCAGTAAATTCAGATTTCCCTTGATAAAAAGGCAAGCCTTCCTCTTTATTATTATAATATCTGCTTTCTGGGGATTGACCAGAAATAATTTCTGCTATTTCTCCCAACTTCACTTTTGGCCAGTTTGAATCAATCTTTATCTTTGGCTTCCAGTTTTCTACTACCTGACGGGCGCCGTCAATGATTTTCTGGTAGCTGTCCAGTTCGGCAACGATTTCTTTTTGCACTTCAAGGGGTGGGAGAGGGATTTTTACTTTCCCTAAATTTTTTCTACTAATCCTTTTTCTACTTGAGCCTGTTAAGTATTGATTAATTTCATTATAATATTCATTACTTATTGTTAAATAAAGTAAATAATGTGGCAATATTTTTGTTCTATCGACTCTTACAATTGTACAATCTACTGCTGCGATCATGCGTGTATCTAATTTTGGCACGAGACAAGCTCTTCCAACTGGTTCAGGTAATCTAGAAATAAGAATATCGTTGGGAAACACTTCAGTACAATTTAATTTATTAAAAGTTTCTTCGTCAATAAAACGTGCTTTCTCAGGTTTATCTAAGCATTCTCCATTTCCAATGTTTCCTGTCTGGATAAGTCTAATTCCATTTTTAGATTGATCCTTTGTTTCTATCCAGTCACCATCAGTAAACAATTCACAAATGTCTCCCAACTTCACCATTGGCCATTTTACTTTACTATAATCAATTGTTTCTCTGTATCTGTCTCCTGTGAGATTGTATTCTTCGTTTTCCGCCAATTTTTCTTTTTTTACCCATAGTGCGAGTTTTGATTCTATTTTTTCTCCTCTCTGCCATGCTTTTAGAATCTTATAAGCTTCGGGTAAATCATTTTTGTCAATTCTTCTTCTCTGTGCCCCCAAATCAAAGCCATCATTTTCAACTTTTACAAAGAGAATCTCATCTGTTCTTTTTGCTATTCTTCTGTCAAGAAAAAGGATTGATGTCTTCACTCCCGCATAGGGTTGAAACACACCTGAGGGCAAACTGACAACAGCATAAAGCCCCCAGTTTTCAACCAAATTTTTTCTCAACGCTTTATAGGCTTTTGCCGATTGGAAAATTATTCCTTCCGGTACGATTATCCCGGCTTTGCCATTGATTGTCAAATGCTCAGCAATATAATCAACAAATAATACCTCTGATCTATTTGCCTGTATTTGAAATCTTTTGTGAGGACGGATACCCCCTTTCGGAGTCATAAACGGTGGATTGGCAAGGATTACATCAAACTGCTCATCCCATCTTTCCTCATAAGTTAATGTGTCATACTCAAAAATTTGTGGGGTTGAAAATC
>Ga0190334_1001197_pt1 | contig 11460 bp, 7 predicted proteins | sample 48720478_MG_FD_161270 | JGI IMG/M metagenome (GOLD analysis project Ga0190334, IMG submission 161270) | Hydrothermal vent sediment bacterial communities from Southern Trench, Guaymas Basin, Mexico - 4872-04-7-8_MG | ecosystem: Environmental > Aquatic > Marine > Hydrothermal vents > Sediment ...
TATATTAAAAACAATGATTTATACTTAAAAGAAATTTCAACGGGAAAAGAGATAAGACTTACAAAAAGAGAAAACAAGTCTATAAAAAATGGAATGAGTGAATTTGTAGCGCTTGAAGAGATGGATAGAGGTACAGCTTATTGGTGGTCTTCCGACAGCAAACATATTGCCTATTTGAAAGTTGATGAGAGCAAAGTTAAAGAATATCCGATGGTATATTATAAAGATGGCTCATATCCGGCACTTTATCTGCAAAAATATCCGGCAGCGGGAGAGCCAAATGCCTTCGTAGAGATAAAGCTTATCGATCTTGCAACAAAAAAAATTAAAACCGTATTTTCAGATAAATCCGAGTATTACATACCTTCACTGATTTGGGCAAGGAATAATTTAATCTTCTTTCAAAAACAGGATAGAAGACAGAAAAGTCTTGAATTGTTTTCACTTAATACGGATACTTTAGAATTGAAAAAATTGTTAGAAGAAAAGTCTGACACTTATGTCAATTTGTTTGGGGCTCCGATTGTTTTTTCTCGAACAAACAGATTCTTCTGGATTTCAGAAAGGGATGGCTGGGCACACCTGTATCTTTATGACTTTAATGGACAATTGATTAAAAAATACATAAAGGGAGACTATGGAATTATCTCTCCCTCAAAACATTTTGAAAAAATGGGAGTTCTTTATTTTTATTCAAATAAGGATGATGTAATGGAAAAAGCTCTTTACGGAATAGATTACAGAAAGAATTTGGTATCAAGGATAACAGGGGAAAAGGGCACCCACTATGTCTCTTTTTCACCGAACAACAGATACTATATAGATATTATCAGTAGGATGAATTTACCTTTCAAAACCTTATACAAAAGAATAAACGGGGAAATAATGAAAGTCCTTGAAAAATCACCGGATGTCTTCAAAAAATACAATTTGACAAAACCTGAAATAATAAAGGTGAAAAAGGGGGAGATAGAGCTTTACTCATATTTAATCAAACCGGTTAATTTTGACCCTACAAAAAAGTATCCATTAATCGTTCATATATATGGAGGGCCTCACAGTCAAAAGGTTGTTGAAAGGTGGGGAGGTGATTTTTTCCTTTTTCATCAGATTCTTGCACAAAAAGGTTTTTTAATTTATGTTTTAGACAATAGAGGGACCGGGAAAAGAGGCAAAAAGTTTGAAGAGCAAATTTATCGTAGATTGGGAGAAAAGGAGCTTTCTGATCAAATTACTGGAATCAAGACATTGATAAAAAAAAGCTTTGTAGATGAAAAGAGAGTGGGAATCTGGGGATGGAGCTATGGAGGATTTATGACCCTTTATGCACTTTTAAAAAGACCTGACATTTTCTCCTGCGGAATTTCCGTTGCTCCCGTAACAAACTGGTTATTTTATGATTCTCATTATACGGAAAGGTATCTTGATTTGCCAGAACTTAATCCGGAGGGATACAAAGAGAGTTCTCCCCTGAATTTTGCTAATACACTAAAATCTAAGCTCCTTCTTGTTCTCGGTCTTTATGATGATAATGTGCATCCTGCTCATTCAATAGAATTTATTAAAAAATTGGGAAAAAGCGGGATTAAAAAATTCGAGACTACGATTTTTCCCAACAAGGGACACAGTATAAAAGGGTTTACAGCAAGAACTTTGCTGTTTGAGAGAATGATTAAATTCTGGGAAGAGAATTTAAGAAAATAGAATAAATTATTTTGGATGCCTATAGAAACTTTTTCATATTTACAAAAACAATAATAATAAAAATCAAGACAAACAAAATGTTTTGAAATAATGTATTTTTAAATTCTCCGGAATCTTCACTGTTTAAAAGATAAAAAATAAAGAGTGCAACAATCGGCAGCAAAAGCGCATTTGTTACCTGAGCAAGAATTATTATGCTCAATGGCTTTATTTTAAGAAAACTCACAAAAATTCCAGTTAATATAACGAAAGAAAAAATTGTCTTAAATTTCACTCCCTCCTCTTTCCATCCAAAAAGCCCTTTTGATGTAAAAGCAGCAGCATAAGGGGCCGTTATAGCAGAGGAAAGCCCTGCCGCAAAAAACCCTATTCCAAAGCTTATCCCAGCAAATTTCCCGAAAAGTGGCTCAAGTTGGAGAGAAAGATCAGAAGGGGCGGAAATGCTTATACCTTTAAAATAGTAAGCAACGCTTGCAGTAATTATTATTGCCATCGTAATAAAACCTCCGAGTCCTATTGCAAGGGCTGTATCCCATCTCATCAAACTTATACTTTCAGATGATTTCCACTTTTTAAGAACCGAGGATGAGTGCAAAAAAAGATTGTAAGGTACTATTGTGGTCCCTAAAAGCGCTAAAACCAATGTAATGGAACCTTCAGGGATAGAGGGTTTAAAACCTTTTAAAATAGCAAAAATATTCGGAGAAACCAAAAAAGCAGTAATAAAAAAACTTATTCCCATTATTACAACAAGAAAGATAAGAAATTTTTCTATTACTTTGTATTTTCCGAAAAAAAGTAGTAAAAAAGCTGAAATGCTTATTAAAATAACCCAAAAATTCAGATTTACCCCTGAAATAATATTTATCCCCAAAGCTCCCCCTACGATATTACCCGTTTCATAAGCTGCACAGCCTACAATTATGGCAAGAAAAGCAAGAATCTTAAAGATAACCCTTATCCACACCCTATCGGGAATTTTCACAAGAGCTGAGCCAATATCCATCTTTGTTGCAAGAGAAAATCTTCCCACCATCTCCTGCAAAATTATTGCGGAAAATATAGCTATTAAAACAACATAGAGAAGTGAAAATCCGAAATTTGCTCCTGCTAGGGTTGCGGATGTTACAGTACCAGGACCAATAAAGGCAGCAGCGATTAAAAAACCGGGCCCAAACCTACCCTTTTTCTCCATACCCTCCTCCTCCCGGAGTCTTTATGATTAGTATATCTCCCTTTCTCACACTTAGGTTAAACTTACCTTTCAGCTTTATTTTTTTACCATTTCGAATTAGGATATTTTCCCCTTTTCTACCATTATTTCCTCCAAAAAGTCCGTAAGGATTATAATTTCTTCTTTCAGATAAAACACTAACCTCCGCATTCTCAAGAAATTCATACTCCCGGATAATTCCATCCCCCCCCTCCATTTTCCTTTTCCTCCTGAATTTTTTCTAACCGAATACCTTTTTATTATAATGGGAAAATTCCTTTCCATAGCTTCAACAGGGGTATTCAAAGAATTTGTCATATGCGTGTGAACCGCAGAAGTACCGTCAAAACCCTTACCGGCTCCGCTTCCTCCTCCTATAGTCTCATAATATGTATATCCTTTCCCTCCAAATGAAACATTATTCATAGTCCCCTGAGAGGCAGCTGCGATTTTTTCCGGTAACATTCTTGAAAAAGCACCTAAAATCACATCAACTATTCTTTGAGATGTTTCAACATTCCCTGCGGCCATTGCCGAGGGTTTTTCCGGATCAAGAATACTTCCCTTTCTTAAAATAAGCTTTACAGGCTTCATTATTCCTGAATTTATAGGGACATCATCTTCCATAAGGGTTGTGAGAACATACAAGACAGCTGAAAAAACAATAGCTCTGTTTGCATTTATCCCCCCTGTAACAGAAGAAGATGATTCTGAAAAATCAAAAATTATTTTTTTACTACCACTTTTTATTTTAACTGATATTTTAATGTCTTTGTTACCAAATCCATCATCATCAAGATAATCTTCAAATTCAAACTCCCCTTTGGGAAGAGAAAAAAGAAATTTTTTAAAAAGTCTCTCAGTATAATCAATCAAACTTTCAGCATACTTTTTAACTTTTTCAACTCCGTATTTATTCGTAATCTCCTCCAACCTTTTTATACCTCTCTCATTTGCAGCAATTTGAGCCATCAAATCCCCACTTCTTTCAATAGGAGTTCTTACATTGCTCAAAATAAAATTCATTATTTCATTATCAATCTTTCCCTTCTTAATTATTTTAAGAGGAGGAATAATTAAACCCTCTTGAAATATCTCAGAGGCAAGAGGCATGGAACCCGCTTGCATCCCTCCAACATCACTGTGATGAGCTCTATTTGCCACAATAAAGAGCAGTTCACCTTTGTAAAAAAATGGAGTTATTAAGGTTATATCAGGAAGATGAGTTCCCCCTCTATAGGGATCATTTAAAATAACCGTATCTCCCTCCTCAAATTTTATCTCTTCAAGAGCAGTTTTTACTGAAAGGGGCATTGCGCCAAGGTGAACCGGGATATGAGATCCAAAAGCGAAGCTTTCTCCCTTAGCAGTAAACAGAGCGCACGAGAAATCATTTCTCTCCTTAATATTAGGAGAAAAAGCTGAACGCTGAAGGATTTTCCCCATTTCATCGCTTATTGATTGAAAAATATTTTTAAAAATTGTTACTTTTATTGAATCCATAATTACTTCCTCTCCAATACTATATTAAAAAATTTGTCAATTTTAATTTTAAACTCTATTGGCACAACTATTGTGGAAAACTCAGAAATTATAATGGCAGGAGATTTTAATTTCATATCAGGATAAAGATTTTTCCTCTTATAATAATAGAAATTTTCAAATTTTCCATTAAAATAAACTTTCCTTTTCTCTGGTTTTACCGATTTCTTTCTTTCTCCATCATATGAATAAAAAGCATCCGATATTTTTCCATTTGCCATAACCCTTATGTTGACTATCTCTATATCCTCATCACTAAGTTTGTAAGAATAAAGTTTTTTATGCTCCTTATGAAAAATCTTCTCAAAATTTTCAGAAAAGGGGATTGTAAGCTCATAGGATTGTCCAAAATATCTTAAATCTAAAAGCTTAATAATTCTTCTCTTTAATTTAGGGATATTTTCTTCTTCCAGAATTCTGTCAGCAACTTTCTCCAATTTTCTGAATTCTTTTTGCAAGTATTCTTTTGTTTTCAATGAAAATTTTCTTAGTACCGAAAGAGAAAACTCCTTTGTATATTCAGCAAAAATCATCCCAAGTGCAGAGAAAACTCCCTGATAGTTAGGGATTATCACTCTTTTAATATCCAACCTCTTGGCAAGTTGAGCTGCAACAAGTCCCCCGGCTCCTCCAAAAGGGAAAAGAGCAAAAAACCGGGGATCATCCCCTTTCTCAACGGTAATAGTTCTTAGAGCTCTTTCTATCGAAGATATTGATATTTTTACAATACCTTCGGCAGTATCATAAACTGATTTCCTTATTTTCTTTGCAATCTTTTCTATTGCTTTAAAACTTCTTTGAGGATAAATTTTCATCTTACCGCCAAGAAAATAGGAAGGATCTATAATATTCAGAACAACAAAAGCATCAGTTATCGTCGGATAATCTGATTTACCGTAGCAGGCAGGCCCCGGATTTGCTCCTGCACTTTGAGGCCCCACTCTCAAAACACCAGCTCTATCCACAGTAGCGATTGACCCCCCTCCTGCACCAACCGTTTCTATTTCTATCATCGGGACTTTAATTTTTAAATTATTCATAACCCTCTCTTTGGAAAGAGTAAATTCTCCGTTTTTCACAACAGAAACATCGGTGGATGTCCCTCCCATATCAAGAGTAATCAGATTCTTCTCTCCTGTTTCCTCGGCAATAAGTTTTGAAGCTATAAGTCCTCCCGCAGGCCCCGAAAGAAGAGTTCTTACAGGTTCTTTTTTTATTCTCCGAGGTGATAACCCCCCGCCGTTTGATTGCATAATGTAAAACTTTTTCCCCTTAATTCCTTTCTCTATTTTTTCTATATAATCGGAAATTACAGGCATCAAAGCTGAATTTAAAACTGTTATAATTCCCCTTTCATACTCTCTGTATTCCGGAAAAATCCTGGAAGATAAAGTTATAAATCTAAAACCATTTTCTTTTAAAATCTTCTCAACCGCCTTTTCATTAGAAGGATTTTTATAAGAATGGAGAAAAATTACCGCTATTGATTCAGCCTTAAGTTTTTTAATTTTTTCAATTAAATAAACTATTTCATTTTTATCTATTGACTTTATTATCTTACCACTAGCCAAAGTCCTTTCATTAATCCCGAAAATCATTTTATCACTGACAACAGACGATGGTTTTTGTGGTTTAAGAGAAAAAAGATTCACTCTACTCTGTCTTCCTATCTTAAGAATATCTTCAAAGTCCTTTGTAATCAATAACGCTGTTTTAGCCATCTTATTTTCCAAAAAAGCATTTGTCCCCACCGTTGTTCCGTGAACCAGTATAAAATCCTTTTGAAGATATTTTTTCAAACCTTTTATGATAGTTTTTTCCGGATTTTGGGGAGTGGAAAGGAGCTTGAATGTTTCTATTTTACCATTTTCAAAAACAACAAAATCGGTAAATGTTCCGCCAGTATCTATCCCGATAATAAGCATAAAAGATATTAATATATTTGAATAACTCAGTCAATTTACAAAGATAAAAGATCAGCTATGAGAAATTAGATTTCTCCCAAATTAAAGATATTTTCTTTTGTTCTCCCTCAGTAAAATAAAATTTCTTATTATTTTCTTCCCTTCAAACGTGAGTACTGATTCTGGATGAAACTGTACTCCTTCAATTGGATATTCCCTATGTCTTATTCCCATTATAGTATTGTCTTTTGTTTTTGCTGTTATCTCAAGACAATCTGGAAGATCCTCCCTCTTCGCTATTAATGAATGATATCTCGTTGCCTGAAAAGGATTCTTAACCCCTTTGAAAATGGTTTTTCCATCATGATAAATTAGGGATGTTTTCCCATGATAAAGATTATCCGCAATTCCAATCTTTGCTCCGAAAACCATTGCTATTGTTTGGTGCCCCAAACAAACTCCCAATATCGGAAATTCCCCTTTTAGCTTACTGACAATTTCCGGAGATATTCCTGAATTCTCGGGAACCGAGGGACCCGGAGATATTACAATTGCTTCGGGTTTTAATTTTCTTATTTCTTTTATTGTTATTTGATCGTTTCTGTAAACAACCGTTTTTTTCCCTGTCTCTCCTATATATTGAACAATATTATAAACAAATGAATCATAATTATCTATAATAAGAATCATTTTTCCTCCGATATTGTTAATTTTAAAGCGGAAGCTTTGTTTAATGTTTCCATATATTCGTTCTCGGGAATCGAGTCTGAAACTATCCCCGCGCCTGCTTGTATAAAGCCTCTTTTCCCTTTTATGATTATTGTTCTTATTGCAATACAAAAATCAATATCTCCGTTAAACCCGAAGTATCCGATTCCACCTGCATATATACCTCTTCTTACAGGTTCAAGTTCATCTATTATTTCCATTGCCCTTATTTTAGGCGAACCTGTAACTGTACCCGCAGGAAAAGCGGCTTTAAAAAGTTCCATTGAATCAACTTCATTTCTGAGCCTTCCCCTGATATCCGATACAATATGCATAACTTTGGAGTATTTTTCAATCTTCATCAGTTTATCAACTTTTACACTCCCGTAATTGCATACTCTTCCGAGATCATTTCTTGCAAGATCAACAAGCATTATATGCTCAGCAAGCTCTTTTTCATCCGATAAAAGCTCTTTTTCAAGCTTCGCATCCTCCTTCGAATCCTTTCCTCTCCTTCTTGTACCTGCAATAGGTCTGCTTATTGCAATCCTATTTTCACTCTTAATAAGTGTTTCGGGTGATGAACCCAATATATAAAGATCATTAAATTTTATATAGTACATATAAGGAGAAGGATTTTTTACCCTTAGTTGCTTGTATATTTCAAAGGGTTCTTCCCGAACTTCAAACTCAAACCTTTGAGATAAAACAACCTGAAAAATTTCCCCTTCTCTTATGTATTCCTTGGCTTTTTTTACGATTTTTTCAAACTCATTTTTATCAAAATTAGATGTAAACTCCGTCCGTTTATCATCTGTTTTCAAAAAATTATCTTCTTTATTTACTACTTCATCATTGTAGTTTTTAATTATCTTCTCAATCTCGTTTACTCTCTCACTTATCTTACTTTTACTATCTCCGAATACAATTATCTCTGCTGTTGAATTTTCATTATTAATAATCACTATTTCTGATGGAAAAATAAAATACATGTCAGGTAACGGAGGATCTTCTGGATTATTATTCGGGATTTTTTCAATATATCTTATAGAATCATACGATACATAGCCCACAGCTCCTCCGGAAAAAGGAGGTATTTTCGGATAATGCCTGAAATTTTTCAAAACAGAGTTCAGAATGTCAAATGGATTTCCTTTTTCTTTAACAATATTTTCGTCAAATCGTATTTTACAATTATTATCTTTTGCTTCAAAAATACAGAGAGGGGTACTTCCTAAAATTGAATACCTTCCTATTTCACCCGTTGTCTCAAGTGATTCGTAAAGAAAAGAATTATTTTCATCACAGTATAAAGTTTTAAAAAGCTTACTTGCTGAAACATTTTTCTTAATTTTTTTTGTTTCATAAACAAAGTCATACTCCGATAATTCTTTCACAATTTAACTCCTTAAAATAATTTATAAATCCCGGAAATGATATATTAATACAATCAGCATTATTAATTACTGTTTCCCCTTTCGCAATTAATCCTGCAACAGCCAAAGACATTGCAATTCTGTGATCATTATAACTTTCACAATATGAGCCTTTCAAAGTTGTTTCCCCTTCCACAATAAACCCATCTTCTGTCGGCTCTATTTTCGCTCCTAAATTTCTCAGACCTTCCGCAATGGTTTCTATTCTATCACTTTCTTTCACCCTCAGCTCTTCCGCTCCCTTCACTACGGTGGTTCCTTTCGCTTGAGTAGCAATAATAGCCAAAAGCGGAAGCTCATCAATTATTCGGGGGATATCCTGTTTCTCAATTTGAATACCTTTTAATTCTTGCTTTCCTTTGACAATAATATCACCCACAGGCTCATTGGATATAATCCTTTTGTTTTCAATTATTATGTTAGCCCCCATTCTTTTTAAAACATCCAAAAACCCGGTTCTTGTCGGATTAATGCCTACATCTTTAAGTATTATCTCGGCTCTGTCCGTTAGAATAGCCAATGCAATAAAGTATGAAGCCGATGATATATCCGCGGGTACCCGGATATCCGTTCCCGAAATATCAGATTTTCCGTAAACAATGATTTCATCATCTTTTTTCTCAATATTTGCTCCGAATAGTTCAAGCATTCTTTCGGTATGATCCCTTGAAGGAAAAGGCTCTTTTATGATTGTTTTTCCTTCCGTATTGAGGGCGGCAAATATTATTGCTGATTTGACCTGAGCTGATGCTATTTTTAAAATGTGGTGATAAGGTTTTAACTTTTTTCCGTTAATAATAAGAGGAGGAATCCCCTTACTCCCCATCGCGGCAATTTCAGCTCCCATCTTTCTCAAAGGTTTTATTATTCTATCCATAGGCCTTTTTCTAAGAGAAGAATCTCCTGTTAAAACCACTTTAAAATCCAATGAAGAAAAAATGCCTGACATTAGTCTCATTGTTGTGCCGGAATTTTCACAATCCAAAATTTCCGAAGGTTCTTTAAATCCCGAAAATCCTTTTCCATCTATTATTATTTCATTTCCGTTTTTTCTAATGTTAATTCCGCTTTTTTTAAGAACTTTCATTGTCGATAGACAATCCATGCATCTTGAAGGATTCTTTATACTACTTTTTCCTTTTGAAAAGCTTGCTATCATCAATCCTCTGTGAGTTATTGATTTATCACCCGGAAGATTTATTTTGCCCGAAAATCCTTTGCATTTTCTAACCTTCAACTTCATCTACTCCTCCGAACTTCCGTATGTTCCGAGAATTTTTATAAAATTCACTATCTCTTTTAATCCTTCTATTGCCATTTTACATCTCTCCTCTTTTAAATCGCCTTCAAAATCAATAAAAAAAAGATATTCCCATGGTTTTCCGTGAATAGGTCTTGATTCTATGCTACAAAGGTTTATGTTTCTCAAAGCAAAAGCACTTAAACATTTGAACAAAATTCCTGGGGCATTTTTAACTCCGAAGACAATGGAAGTTTTGATTTTTCCTCCTTTTTTCAACCTCTTTTTTCTGTTTGATATGACAAAAAATCGGGTGTAATTATTATCATTATCCTCAATATCCCTATCTATAATTTTAAGTTTGTATCTTTCAGCAACACTTTTATCGGCAAGAATTGCAACATTTTCTCTTCTATTTTTCCTCAAAAGTTTGGCTCCTCCGGCAGTATCATATATTGCAACAGGTTCATAGCCTTTTTCTGAAATAAATTCTTTGCATTGTTCGAGTGCTGCAGGATGAGACCAGACTTGCTTAATTTTATTAGGTACTACTTCCGGAAGTGTCATAAGGTAAAAGTTAACTCTTATTTTCACCTCTCCTATGACTTTCACAGGATACCTGAGTAACAAATCATAATTTGAAGATATCTTACCTATTAAGGTATTTTCCATTGGCAAAATTCCAATGCTATCCCTCTCCGATAAAACTCTTTCCACAACTTCCTCGAATGAGCCCACTCCCTTTTTTTCAGTATTAGCAAAAATTTTTTGTGCAGCTATATAGCTAAAACATCCGGGTTCTCCCTGATAAAATATTTTCATCATATTTTCCTCCCTAAGGCTTTTGAAATTGCCCGAATATCCTGCATTAGTTTTTTAAATTTTTCAGGTTTCAGTGATTGTTTGCCATCAGATAGTGCTTTTTCAGGCTCAGTATGCACCTCAACAATAAGCCCATTGCTTCCTGCTGCGATAGCAGCTTTTGCCAAAGATTCCACATACCTCCAATCACCGGCTGCATGACTTGGATCCACAATTACAGGAAGGTGACTTAGATTCTTTATTACCGGTACGGCACTTATATCAAGAGTATTTCTCGTATATTTTTCATAAGTTCTTATTCCCCTCTCACATAGAATAACATTTGGATTACCTTCGGAAACTATATATTCTGCAGCCATCAAAAATTCTTCAATCGTAGCTGACATACCCCTTTTCAAAAGAACAGGTTTATTAAATCTTCCCACTGTTTTAAGCAAAGAGTAGTTTTGCATGTTTCTTGTGCCTATCTGCAAAATATCAGCGTACTGTGCAACAACCGGAACATCCTCCACTGAGACAACCTCTGTTACAATCTTCAAACCGGTTCTTTCTCTTGCTTTTGCAAGATACTCCAAGCCTTTTTTCCCGAGTCCCTGGAAACTGTAAGGAGATGTTCTCGGTTTAAAAGCTCCGCCCCTTAATACTTTTGCTCCCGCTTCCTTAACAATATCAGCGATTTCAAGAAGAGTTTCTTCGGACTCAACAGCACACGGACCAGCCATTACAACTATTTCATCACCTCCGATTTTAATTCCTCCGACATCAACTAAAGAATCTTCATTATTAAATTCGCGGCTTACGAGTTTGAAAGGATGAAGAATGGAAACTAATTTTTCAACACCTGAAAGTTGCTCAACCTTTTTCTTGATTTTTTCCCTATCACTTACACCT
>Ga0190334_1001199_pt1 | contig 11457 bp, 13 predicted proteins | sample 48720478_MG_FD_161270 | JGI IMG/M metagenome (GOLD analysis project Ga0190334, IMG submission 161270) | Hydrothermal vent sediment bacterial communities from Southern Trench, Guaymas Basin, Mexico - 4872-04-7-8_MG | ecosystem: Environmental > Aquatic > Marine > Hydrothermal vents > Sediment ...
CGACAACTAAGGAACGGATGGTGATCTCCGATGCACCCAATCAGGGCAGCTCGGATCGCCCCCGCAGCCTGGGGCCTCATGCTAACCCCCATGCCATTCGCCCATCAGCGATGGACTTCAACGCTGACCCTCAGCGCACCGGCGTTATCCTGCAAATCTACATCGTTGATTCCCAAATAGAGCTCGCCCTGCTCCGCAATCCTGCGGCGGAAATCAGTTCCCACCAAGAAAGGTTCATTCTCTCCAATACGGCCGATCAGGGCGGCATGGGATACGCCCTTGAGCACGTTGCAGCGGCATCTTGGATCCCCGCCAAACCCAAGCGCATCATATTCCCCGCCCGGCCAAGGAGACCAGGCTCCGGAGTCATACGTGATCGATACGAGATCGCCTGCCTGCACCTCGAGCCCCGTTGCAATCCAACCCAAGCGGGCGGGGACCTCCCCAGTCCAGACTTCCGCCGATCCGCCAAGGTCCAGGATAACGGAGCAAGCCATCGAAGCGAAGCCAAGCACGATAGCGAAAATCAACGAAATCTGCAAGGGTCTTGCATGGGCTCTAATGCCGGAGCTTGATCTGGATCCTTCGAAATCCATGCCTTCCATCATTCCTTTCGACCCTTGGAGCCACGTTCTCTGCCGAGAAGCCATAGCCTATGCGCAATCGAGCGCTTGAGCACGACTTGCTCCCTCAGACCTGTGTCTCTCCCATGCAGACATTGAGCATCAGGCGCCAGATGCGGGATGCTTCGAGCATATCATGCGCAGCGTAGAAGAGTCGCCTCGCCTCCCGCCGCTCCACACCGGGGATGTCCGCAGCCAGCATGGCAGACATGGGGCTCCGGAATTCCACCTCGAATTCCACAGGCGTCTCGAGTTCGAGCGGCCGCATGGACTTGAGCCTTTCCAAGGCCCGCCTGGCGGCTTCCTGGATGGCCGTCTGCGCGGCCTGCGGCGTCAACGTGCGCGCCGCGGTGGCGCTCAGCGCCCGCTTCGTAATCACACGCTCCGCCCAAGGCAACCTCGCCGCAATCTCCTCGCCCAATTGATCGTCACCCGATACCAGGACGAGCGGGACCCCGAAATGGCCGGCCACGGCGGCGTTGAAGACCGCCTCGCTCACCGCCTCCCCATTCAGCCTGACCTCAGAGACTAGTCTGCCAGAGAACGAGTGGGCCAGGGTTCCATAGGCATCCCCTGCGCGGGCGTGATAGCCTATGAACATGGCCGCATCATAGCTCCCGTCGATGCCCCCCATCATAAGCAGCGTTCTCGGGACGCCTTGGATCAAGGATATGTCCTCAGGCAAGGCTTCCGGGATCAGGTTATGCATGTGCCCATGCCCATCAGCCACCACGATCTCGCTTGCGCCGGCCTCCTTAGCCCCCAGAATCGCCGCCTTGGCCTCGCCCGTCATCCACTTCCGGGCTTCTTCGTAAGCCGGGCCTTCGAGCTTCACATGGTCGCCGTGCGTAACACAGGCGACCCCCTCCATATCGACCGAGATGAAGACTTTCATGATCAAATCCTCGCTTGTCTTGTGTATTCCGTCTATCGGGCTCGCGATTTCACCAGGTTTTTCGATCTTCAATCGCATGATGATCTTGGACTTCGATGACCGCGCCGGCTTGGTGAAACCAGCCCGGCAGAACCTCTCGGACGGCCCTATGGCCAGAGCATACCCGCGAACCTCGAGCTGCCAATCAAAGCAACTCGAGAGGAGCGCCCGCCCTGCCTCCCTACCTCCGGCGCAAGGCGTTGCATATGCAAGATCTGCGCCGGGTTACTCTTGATTCGCGGCGCATGGCTTCTACGCCTGCATTCCCGATGCTGTGTCCGGGGCTTATTCAGAGATCCGGCGGGCCTTACGCATTCCTGATTAGGGGCGTGATCTCGCGCATGTGCAAGAGCTGGTGGCCGTAAATCGAGAGTAGCAACGTCTCCAGATTCACGATACCCAGCGCCGGGTGCCGGCCCTCGAGATCCAGCGTCCCTTCCCGCAGGCCACGCACCCATTTTATCGTCGCCTGCCGGGCATCCCGCATCTGCTGCAGCAGGTCGCCGGGGGATGCCTTCTCGAAACGCTCCAGTTGCTCCCGATTGAAAGCATCCAGGTCGAGCTCTTCCGGCGCGCCCGGCCCGCCAGCGGCGATGTCCTTGGCAACGTCGAGCAGGTGCTCTTCGGAGTAGATGAAGTGCGCCAGCAAATCCCGCATGGTCCAGCCGCCCTCCGGATAGATCACCTGATTCCACTGGCGGTCATTGAGTGCGATAAAGATTTCGAGGGACTTCATCAGACCCCGTTCCAGTTTTTCGATCAAGCTGCCCGTTCGTTTGGATTTCATCCGTGCTCCCGTTGAATAGACGCCGGGTTCCGAGGCGATTCCCGAATGCCCCTGATTGCCATGGGCTTATCGTGGCAGGGCATAGATTCGAGTTAGCTCCAAAAGATGAGCCCCGAGATCCGAAAACCATGCGCACATCCGGCCACCAGCTCCCACGGAAGGTATCAGGCACTCCTGCGGGCTTCTTGCCTTGGTCGCTAAGTGCCTATTTGCCATCGAACTCGCCATCTGGGTGCGCCTGATCGGCGATCTCCTCGCTGACGCCCACCCTGTTCCGCCCCGATTCTTTTGCTTGGTAGAGAGACCTGTCGACTTTCTCGATGAGGTCTTGGGGATCCAAGGGTTCCTGGTTGAATCCGGCCACTCCAATGCTCACAGTGACACGGACCGTGCCCTGATCTCTACCCTCAGCCGAATTGATTGGGATTTCAAATTGCTCCACGATCCGGCGCAGGCGCTCTGCCACAACTGCAGCCGCATGAATCTTGGTATTGGGCAAGAGAACCAGGATCTCTTCCCCACCATACCTTGCGACAATATCCGATTCCCTCAGCGAACTGACGACGAGCTTACCAAGTTCCTGAAGAACGAGATCTCCAACAAGATGTCCATGAGTGTCGTTAACTCGCTTGAAATGGTCGATATCGAGCAACAGCATAGAGAGCGGCAAGCCATATCTCTTGCACCTCGACACTTCCTCCCTTAGCCGCCGCTCCAGGTATCGGCGGTTGTATATACCCATCAGGGGATCAGCTATTGTCTCCTCTTGAAGCGTACGGACTTGCATGATCTGATCAGCCGTATTCAATGCCAGCGAGCAAACCATAAGCACGAACAGCGCTCCGAAGAAGAACACCGCCGGAGTAACAAGATCGCTAAGGCTTGTCTGGGCATTCCAGTTAAGGGCCACGTAGGCTATGTACCCGGAGAGAAAGAAAAGGATCAGTAATATCAAGAATCCCCATTGCGAACGCAGGGAGCCAGCGGATATTCTCTGAAACAGCCTCCCGGTGGGCACCATGGCGACGGCAAGCAAGATGGCCCCTGCGATCGCAAGCCCGTTCGCTATGAAAGGTATCAGATCTTGCATCACAGATCCTTTCTTGGTCCAGGGCCTTCCCACTGCCACAGCCGGGCCTATCTCGTCGATCCGCTGCCAGTGCGCCCCAGCTCGCGATATAAGATCGCAATGCAGGCCAAGTGAGATCGCCCTATTATCGAGGGCCATTCGCTTGGATGCAAGCAATATCCGTTGGAGCCTGGGCAAAGCACAGATAATCCAGGAATAGGTTTAGACACTGACCCTCCATTCCATCGATTCAAAGGCCCGGCTCACTAGCCAATATCGGGCCCACCGGGTTGAACTCAATCAAAGGAACCAGCCAATATGCCAGCTGTTGGCTATATGACCCCGACAGGGGAAGCGATCCGGCCATAGTCTTCAGGCGTAGATTTCCTCAGCGAGGATGACGGCGAAAGCCGCTTGCGTGCCGCGTATGGCGAGGAGAAATTCTCTCGTCTGGCCGCGCTGACGGCCAAATATGATCCGCAGAATCTGTTCCGAACGAACAAGAACATCAACCCAAACATCCATGCACCTGGCTTCGCAACGCGAATCATGGGCCGCCAGTACCCGCGATACAGTTTCAGCGGTCCTTTGGTTTCCCCCAGGCAGAATGTCTGGAGGCAATATGAAGCCATTGCAGCGTGGGTGTGAGGATCAGGTCTTATTCGCTGGCCTTCCCTGGAAGACCCTTGGCTGGCTTTGCCTTGCTCCCTGCCAGGAGATAAAGCACTGCGGGCGGGGCGAGGAATAGCCAGGCGATGAGGAACTCGACCATCCAGCCCCCCTTGATCAGGACCCAGGCCAGCTCCCTCAGGAATATCGAGGCCAGCGTTATCACGGCCCCCTGAAGCTCCCAGCGCCAGGCGATAAGCAATCCCAGCACGGCTACGCCCCAAAAACCCAACAAGAGCCAATCCTCCGCTGGGACGGGTTCGGTTGCATAGGGATCCGGCGAGAGGATCATGAAAACCACGAAGCCTGCCACCAGCAGACTCCATCCCCGCGCGATCCAGCGGATAGCCCTTGATGCGCGCGTCCCGAGCAATCCTTGTCCCATGACACCTCCCGCGTGCGACACATTCAGGCGCAGCTCGAGCCGCGCTCAATCCGCCAAATGCCTTCCACAGGGATTATGCATCCATGCTTGGATTCATGCTTCAAAGCGCAGCTTGCCTCTCTGTTTGACGAAGTCTGGTGAAGGGGGCCGCTGGCACGGCGCTCTAAGCCCCATGCGACCAAAGCTGCACTTCAACTGAGAAACGGTGGCCGGCCGCCGATCAGACAGCGGCCCCATGCCAGGGCTGTCGTCGGTTGCAGGTATTTTGCCCACGATTTACGACATCCCATTTCCCATCAAGGCGGTGAGGGAGAACCAAGGAGGGTCCGCTACCGTCGGGACAGGCCGAATGCAGTGGCTGCTTACCGGGCCATGTGTGCGCGCTGGGCCTGAGCCGTGCTCAGCGCCAGGCCAAAGCCCATCCCACCAGTGCTGCAAGGCCAAAACCCAAGAGCATCACCCCCGCGACTCGTTGTGCCCATCGCAGAGGGGCATCCCCTAGCCGATCGCGCAGCAGCGCCACCGCGCTGCTCAGAAACAGCCACCAGGCTGAAGAGCCCAGAAAGACACCCAAGACCAATGAGAATGCGCTGCCATAACCGCCACTCTTGGCAGATAGGCCCAACCCGGCGAAGACGGCCAGAAACGAGAAGATGGTCAGCGGGTTGCTAAGTGTAAGAATGAAGGTCGAAGCGAAATCCGACATGGCCCTGGATCTATCCACCCCGACAGGAACAGCCGTTGGCAAACGACTGAGCGTCCGCAACCCCAGATAGCAGAGGAAGATGCCACCCACGAGTTGCAGCCACGTCTGCTGGTGGACGAGCCAATCCGTCAGAAGTGTTAATCCATAGGCGGCGATGACGCCGTAGACCGCATCTGCCGAGGCCGCCCCGAGGCCCGTCGCCAACCCCGCAAGCCGGCCCCTTGCCAACGTGCGACGGATACACAGCACCCCAATCGGTCCAACGGGTACCGCAATGGCAAAGCCGACAAGCAGCCCACGAATTAGGTATCCCATGCGAACGGCCTCCGGCAAGATCGCACCCATTCTGTTGGGATGAACAGGCTCCAGACCTGCCGATCCCATCATCGGCACCCAGGATTTCCCCGGCTAAGGCATTACCGATCGGCTCCCAGGAACCAGCTCCGATTCTTGATGATCAGAGCGACGGGCGCCAGCGTGAGAGCCAAGACGAGCAGGTCGATCAGGCCAAAGTCGTCCGTGACCGTCAGGACTGCGATCAACAGCAAGAGCGCCAGAGCGCCGTAGTATGCCACCCGCCTCCTGCGCCGCAACATCCAGCTCAAGCCAAGAAGCGCCATGCCTGCCAGAGCGGCCAGGGCTGCCATAGCCGCCTGCACCCGAAGATCGGCGGGTAAGGCGCGATGCCTGCCCGATAGGACAACCAAGGAGAATCCCAGCCAGAGAATACCATTCGCAACCAAGAGCGGCCACAATACGCGCAAGCCCAAAGGATTCCTCTCCATGACCATGCCCCTCCAATCGGGCCTTTGCATGCCCGAACTCATGAAGCCTCCGCACGACTCATCGCCCCACCCCCGACGGTTCTTCCAATTCTCTCCGGCCATCGACACTTGCTGAACCACGAGGGCCTCTGGTTCGACCGCGGCGATCTCCCTCACGCAGGCTTGGGATCCAGCTGAGGTGTGATGGCCTGCCAGCAGATATGGCAGCATGACGAGCGTCCGGACCCTGCCCAGGGTCCATCTTACGGGCAGCCGTGAATGTCAGGGCAAGTTGCATCCCGCAGGGCGCAGATTGCATGGGCGGAGTGGTCGCTCGGGCTAGCGAACCCGGTCTGCCACAAGGTTTGGGTTAGCCGGATCCACCTCTCCTTCCGGACCGCCGAGAGCGTGGACGGATTCCGGCATGAGCCAAGCTTTCAAATGCGCCCAGATCGGCCCTGGATTCTATCCACGTCCGCATCTCCTCTTCCAGCGCAGCGAGCTTAACCTTCCCAGCCAATTGCCACACTTCTCGCGCAGCCGCCGAATCCCACGTCTCGATGATGAGATATCTGCGCCATTCCCGGCGATCACGCAGGAGAATCAGGCCATGAAAGCCCTCAGCGTGGTGCAGGAGGCCTTGAGGCGCGCCTCCCTGCGCATGGGCAAGTTAAAACTGGCTTCGCCATCACGCCTTGACCGTCACGAGCTGGATCCCATCGATCATGAGCCCTTGAACCTCACCAGCCGGCCCTCAACCCGGACCAGCTAATCGGCTGGCTTCACCCAGCCACTCAGCAAGAGTGTGACCGGTCGGTCCCGGTCCACCGGGATCCCGAGTTGAGCCGTGTCGATCAACTCCTGCACTTCCCCCGTGGCGCTATCAACGATTTTCAGGCGCCCAATCAGGTCCGTGCCATAGACATCATAGGCCAGCCGAGACCCATCCGACGACCATGCAATCCCTACAATCTTGCTTTGGGGTTCGGATACCATCGTCTCCAGCCGGGAAACATCCCGGTCGCGAAGATCGATTTGCGCGTCCAGATACTCCGGATAACACCCGCCGCGGTCTTGCACCGCTAGCGCGAAGGCTGAGCCATCTGGCCGCCAGGCCAGATCCGTCACCGATCCGGGCAGGTCTTCATAGGTCTGAAGCAGATTGCTTTCGAAGTCGAAGATCCACAATCGATACGACCCTGCCGGCGAGCATGGATTCGACATGTCGGCGACCAGCACATCCTTGACAGCCACAATGCGGGCCTCTTCCGGGGATATCGAGAATTGGGCATAATTCGTGTCCATGCCGGTGGGGAAGAATGAATCCCAATCGAGCGAGTCCCATGGGAATTCTGGATGCCGCTCCTCGAAATCGACGACCGCCCCTGAATTCAAATCGATCTCCAGCAATCGGAAGCCCTGGGGTTCCCGTGCTAGTGTAAAGAAGACATCCCCGGCCGCGGAGAAGTCGCCCAAGCTGCGGAAGAGCTGCCGGTTATAGCGGCCCTCTAACAGAGTCCTCTTCTCCCCGTTTGAAAGGTCCAGAACCACGAGGCTCGAGTCGCTCAGGAAGGTGTTGAACTTCCCCTCCAACAGGCCACCCGTCGGATCCGGCCCACCGCTCCGGCTCAAATCCGTGAGCGGATAGAGCAGGAAACGCCCATCTGGCGAAACCGCAACATCACCTGGAAAACCTGCTTCGGAAGGAGCGGCGACGACTTCTGCATCCCCGCCCGCGAACGCCGCGCCCCAGAGAGTCTGTCCGGGCACATCCCAATCCGGCACCGGCATCCCCATGTAATCTTTGACCGGTTGCTCAGGCGCACTAATATAGAAATAGCGGTCCAACGTTGCGGCCGTCACGGGGCTCACCATATAGTCCCGCACCGGTAGCGCCCGTTCCTGTCCGCTTTCCGGCCAGACCACCCCGGCACCCTCGAAGCGCAAGAAGCCCATCGTTGAGCACTCTAGGCCGGGGATCTCCATCGCCAGCACGGCATTCTCCGCCAGGTTATAGAGCACCGCCGATCCTCCGTCGGCGGAGGAGATTGGCCCAGTTCCTCCCTCCGTTTCCTCAAGCTCCTCGCCTATGCCTTGGGCAACCTGGTCATCGCCACAGCCTGCGCCCACGCAGGGCGTGCCGATCCCTGGGCCGCTGGCGCCGGACTCAGGACTCTGGCTGGCTTGCCGCATTGCAGATCCTAGATTGCATGCAAGCGAAGCGACCAGCAGCAAGGTGAGAACGAAGGCAGTCCGTTTCACGGCAGCATCCTCCTTCGATCGACTCCGTACAACAATGGAAATGTGACTTTGCTCATGGTACTGCGAAGGTGGCAAACGGAAAAGGCCCACACTCCTGGGGCCAGCTATCCATTGGGAGCAACAGCCCGCGCAGGGTTGCTGGGCGGGCCTCTTCCTGCTGAGATCTCAGTGCGTCCAGAGACACACCCGGTTGACAAGCGCGCCCGCCATGAAGATGAGTATACCCACAAGCACCGCAACCCGATTGGCCCCTGCCAAACCTGGCCGTGCCAGAGGATTCTGTAGGAACGCGGCTAAGGCGCTATTCCCCCTCCTTAGGCACAACGAAGAGCAGGTAGAGCCCCACAAGGACTGCAATTGCGCTCGCGGCCGACAAGGGCCACGCAACCGAGCGACCACATGCGAGCGCCACGATGGAGATGATGAGCAGCCCGGCCACCCCGAGGCCGGTCAGTATCCGCCCGGCGAGCCGGAATCGAATGGGCACAAAGCCCGAAGGTTGTCGCATCCAGATTGCCTCCCCGTCCCCTCCCACGGTCAGCTCATGGGAAGAGACCTCCTTCCGCAGACGTAGGCACGCGGCACCACTGCTTCGCTCGATCAACAAGGGCTTCTTTCACGATGATGGCTACGACCCCATACTCCACCAGGTGAGGATGTTCCGCCGGGATGGCCATCCGGGTAAACACGAGCAGATAGGTTGCCGCACTTCCCAGGCCGATGATGGCCTTAACCGCGCCGAGCCGAGTTCCCGACCCTCTATAGTAGTGATCACGAGTACCAGGGCTGCCCCAACTAGAGACAGGTCCAGACCCAGCCCGCTATCCCCCTACGTTGCAGCCAGCTCCCGCGCCAGGCAAAGCGTTGAATAGATCGCGGCGATAACCACAAGCACCGCTGCCGTTTTAAGGAGAAGACTGACAAAGCGCCCGTTGTGGCGCATGCAAGCGACCTCACCACCTCACCTTGCCTGAGAAGACAGGATGCTACGCGCAGCCGATCTTCTTGAGTTCCATTCTCCCGTTAACCGGTCTCTATTAGTAATCCAATGACAGGGAAGTCCTCGAGCAGGTCCGCTCCGTGAGGAGCTTCGGACAGCGCGGCGGTCAGGTCGGCGCCTGCGGTGTGGAGCGCCTGATGCCTGCCATGCTGCCACAAGAAGCTTCGTGTGACGTCATACACCCTCCCCTCGAAGGCGATGTAGGCCGGTGCTCCGTTCTCACCGTTATAGCCGCGAAGTTCCTCTTCCGTGAAGCAGCGTTTGCCCATCGGTACTGGCCATCAATTTGAGCCTGTCACGAGGGAGGTCCGCATAGTTACGGACCTCCCTCCCCCGCTTACGTCTTACCTCAGGAACTTGGATACGAAGGGCGAGGTCTCACCACGCCGCATGAAGTGACCCGAAGGTCCCTCGCCCAGGAATTCGGAGAACCACGACTCGTGCTCGATCTCTTCGTTGAGGATCGCCAACGCGAGATCATAGGTCCGGTGATCCTTTCCGGCGGTCATATTGCAGATATAGGTGTAGCCCCGCACAGCACAGCGCTCGGCCTCGACCAAGACGTTCAACATGGAGGTGACATTCGTCGGATCCGCAGGCAGGCTGGCGGGCGGGCAGGCCGAGGCGTCATGGAAGGTCTTCATGTCATCCGGCAACTTGCCGCCCAATTCGTAGATGCGCGGGACCAGCGCTTCGAAGTGATTGCGGTCTTCCACACGCGCCACCTCCGCGATCTCTTTGATGCCCTCGCCATCCATCCCGATCAAGTTCACCCGCAGGATCGTGTAATAGTAATAGGTGGTGAGCTCCGCCGCGGCGTTCTTAACCAGCAGCTCTACCAGATGGTCGATGTCTACCCCGGCTTTCTCCACCATCTCCCGTGCTACCCTGGCCATGATATGCCTCCCTCCTTCAAGGCGTTGGATCGATCTCTTCTCGATACTCAGTAGGCTCCCCAATATGAATCCAATCGGCTCAAGCTTCTCACCTCCTTACAAGCAAACGTGGCGCCCTAGGCATCAGGACCTGCGGGGATGCCGCCATACTCCCCCAAGGGCCGCTTGCGCCGCTCCTCACCGGAACTCCTATCCCCATCCAGGTCAGCCGTGGGACATGCCGCGCGAAGTGTGCTCCAAAACGCATCCATCCTCACGAGCCGTTGCACAGCTGCAGCCCTGCGATTCTGCCAATTTCCCAATGAAAACAGCTTTGCGGCCAATTGCTCATGAGCCTAATCTCTTCCGCATCTTACGACTTAGGGTCCCATAGCCAAGCTTCTGGTAGAAGGCCATGGCAGCCTTGTTGAACTCATACACGTTCAGCTCGATGGAAGTCGCAGCGTTTGAGATCGCCCAATCCTGCACCGCACCCATCAATCTCCGCCCTATTCCGCGATTCCGGAACTCTGACTTTACGGCAATGCCCTCAACCACGGCATGACGCTGGGGGAAGAAAATCGGCAAGGCGGGCTCATCGCGGATTACTGCGTGAACAAAGCCCACGATTCTCCCACCTACTTCTGCAACAAATAGGCCCACGCCATCATCGCGGATCAACCCCCGAAAGTAGTCACGCGGCCGAACCGGGCCATCCGGCTCTTGAAAGATGTCCGGAAGATGGTCACGATGCAAGGCATCCACTTCATCGAACAGTTCGCAAAGAGCCCCATAATCTGCCTTGGTGGCTTCGCGAACATGCAATTCCAGCATCATGTTGCATCTCATCCAAGGTGACCAGCCAGGCCTGCCAAATGGCTGCGATCCATGCTGCGGCGCGGACGCACGATGATTATGGCAGAACCCAGGGAAGCTGCAAGCTCATGCAAACGCCCCAATGGCCCCCTCCGCCTCAGCGAGATTGGAATGAGAAGGCCGGTACCTCCCTCACGTGATGTCCTATCATGGACTCACCAAATACGCGCAGTCTACCTTCGTAGCTGCCAGAAAGGAGATACCGACCCATGATTAAGAATAGCATGTTTTTTGTGGGACTCGACCTGGGAGACAGGTTCTCCTACATCACCATCGTCGATCAGGACGGTGAGCTGATCGAAGAAACTCGCCTGCCCACTACAAAGGCCTCTTTCGAGCGCAAGTTCGCTTCCTTTCAACCCTGCAGGGTGGCCATGGAGGTCGGAACGCATTCCCGCTGGGCCAGCCACCTGCTCAGGGAACTGGGCCACGACGTCTTGGTCGCCAACGCTCGTAAGCTCCGGGCAATCTACCACAACCCTCGCAAAGGCGACCGCGCCGACGCCG
>Ga0190334_1001201_pt1 | contig 11442 bp, 12 predicted proteins | sample 48720478_MG_FD_161270 | JGI IMG/M metagenome (GOLD analysis project Ga0190334, IMG submission 161270) | Hydrothermal vent sediment bacterial communities from Southern Trench, Guaymas Basin, Mexico - 4872-04-7-8_MG | ecosystem: Environmental > Aquatic > Marine > Hydrothermal vents > Sediment ...
AGACTCGTCTTGACGGTCTTTGGCTTGTAGCCGTTGGCTCGCCCGCGCCGTTGCGGCGATCGCTCATACGGACGAGCGCCTAGGTAGTTCTGTCTCTCGATCCGCATGGCCTCGTTCACCAGCACGCGCACCAATTCTGGTAGCCCCTCCAGGCCCTCACGTGTCAACTGCTCAAGCAATTCAACGGGTAAGGTACAATCATCTTGGTAGGTCATGGTGTCTCCTTTCTTCGGTTTCCAAACTCCCGAAAGGATATCACCTGGCCTACCTACTTTTACAGAAAGAACTTTACACTAGCAGCAGAAAGGCGGGGCCGTCTAACCAGCGCATGAAGCCGACCACGCTATCGAGCCCATTTTTGAGGTATGTTTCATTCTTGTTGCGTTTCGGGTCAAGTCTGGTCACACTGCGGCAGCCGCGTGGCGGCTTATGCGCGGTCCGCTAGGCGCGCGAGTTCTGTGCAACTGTGAAATGAGATGAAGCCATGCGAGGTATACGAATCGGGCGGGTTGCTGGCTTCCTTCTTCTCACCTTCATCCTGTCCTGGGGCTTCGATCTGCTGATTGCTGTCACCATCGGCCATGAAGCTTTTCTTGAGCTTGGCGTGTCGCCGCTGGGCATGTTCTTTCCGGCGTTCGTGGCTCTAATCCTTCGGCTCTTTGTCTTCAAGGATAGCCCTGTCCACTTTCGGCGCTACCAAGGAAAGCCACGCTGGATTCTGTACAGCTTTCTGCTGCTTACAATGGTCTACGGGATTGTCACGCTCATTGGAGTATTGGTCCAGGGTCAGTCATCGGTCTTCCAAGGGGTGGGCAATCTGCTGACGACACTGTGGACGCTGCTGGTTTTCTTTATGGCTGGGCGGAGTAGCAAGGAGGAGCTCGAACAAGCTGGGTTGCAGCTAGGCGATACAGACCGAGGTGTGAAATTGGTGTTGGGCGTGGTCGTCTTTTTTGCCTTGCAGGCAGGGCTGAACCTGCTGCTGAGGCTGGGGCAATTTCAGGGCCAAGTTGAGCGGGTTTATGGGATAGCTGTTCCAGGAAGTTTATATCCCTTGGCATTGATCGTGGCTTTTGGGCTTGCCGTGACTGGTGTCCCACTCAGTGGGCTAGCTGCGGTGTTTGGTGAAGAGTATGGGTGGCGAGGCTTCCTGCAAGACGAATTGATCAAACTGGGCAAGCGGCGTGGGGTTTTAGTGGTGGGGTTGGTCTGGGGCCTGTGGCATTTCCCAGTGATCCTGAGTGGCGTTCATACATACCCGTCGACGAGTCTGGGGTTAGGGCTGGGTTTGGTGTTCTTTATCTTATGGGGTTTCGTCCAGAGTTATGCAGTGATGAAGACCAGGAGCATTTGGGTGGCAGCCTTTCTGCACGGCGTGGTTAACAGCGTGTATGCCTTTATGTTGCGATACGTAGCGCACCCAGATGACAATGTTCTTTCTTTCGGGCTTGGGATATATGGTTTAGCTTGCTTGGCAGTGGTAGTTCTCTTCGTTTTGCGAGATTCGATATGGGTTACGGAGTCGAGCGAAAGGTAGGAACGAATCTTGTCCAGGTGGTGGGGGTGAGCTTGGGCGTGTCCATCTTCAAGAGGAGCGCGCCCAACAATGTGCTGGAGCCGCCCAGGCTATCGCGGCTCGAATTCGAAAGAGGTTTCGGCTTTGTGGGTAGCCTGCCAGCGGGATAGCTACTGCAAATCCGCCTGACGGCTCAGCGCCACCGTTGGGCGGCCTTCTCTGGCACACCTCGAGTAAGAAAAACCGCTATATAATCGAGACATGGCTAAGAAAAAAGCTCTAGGCGAATTGCTTGAGGATCTCCGGCGGCTTTATCCCGTTATCAATGAGCGCTACAAAGTTGCTAGCCTTGGCGTTTTCGGATCCTATGTGCGCAAGGAGCAGGATGAGGAAAGCGATCTGGATGTCTTGGTGACCTTCCATGAAACCCCGAGTCTTCTTCGATTTGTGGAATTGGAGAATTTTCTCTCCGACGAATTAGGGGTAAAAGTTGATTTGGTCATGCGTGACGCCCTCAAGCCAGAAATTGGTCGCCGCATAATGCATCAAGTGATCGCTGTATGAATCTGGGACGAGCCTACGTTGATTACCTTTGGGACATTGAAGCGGCCGCTATGAAAGCCGCGGAGTTTGTGCATGGCATGACCGCGGGGCAATTTGGCGAGGATGAGAAGACTCAATTTGCAGTTGTGCGTGCGCTTGAAATCATTGGCGAGGCCGCGAAGAAGATCCCGGCCGATGTGAGGGCTAGATATCCAGAAGTCCCGTGGCGCGAGATGGCGGGCATGAGGGACAAGCTCATCCACGACAATTTTAGCGTGAACAGCGATGTTGTATGGAAGACCACCATATAGGATCTTCCGGTAATCGTTGCCGCGATTGGCAAGGCGCTTAAAGATGAGGGGGGATAGCTTATCCCAGGTGTTGTTCTTGGCTTCGGCTTAGCTCATATTAGCCGCCCAACAGCTCGCCAGACCGTGTGAAAAGTCGAATAGGGGGTTCAGTTCGGAGGCGATAGCAGCGCATTTGGGTCCAAATCAAGCAAAGAATGCAGTCGAATCGGCAAGAGAGAAGAGAAGCCCTGAATAACTCAGGGCTTCGATCATTATTGGCACCCCCAGGATCTTGATTGCACTCTTGATTTTGCAAGCCAGAAGGATCAAAGCTATCTCACGCCCTCTTGCGCATAGACACTTTCACCCTGGCGCCACATTGGCTATAATGGACCCCGCAGGCGCTCGCCTGCTCAGGAAGGTCTCGCTCTTTCCGTGCCTTCCTCCCTTCGGCGGTAGCTCCAAGCAGCGTGCAAGGCGCGCAGACGCCTCCAGCGACGTCCTCCGGCTCTCGCGGCTCGAAATCGGCCCGAGGAGATCCGCGAAACATCGACGCCGGGGGCGGTCGAACACAAAGCGGGTGGGAAATCATGGCAGGGCAGAAGACAGTCGTCGCCGGCGCACTCGGGGAATGTGTTCACGTCGCGGGCGTGGTCCACTTCCTGCGGCTGGCGGAGGCTGCCGGCTGGAGGACGGTCTTCCTTGGGCCGGCCGTCCCATTGGAGGCGTTCATCGCAGCCGCCCGGCGAGAGCAGGCTGACCTGGTGGGAGTCTCCTATCGTCTCACGCCTGAAACGGGCGAGCGGTTGCTCGGTGAGTTCGCGGAGGAAGCCGACGAGCTCAAGACGCGCGGGGTGCGGTTTGCCTTCGGCGGTACGCCGCCGGTGGCCGAAAGGGCCCGCGCCATGGGCTTCTTCGAGCGCGTCTTCGATGGTAGCGAAAGCCCGGCCGAAGTCCTGGCCTACCTCAAGGGTGTCCCTGCGGATGGGGGTGCCGAGGCGGATTATCCTCAAACGCTCCTCGAACGGATCGCCTGGCGCAAGCCCTACCCTGTCATACGGCACCACTTCGGCCTTCCCAGCGTTGAGGAAACCATAGATGGGATCCAGCACATTGCCGAGGCGCGTGTCTTGGATGTCATCTCGCTGGGCACCGATCAAGACGCCCAGGCTCATTTCTTCCATCCCGAGCGACAGACGAAGCGGACCCGCGGCGCTGGGGGCGTTCCGGTGCGGAGCGCTGAGGACTTCCGGGCGCTCTACGCCGCCAGCCGCCGCGGCAATTACCCCTTGATGAGGACCTATTCGGGCACCGACGATTTCATCCGCCTTGCCGAGCTGTACGTCGAGACCATCCACAATGCCTGGTGCGCCATCCCTCTGTTCTGGTTCAACCAGATGGATGGCCGGGGTGTTTGGGATCTGGAAGGCTCCATCCGCGAACACCAGAAGCTGATGGCCTGGTATGGCGAACGGGGCATCCCCGTCGAGCTCAACGAACCCCACCACTGGGGGATGCGAGATGCCCCGGATGTCGTCTTCGTAGCCAGCGCATTCATCTCTGCGTACAACGCGCGGGCTTTCGGGGTCCGCGACTATGTAGCCCAGATGATGTTCAACAGCCCCCCGGGCCTCTCGGATGCCATGGACCTGGCCAAGATGCTGGCCTGCCTGAGGATGATCGAGCGGCTGGAGCGCCCCGAGTTCTGCATCTGGCGCCAGACGCGCACGGGCCTCCTGAGCTACCCAGTGAACACCCGCGCGGCGCGCGCCCACCTGGCAGCCAGCGTGTACCTGCAGATGGCGCTCGAGCCGCACATCGTCCACGTGGTGGGCTATACCGAGGCGCAACACGCGGCCACGGCCGAGGAGGTGGTTGAATCTTGCGAGCTCGCCATGCGAGCCATCGAGAACGCGCTGCGCGGTGCGCCGGATATGACCGCGGACCCTTTGGTTCAAGCCCGGGCGGAGGAGCTGGTCGAAGAGGCGGAATGGACGCTGGCCGCCATCCGCCTTTTGCCGACGAAGGAGGGCGAAGACGCCTGGCTCGACCCCGCCGCGCTGGCCGAAGCCGTACGCAGAGGCATCCTGGATGCGCCCCAGCTCCTTGCCAACCGGTATGCGCAAGGGAAGATTGCCACGGCAGTCGATGGACGTGGGGCGTGCGTGGCGGTGGATCCCGAAACGGGAACGCCGCTGAGCGAAGTACAGCGGCTGGCATCCCTTGGATTCGACGAAAGTTCACTTCGAGCAGCGATAGAAGGAGGAGTGTTCCATGGCTAAGCGCCCGATCTTCGCCGTCATTGGAGCCGGCAATGGGGGCAAGGCAATGGCTGCGCACCTGGCCCTGAAAGGGTTCCGCGTGCGGCTTTTCAACCGGACGCATAGCCGCATCGCGGCCATCGAGGAGCTGGGCGGGATCCGGCTCGAAAGCTACGACGGCGGGCCGCATGGGTTCTGCCAGCTCGAGAAGGTGACCCCCGATATCGGCGAGGCCATCAAAGGCGCCACCATGATCATGGTGGTGGTGCCATCCAGCGCTCATGTGGATATTGCGACGGCGTTGGCCCCGCACCTGGTCGATGATCAGTGGGTCGTCCTGCATCCCGGTCGAACGGGCGGCGCGATCGAGTTTTGCAAAGTCTTGCGTGATGTCCGCTGCGAGGCGCGGGTCAAGGTTGCCGAAGCAGAGACCTTCATCTACGCCAGCCGGTCGGAGGGTCCGGCGAACGCGCGCATCTTCAGGATCAAGAACGCCGTTCCCCTGGCGGCTCTCCCGGCCACCGACACGGCCGAAGCCCTGGAGATGCTGCACCCGGCCTACCTCGAGTTCATCGACGGCATCGACGTGTTGCACACCGGCCTGAACAACATGGGAGCCATCTTCCACCCTGCGCTGATGATCCTCAATATGGGGCGGATCGAGTCGACCGCGGGCGACTTCCAATTCTATATCGACGGTGTCACGCCCTCCACGGCCAGAATCTTGGAGGTGCTCGACCGTGAGCGGGTGACAGTTGCTGCGGCGATAAACATTCGCGCCAGAACGGCGCTGGAATGGTTGCGCCAGGCCTACAACGTGCAGGGTGAGAATCTCTATGAGGCCATCCAGAATCAGAGCGGGTACTACGGCATTCGTGCTCCGAACACCCTCAAACACCGCTATATCTTCGAGGACATACCCATGAGCCTGGTGCCCATCGCCTCGCTGGCGCGGCGCTATGGAGTCTCCGTGCGCGGGATTGAGAGCATCATCCGTATGGCGTGCATCGTGGATGGCACTGATTATTGGCGCCGCGGAAGGACGCTCGATAAGCTGGGGATCGAACGCCTCTCGGTCAGCGAGTTGCAGACCTACGTCAGGACCGGCCAGAGGCCGGACGGTTAGCGCAACCTTCACTCCTGGCGTGAGGACGCCATACCGGGGATCAATTGCGCCAAATCCTCCGGGAGGGGGAGTTCGAAGGCCAGGGCCTCATCCGTTCCGGGATGGCGGAATTCCAGGCCGGATGCATGCAGGGCCATCCGCCCAAGGCGGCCGTCGGCATTTTCCGGATGCCGGGCGTAGAGCCTATCGCCAAGGATGGGGTGGCCGGCCGCCGACAGGTGAGCGCGAATTTGATGCGTTCTCCCGGTCTGTGGCTTGATCTCAAGCAAAGCCAATCCGTTGCTAGCTCGCAGCCGCCTGCAGATGGTCCTGGCGGGTTTGCCACGATGGGGATCAATCACAGTGCGGTGCCGTCGGCCCCTATCCACGCGCAGCCGCCAGGCCAGCTCCTGTGTTTCCCAGACGGGCATGCCCTGCACAACCGCCAGGTAGGTCTTGGCAACCTCGCCGCGTTCGAACTGGCCGTTCAGATACCGGTGGGCCTCCGCGTCGCGCGCCAGCACGATCAAGCCGCTGGTATCCTTGTCCAGGCGGTGAACGATCCAGAGCCGGCCGATCTCTGGCTCGAGGAGAGACCGCAAATGTGGCTTCTCCCGATCGTAGCCGTCCGGCAGGGTGAGCATGCCGGAGGGCTTATCGACAACCACCAGGCGTTCGTCCATCCAATGGACGAGGGCCGACACCGGATCAAGTGCCATTGGGGTTGTCTCCAGGGTTTGGGATGATCCGAGGCGCACTGCCGGGGCTAGGGGCCGACCACCTCGTCATCGGGCCCAAGAAAAGGCCCGGAATCGGATTTGACTCCTTTTTCGAAATCACTACAATAGTCCCCACGAAGTCAGGGCACATAGGTTTGCACCGCCTGGGGCCCTGACAGGGACGTCGGACACAGGTTCCCTGCGCCCGACGTCCTTTCTATTTCGATGTTTCTGGGGCCGCATCCTGGGGCTATCCATATTTCAAGCTGCTGCCACCGATGAATTCTCGCAAGACCGAATCCGGGGGCACCGGCGAATCATCCCCGTAGGGCTCGACCGCAGCCAGCATGCGGTGCACCCGGGAGGCCCGCTTGTAGGCATCCTCTCGAAGCGGATCATCCCGGTATTGCTCTTGCCAGCGGGCGAAGTCTCCCAGCAACCTGTGTGCATAGAGAGCCACCTCGTAGGGCATGCTGCTATTGACGATGAAGTCGGCGGTGTGGGCGTAGGGGATGATGTTGCGCAGCTCGCTCGTCCTCACGTAGTGCCAGTGCTCGAGCGTGCGTTGCGGATCGTAGGCCCGGTGCACCGAATCGCGCAGCATGCGGCGGATCAATCGCATGTCGGCCCATCGGAAGTACTTTCCGTCCGGCCCTTTCATCTGCAGCAGAGGTTCGAGGTAGATCCTCGCCTTGATCTCATCTGGAATGCCCTCGGTCATGGGAGGGTAGAGGCCATGCAGGCTGTCGAGCAGCAGGGTCTCACCAGGCTCGAGCTGCATCGGCGTCTGGCCGAGCGTGCGCTTGCCGGTCTTGAAGTCGTAGTGCGGGATCAGCACCTGCTCCCCTTGGATCAGGCGCTTCAGGTGATCGTTGATGAGCTCCAGGTCCAGGGCCTGAGGCGTCTCGAAATCGTAATCACCAAATTCATCCTTGGGATGCATTTCCAGGTCGAAGAAGTAGTGATCGAGGTTCAAGGCCCGGAATTTGAAGCCGTGGCGTTTCAGCCGGTTCTCGAGCTTGATGGTCGTCGTGGTCTTCCCGGAGGAGGAGGGGCCACAGATGATCACCATTTTCAGCTCGTGGGCCCGCTTGGCCAGGATCTGTGCCGCGGTTTGAACATCGTCTTCATAGGCCGATTCGGATTCATGCACGATCTGGGCGAACTCGCCCCGGCGGATGCGCTCGTTCATCGCCTCGGCGGTGTGCAGGTTGTGGCTGACGGCCCAGTCGAGCACGTACCAGATCTTGCGCCAGGGGATGTTCTCGGAGGCCTTGGAGGCCTGCATGCCGCGCTCCTGCCGGCGGCGGGCGCGCTCCTCGCGGTAGAGGATGTAGGCCTTGGCTACCTTGGCATGGCCGTGCTCGATCAGGATCTTCTCGACCGCGTCCTGGATCTCCTCGATATGCGGCTTGTGCCCCTCAGGGTAGGTGGCCTCCAGATATTCGACCACGCGATCCGCCAGCCACTGCGCCCGCTCGCGATCGCGGCCTCCGACCGCTACCGCGGCGCGGTAGATGGCGTTGGCAATGCGGTCGGGATTGAAGGGCACGATCGAGCCGCTGCGCTTGACGACGTGTGTGAATTTCGCCATCCCCGTTGCCTCCAGGGTCGGATCATGGTGCAGGCTATTGTAGCCGAGGACCTCCCGCGGCCGGAAGCCCCTCCCCGCGGCGCGCTGGGTTCCCGCTGTGCCAGTTAATCATTGGTCAGCAGATGCACGTTTCCGACGCGCACGTTCGCAAGCCCGGCGGTGTGGGCGGCCTCAAGCGCCTCCTCCGCCAGCCGGCGCGGAGTCCGGGGCAGGTCGCGCATGCGATCGTGTGGATAGAACGCGAGCAGGGCATAGGGGATCTCCGGATTGTGCGAAGCGATGAAGCCGGCAATGCGGTGAACCTCCTCCCCGTCGATGTAGCCCGGAACGAGGGGCGTGCTGGCGACCAGGGTGTGGATCTCGCTCCGATCGGCGGCCCGCTCAACAGCCAGTGCGAAGTTCTTCAAGGCCTGCTGGTTGGACCCGCCGGTGAGCGCCTGATGAAGCGCCGGGTCGAAGGCTTTGAGGTCGAACTTGAACGATCCACTGCTCTCGATAGTGAGCGCCAAAGCCTGGACCAGGGCGCGTTCGTTCATCGTCCCGGCCGTCTCCCAGCAGACTCGCACGCCGCGATCCGCCAGGCGCCTTCCGGCGGCGAGCGCATGGGGCATCTGGCTGGCAGGGTCGCCTCCGAAGAAGCAAACGCAGAAGGTGCTCTCCGTTGCCAGCGCGGCCAGAGCAGCGGCGGACAGGGCCTCTACGCTGCCGTCCCGCTCCCGGCGCGGGTCGGTGTAGCGGAACTGCGAGTTCTGGCAGAAGAGACAATCCAGCGTGCAACTGGCGTAGAAGACGGCCAGGTTGTGGCGGCCGTAGGCCGTATGGCCCGGGCAGACCCAATCGGCGACGCAGTTGGTGGGAAGGGGGTCCCGGTACCAATGCAGCCAGCCGCGCCGGGGCGTGCCGGCGATATGCGTCAGCCGTCCCTGCTCGACCCGGCGCAAGCCGCAGAAGCCCCGCTCGCCTTCGCCTAGGCTGCAACCTTGGCTACACAGACGGCAGCGGACGCCCCCCTCGGCCCGCGGCGGCCGGCCAGGGAGGCCCAGGGCCTGGCGCGTGGCGGCATGGCGGTCGAGCGCCACCGAGAGTGCCTCCTGAGGGCGGACACGCAGGCAGGACAGGCAGACCCCCATGCCCTGGCTGATCAGGCGGCTTTCAGCGTTGCAGAGAAGGCAGGAGCCCATCGGTGGATCTTTCAAGCCGACCGCTAGGCCGGGGGCCCGATCGGGATCAGATACAGCGGCCGGTGGTCGCCCGGGAGCTTCATCACCTCCGCGACGCGCTCATCATGGAAGGCCCCCACCGGAACGGAACCGAGCCCAAGCGCAACGGACTCCAGGTGCACGTTCTGAGCGGCATGGCCGACCTCGAAATGGACGTATCTTGGGCCGCGCCGCGAGCCGTACTTCACCTCGATCCGCCGGTAGACGGCGGCGATGACCAGCGTGAAGGGGGCCTCGAGGATGAACTCCTGGTCGAGGCTCGCCCGGCACAGGTCCTTCCGGATATCACCTTCCAGTGTGACCTCGGCGGCATGGTGCGCGGGCAGGTAGTGCAACACATGCTCGGGCGTCACGCCGTAGACCTCGAGCGGATAGAGCGCCCCCGCAGAGGGCGCCGTGCGGCGGCCTTCGGGGCTGCGAAATCCCTGGGCGGACCAGAAGAGCAGCCCGATTTGCCCGAGGTCCAGCGGATCGGGCCGGAAGTGCCGCACGGAGCGTCGCCGCCGCAGGCACTCCTCCAGCGTCAGCGGGCCGCGTTCACGGGGTGGGGGGAAGGAGATAGTCTCAGTCATAGTCATCCTCACATCTGAAACGGATCGCTCGCGGTGCGGGCGCAGGTGAAACTCTCGCTTGACCTGCATTCTCATTCTACGGGAGGTTGAGCGCCCTGCTCAAGGGCGATGCGTGCGGCCGCGATGGAGATGCCCAGGGGTCTGGGTGACCGCTTAGGTTGATATAATCGAGCCCGTCGTCGTGTTGTGCGTACGCAGCGGTGGATCAAAGCAGTTTCCAGCGGATTTCAAAGACAGCGTGGTCTGCATCACCGGGGCAGCCGGGGAGTTGATCGGTGCCCTCGCTCGTGCCTTTGCTGCGCGCGGCGCCGCGCTGGCGCTGATCGACCGACGGCAGGGCCGGCTGGCCGCTCGCTTTGAAGAGCTTGCCGACTCGGAGCGAGTGCTCTTCGTGGAGGACATCGATCTGACTCAAGAAGAGGATGTCCGGAAAGCCGTGGCGGCCATCCTGGACTGCTTCGAACGGATGAACGTGCTGGTCGACGCAGCCGGTGGATACCGGGCCGGGGCCGCGGTGCATGAGACCGATCTGGATCTCTGGGATGGCATGCTGGCCCTGAACGCCCGGACGGTCCTGCTCATGAGCCGGGCCGTCGTTCCCCACATGCTCCAGCAGGGGTCTGGTAAGATCGTCAACATCGGTGCCCGGTCCGGCCTGCAAGGGGTCAGGTGTGCGGGCGCCTATTCGGCAGCGAAGGCGGCGGTGCTGCGACTGACCGAGAGCCTGGCGGCCGAGCTGCGCGGCACCGGGATCAACGTGAACGCCATCCTGCCAGGGACCATGAACACCCAGGCCAACCGGCAGGCGATGCCGGATGCTCGGCAAGGGCGCTGGGTGAAGCTGGAAGCCGTCGACGATGTTGTCCTATTCCTGGCATCGGAGCAGGCCCGGGCCATGCACGGTGCGGCAGTGCCGGTCTATGGCAGGGCGCAAGAATCGGGCCCGCTCGCGGCGACAATGTGAGCAGTCAGGCACTCGTTCCGCCGAGGGAGGCGTGAGATGCAGATAGGCATGGTGGGTTTGGGGAAGATGGGCAGCAATATGAGCAAGTGCCTCTTGGAGGGCGGACATCATGTTGTGGTGCTCGACTGGAATGAAGAGAAGACCCAGGAGCTGGAAGCCCATGGCGCGACCGGCGCCGCATCACTCGCAGATTTGGTGTCGCATTTGGCACCCCCTCGTGCAGTCTGAAGGAGGCATGATGTGCTCCGGCCCCTTGACCTTGGCCTGATTCTCTCCTATCAGTGCCAGGCCGAATGCGCTCACTGCCTTTATAACTGTGGGCGCGGCTGGCGCGATTGGATGGACCCATCCGAAATCTGGGCTGCCTTCGATGCCATGGCTTCCTGGAATCATCGCTTTCAGGTGCACATCACCGGTGGGGAGCCGTTCCTGCGTTTCGATTTACTCTGCGAGGCCGTGAGAGCAGCATCCGCCCATGGCATTCCCTGCTACGTCGAGACGAACGCCGGCTGGTGTGTCCGAGAGTCGACTGTCCGAAAGCGGTTCGAACGGCTCAGGCAACTGGGCCTGCGGGCGGTGCTTATCAGTTGCTCACCCTTCCATGCCGAGACCATCCCGCTTGCCCACGTCGAGAGAGCGTTCCGGATCGCCCATGAAT
>Ga0190334_1001202_pt1 | contig 11441 bp, 7 predicted proteins | sample 48720478_MG_FD_161270 | JGI IMG/M metagenome (GOLD analysis project Ga0190334, IMG submission 161270) | Hydrothermal vent sediment bacterial communities from Southern Trench, Guaymas Basin, Mexico - 4872-04-7-8_MG | ecosystem: Environmental > Aquatic > Marine > Hydrothermal vents > Sediment ...
CTGGGCCAGGAGGAATTCCATCAGCGCCTGGGTCTCCGGTTCGGAGCCGGGGTGCGTTCCCGGGATGACATAGGTGTAGGACCAGCATCCATCGACGGGCCAGGATGTCTGCCAGTGCGATGGAAAGTTGCGATTGAGGTCGACGCGATGGGCGTTGACCCGCCCATCCAACGATTGTGACCGCGCCTCGCCGTCAGGGTTGAGGGAGCGCAGGATATGGAGCGTCACATCGGGCGGGATGAGCTCGGGGCGGGCGGAAAGCACGGCGATTAGATCGTCCGCTAAAGCGATGGTGTTCCACTCATACCCGCCATGGATCCCGGCAATAATCATTAGGGCACGAGGACCCGCGCCGAAGCTGAACACCTCCAGAGGACGTTCTTCGACCGAATAGCCCATCACCGAGTACGCCATCGGAGTGTGTGTCGCCGTCTGTGTAGCGGTGGGATCAGGGAGCGGTGATGCAGTGCCGGTGGGGGGTGCCGTTGGAAGCGGTGATGTTGTGGAGGCTGTGACTGTGGGATTGCCGGGCTCGGGGCTGGGGAGCGGATCGAGGTGCGAAGCGTTGGCCGGTGAGCAGCCCATCAGCAGGGCGGGTAGCAGGCCTGTGGCGAGTGTGCGTCTGACCGCTCGGAGCACGCCGCCAGGCCCTGGTGACGCGTTCACGCGTGCTGGCATGGGATGACTCTATCATAGGCATCGCCGCCCTGCCGGTGAGGGGCCTAGCCCGGGCTTCCAATCGGCTTACAGAATCCCCCATGGGAAGCGTTCTCGGTAGTCAAATCACCTCCGCTTTGCTACAATGGACCCGGTTCACGAGCGCTTCCCATCGATCTCAGGTAGGTATGCCTCTCCAAAAGGGTGATATTCTCCGCCATCGTTATCGCATCGAAGGCGTCCTTGGACAGGGCGGAATGGGTGCTGTCTATAAGGCCTTCGATATCAACCTCGGCGTGGCGGTGGCGGTTAAGGAGAACCTCTTCACCACAGAGGAGTATGCCCGTCAGTTCCGCCGGGAAGCAACCATCCTTGCCAGCCTGCGCCATCCTAACCTGCCGCGAGTCACCGACCACTTTGTCATCGAGGGTGAAGGCCAATACCTGGTGATGGATTTCATCCAGGGAGGCGATTTGCGCGAGCGCTTGGAGCGCGGAGGCCTGATCCCGGAGGCCGAGTGCCTGCCCTGGTTCCTGGATATCTGCGACGCCCTCGCCTACCTGCATAGCCGCACGCCGCCCATCCTGCACCGGGACATCAAACCCGGCAACATCAAGATCATGCCCGATGGGCGCGCCATCCTGGTGGATTTCGGCCTGGCCAAAGTGGACGACAAGAGCAGCGCCACCACCACCGGGGCCAAAGCGATGACGCCTGGTTTCTCCCCCCCGGAGCAATACGGGACGGGGCGGACCGATCCGAGGACGGATGTGTATTCCCTCGGGGCCACCCTCTACGCCGCGCTGACGGCCGCCATCCCGGAGGACTCGCTTGAACGTGCCATGGGTCGTGAGGAGCTGACGCCCCTTCGAAAGCGCAATCCCGAGGTGAGTCCCGGTCTGGCCCGCGTGGTGACGAAGGCCCTATCTGTGGATCCCAAGGATAGGTATCAGAGCATCGCTGAGATGGCCGCCGCGCTGGCGGCCTCAACCCGGGCAAGTGTGCCGACGGTGGTTCGCAATTATCCTAACCTGGAGCGCACGATCGCCGCCAGCCGGGGTTCGAAGACTGAGGTCCCTGGGCTGCAGGTGACCCAGCGTGTGCGGCGCCGGGCCCTGCCAAGATTGCTCGTGATCATCGGTGCGGTGATCCTGATTGCGGGGGGCGCCGTAGTGAGCGCGCCCCGCGTGGCGCCGGCCCTGGCGACGCTCTTTTCCCCGCCCTCCTCGCCGCCCACAGAGCCGCCCATTGAGCCCAGCGCCACGCAGCCGCCCGCGCCCACCGCCACATTGGAGATCGCCCTCCCGCCGGTGGTGGAATCACCCACGCCTCAGGCCAGCGACACCCCGGAAGGCTTGACAGCCACCCAACTGCCAGGAGTGGCCGCCACCGCCACACCCACGGGAGGAGGCACCGGTCAGATCGCCTTCGCCTCCGACCGCTCTGGCGTGCCCCAGATCTACCTGGTGAATATCGACGGCACCGGGCTACGGCAATTGACCCAGCTGGAGGAGGGTGCCTGCCAGCCGGCCTGGGCCCCTTCAGGGCGCCAGTTGGTGTTCACTTCACCTTGCCGTGGCAATCGTGACCAGTATGCCGGGTCAAGCTTGTGGATGATTGATGTGGATCCGGAAGGGAACGCCAGCGAGCCGACCCAGCTGCGCACCGCGCCAGGGGGCGATTACGATCCGGCCTGGCACCCCAATGGCGACCGTGTGGCCTTCACCTCCTTGCGTGATAACCGTCCGCAGGTGTACGTGATGCAAGTGGACGGCGGCGAACTGCAGAACCTCAATCAGGACCTGGGCCACAACCGTGAGCCAGCCTGGTCGCCGGCCGGCACGCAGCTGGTCTTCACCAGCACCCGCGGGGGTGCGACCGAGATTTGGGTTATGCCCGCAACAGGGGGCGAGGTGAAACGGTTCTCGCGCGCCGAGGACGGTGCCGATACACATGCAGCCTGGTCGCCTGATGGCGAATGGATTCTCTTTGATCGCATTATCGGGGGGATCTCGAGGCTCGTCATTGCCTCCTTCGCCGATCAAGGCACGCGCCTGTCTCGGATCTGCCCAGAGGGCCAGCGCGCCAACCAGCCGATGGCCGAGCCGGGGTGGTCGCCCGATGGTCAGTGGATCGTCTTCGAAACCTGGCCGGACGGCGTCGATCACAATATCGCCATTCTCCGCGTGGGCTGCACCAACTACGGCGAGATCACCAGCGATCCGGGTCTGGATTTCGACGCGGCCTGGCGCCCGCTGCCTTAGGCTGGCCAGATCACCCGAACCTGGGGAACCGCGCGGATAGGAAGGGTGTCAGGTTTTGCCGCGGACCTCCGTACTTGCGGTGGCTCTTTCTTCTCGGGGATAATCGTAGGTGCGCCCCGCGGCGGATGGCCGCAGCGACGGCCATCTGGCCTGGCGCTGTGGTTCGCGGAACTCATTCCATTCAAAAGGGAGCAAGAGATGACAGCCAAGATCATTGACGGGAAAGCCATCGCGGCGGAAATCCGCCAGGAGGTGGCCAAAGGTGTGGAGGAACTGCTCGCGGCGGGAGGGCCTCGGCCTGGTCTGGCCACGGTGCTGGTGGGCGAGGATCCGGCTTCGCAGACTTACGTGCGCATGAAGCGCAAGGCTTGCGAGGAGGTGGGGATCGAATCCTTCGGACATGAATTGCCGGCCACAGCCTCCCAGGAGGAAGTTGAGACGCTGGTGAAGGAACTAAACACCGACCCGAAAGTGCATGGGATCCTGGTCCAACTGCCGCTTCCGGCCGGGTTAGACGAGGAAGCGATCTTGCGGGCGATCAGTATTGAGAAGGACGTCGATGGCTTTCACCCGATCAACATCGGCCGTCTGGCGCAAAAGGGCCGGGAGCCGCTCTTTGTGCCCTGCACGCCGGCCGGATGCATCGTGTTGCTGAAGCGATCCGGGGCCAAGCTCGAGGGGGCGCGAGCTGTGGTGGTTGGGCGCTCGAATATCGTGGGCATGCCGGCAGCCTTGCTGTTGGTGAAGGAAAACGCCACGGTGACCATCTGCCACTCGCGCACCCAGGACCTGCCCAGCGTCTGCCGAGAGGCGGATGTGTTGATCGCCGCCATCGGGCGGCCGCAGATGATCCGGGGGGATTGGATCAAGCCCGGGGCCTACGTCATCGACGTGGGTGTGAACCGGGTTGACGATCCGGAAGCCAAGCGCGGCTACCGCCTGGTGGGGGATGTGGCCTTTGACGAGGCAGTCGAGGTTGCGGGCGCGATTACGCCGGTTCCCGGAGGCGTGGGGCCGATGACGATCGCCGGGCTGCTGCAGAACACGCTGCGCTCGGCACAGCGCGCCATGCCCTAGGCTTGGCTCACTCAGGCAGCGAGCATAAAAGGGGCTGTCCCAAGAGGGCAGCCCTTTCCTTCTCCACGGAGACCGGAGGCTTGCCTCCGGTCTCGGGCGGGATCCCGAGACGAAGGAAGGGGCGCATGGTTGTGCGCCCCTTCCTATATATCACCCCGGGGAAAGCTGTCTGTCCTCGGCGAAGCGGGGAATGGACCCCCAGGATGTCGTCTTCGCATCGGGGGCGCCCTTCCTCCTTGTGCGGATCTCTGCATTTCCTCCTGCCCCCTATAGGGGCTGCCCATGCGATCTTTTAGGGCAGCCCCTTTCTCGATGGATAATAGATGCGGGAGGTTGAGGCAAGACCTCATGGTGCCGACCCGCTGGTCTGAACGGAAAGGGAAGGGAAGCTGCCAGGCTGCCCGTTCGTTCTTGTTGACGGCAATGGGTTGCCTTGCGGCCGGATGGGGCAATGCCAATCATGCCAGGGCATGACGAATGGCGGCCTTTGAGTATGTTGTCTGACAATTGACGCATGCCGGTGAGGGTGCTACACTCCCGCTATCCTCTCGGGAGTTCCCATGAGCACTCTGCTCGTACGAAATGCCGGCTTGCTGGTTACGATGGACGATGCCCAGCGGGAGATACCGGGCGGCGGATTGTTCATTCGCAATGGCTGGATCGAACAGGCTGGGCCCTCGGAGACCCTCCCCACCGATGCGGACGAGATCCTGGATCTGGAAGGCCATATTCTGCTCCCCGGCCTGATCAACACCCATCACCATCTCTATCAAACGCTCACACGGGTTGTGCCCGCAGCCCAGGATGCGGATTTGTTCCAATGGCTTAAGACGCTCTATCCTATCTGGGCCCGCATGGGACCGGAGGACATGCGCCTCTCCACGCAGCTCGGCCTGGCGGAGCTGGCGCTCTCGGGCTGCACTACCACCTGCGATCATCACTACATCTTCCCCAATGGCTGCCGCCTGGACGACCAGATCGAGGCGGCGCGCGTGGTGGGACTGCGCCTGCACGCCTCTAGGGGATCAATGAGCCTGGGTGAGAGCAAGGGGGGCTTGCCCCCAGATGAGGTCGTAGAGGAGGAAGATGCCATCCTCGAGGATACCCAGCGGGTGATTGATCAGTACCATGATCCACACCCCGGGGCGATGACACGCATCGTCGTGGCGCCCTGCTCGCCCTTCTCGGTAACACCGGACCTGATGCGCGAATCGGCGGCGCTCGCTCGCGCCGCAGGCGTTCAGTTGCACACCCACCTGGCCGAAACGCTGGACGAAGAGATCTTCTGCCTGGAGCAATTTGGGGAGCGCCCGCTGGCCTATGCAGAGCGGCTGGATTGGACCGGGGAGGATGTCTGGTTTGCGCACGGCGTGCATATCAACGCCGACGAAGTCGGGCGGATGGCCAGCACGGGTGTGGGCGTGGCGCATTGCCCATCCTCGAACATGCGACTGGCCTCCGGCATCGCTCCGGTCCGGCGATACCTTGCGCAGGGGGTCAAGGTGGGCCTAGGAGTGGATGGTTCGGCGAGCAACGATAGCTCGCACATGCTTGCCGAGGTCCGCCAGGCGATGTTGATTTCACGGCTGGGCGCCGCCGTGGCGCCGGACATCGACGGTCCCAGCCCGCTTCTCACGGCGCGACAGGCCCTGACGCTGGCGACGCGTGGCGGCGCAGCCGTGCTTGGCCGTGAGGACATCGGCTCGCTCGAAGCGGGCAAGTGCGCCGATTTCATCTCCATCCGGCTCGAGCGGCTGGAGTATGCCGGCGGCCTGCATGATCCCGTGGCGGCACTGGTTTTCTGCTCGCCCGTAACGGTCGATTACAGTTATGTGCACGGCCGGCCGGTGATCCGCCAAGGACATATGGAGACCGTTGACCTCGGCCCGCTGGTGGAGGCCCACAACCGGGCTGCCCGCCGGCTTGTGGACGGCGAGGCCTGAGAGGGAGGGGAGCATGTCGAGCGAATATGTGGCTCAGTGGTCCGAGATCAGCCGCCAGCTTGTGGCCGTCGCCATGGGCCGCGAGAAGGCCGATCTGGTGATCGAGAACGGCCGCTGGGTGTGCGTTCAATCCGGGGAGATCCTGCCGGGCATGAGCGTGGCCATCAAAGGTGAGCGTATCGCCTTTGTAGGGCCCGATGCCAGCCACACCATCAGTCCTGAAACCGTGCGCATCGATGCTGGCGGCCGTCACCTCGTCCCGGGGCTTCTAGACGGGCATATGCACGTCGAATCAGGCATGCTGACAGTCACTGAGTTCGTGCGGGCGGTGCTGCCCCATGGCACTACAGGGATGTTCGTCGACCCACATGAGATCGCCAATGTATTCGGGTTGCGGGGTGTGCGCATGATGGTCGACGAAGCCGCCATCCAACCCATCCATGTTTGGGTGCAGATGCCATCCTGCGTCCCCTCCGCGCCCGGATTGGAGACGCCAGGCGCTTCCATCGGCCCGGAGGAGGTGCGGGAGGCCATGAAGTGGCCTGGCATCATCGGCCTGGGGGAGATGATGAACTTCCCGGGCGTCATCCATGGGGACGATAAGATGCATGCCGAAATGGCCGAGACACGCGCCGCCGGGAAGGTCATCGGTGGCCACTACGCCTCGCCCGACCTGGGCTTGGCCTTCCATGGCTATGCGGCCGGTGGCCCCGAAGACGACCATGAGGGCACCCGCCTGGAGGATGCCGTGGCGCGTGTGCGGCAAGGCATGAAGGCCATGCTCCGCTACGGCTCGGGATGGCATGATGTGGCGGCCCAGATCCGCGCCGTCACAGAAATGGGGCTCGATCCCAGGCATTTCTTGCTCGTCACTGACGACAGCCATTCCGCCACCCTGGTTCACGAGGGTCATATGGACCGCGTAGTGCGCCATGCCATTCAGCAAGGGGCCGATCCGATGATCGTCCTCCAGATGGCCACCCTCAACACCGCCGAGCACTTTGGCGTGGCGCGCGAGGTGGGGCAGATCGCTCCTGGGCGCTTCGCCGACATCCTGCTGGTGGAGGATCTGCGCGAGTTCCGCGCCGACGAGGTGATCGCACGGGGGCGTGTGGCCGCGCGCAACGGGCAATTGCTCATTGAATTGCCGTCCTTTGCGTATCCGGCCGAGGTGCTTTCCTCGGTGCATCTGCAACGCCAGCTTGTGCCGCAGGATTTCCGGCTTGAGGCGCCGCGCGACGGTGAAACGGGGGCGCACGTCATCGGCGTGGTGGAAAACCAGGCCCCCACGCGCCATCTGAAGCGGAAGGTGCAGGCCTCGAACGGGGAGGTCCGGCTGGATCCCTCGCAGGACCTGGCCAAGGTGGCCATCGTGGAGCGCCATCAGGGGAGCGGAACGGTGCAGGTGGCCTTGGTGGAGGGTTTCGGATTCAAGAAACCCTGCGGCATCGCCTCCACCGTTGCGCATGACTGCCATCAGATGGTGGTAGTGGGCACCAGCGAAGCAGATATGGCCATGGCTGCCAACAAGCTGGCGGAGGCCGGAGGTGGGCAGATCGTGGTCTGTGAGGGGCACGTAATCGCGCTCGTGGAGCTTCCCATCGCTGGGCTGATGTCGAACGAACGGGCCGAAATTGTCGCCGAGAAGGCCGAGAGTATTCTGGAGGGTTTCCGGGCCTGTGGCTGCACGATGAACAATCCGAATATGCAACTCAGCCTGATCGCGCTGGTGGTCATCCCAGCTCTGCGCATCTCTGATCAGGGTCTGGTGGACGTCGAGCGCTTTGAAGTCATCCCGGTGCTCGAGCCTTGAACTCGCCGGGGAGGATCTGAGGATGCCCACCGAGCCGAAATCCAGATTGAAGGGGAAGACGGATCGCCGTCCGCTCTACGAGCGGACGGCGGAGGCCCTGTCCCGGCTGCTCGAGAGCCTCGAGCCGGGCACCTATCTTCCCTCCGAGCCTAAGCTGGCCAGGCAATTGGGCGTCTCGAGGGCTACCCTGCGGGAGGCCATGCGGGTTTTCGAGGGCCGGGGGCTGATCGTGCGCCGCCAGGGAGTCGGCACGGTAGTCGTGCGGCCGCCTCAGGTCATCGAAACCGGGATCGAGGCCCTCGAGAGCATCGAAACTCTGGCAGGCAGGATCGGCCTGAAGGTTGAGATGGGTGAGTTGGCCTTGCGCACGCGCCCACCCAGCGGTGAAGAGCGAGCCCGCTTCGGCCTCGCCGATGGCGTGCCGCTGGCGGAGGTGTCGCGCGTGATGCTGGCCGAAGGCCGGCCGATTGCCTACCTGATCGATGCCCTGCCCGAGCCATTCTTGCCGGAGGAGATTCTCAATGGCGCATTCCGGGGATCAGTACTGGACTTGCTGCTTCGCCGGGGGGATCCGAGGCTATCCCATTCCAATGCCAACATCTCGGCTGTTTCGGCCTCGTCAGAGGTGGCGAGATATCTGGGGATTCAGCGTGGGGATGTGCTCTTGAGCCTGGAGGCCTGGCTTTACACCACGTCGGGCGAGGCGGTGGACCATTCCCACAGCTTCTTCCTGCCGGGCACCTTCCGATTCCACGTCGTCCGCAGAATTTCACAAGGGTGACGCTCGGTTGAAGGAGCCCGCAAGAAGGTCAAGACCAAAACCAATCATGAAGGAGAATTGAAATGCGCAGCTTTGCAGGACGAGACATTCTATCTTTGAAGGGCTTTGAACGCGAGGAGTATTTCCGTGTGTTCGAAGTCTGCGACCGTCTGGCATCCATCGCCAGAGATCGGCGGAACAGCGACTTGCTGGCTGAGAAGACTCTGGTAACTGCCTTCTATCAACCCAGCACCCGCACGCGCCTGGCGCATGAGGCCGCCATGCTGCGGCTGGGGGGAAAGGTTACAGGCTTCGCCGATGCCAAGATGACCCGCGCCGGTGACTTCTACCAGGAGTCCATCAAAGATACGGTTAAGATGCTGGAGTTCTACGGCGACGTGATCGTCATGCGGCACTTCCAGCAGGGCGCGCCGCATGAGGCCGCCAAGTGGGCCTCGATCCCCGTGATCAATGGGGGTGACGGCTGGGGCGAGCACCCCACACAGATCCTCACGGACCTTTACACCATCTGGAAGGAAAAAGGCCGCCTGGATGGCCTGCGCTGGCTGGCGGTCGGCGATATGCGCATGCGAACGATGCACTCGCTGGCCTACGGGCTCACGCAGTTCGACTGCCCGATCACCTTTGTTTCACCACCGGAGATGTCCCTCACCGAGGAGTTCAAGGCCGAGCTCAGGGAACTGAGCCTCGACTTCCAGGAGAAGGAGCATGTAGAACAGGCCATCGCCGAAGCGGACGTGATCCTGGTGGAGCCCGTCGTGCAGCCGGATTACACCAAGTCGCTCGATGAGCGCAAGGGCGATGTAGGTCTCACGCCGGCAAACTACAAGATCACACGGGAGCTGCTAGAGACCAAGGCCAAGTCGGACGCTGTGCTTCTACACTCCTTGCCGCGCATGGACGAGATCCCCACAGACGTGGACGCCACGCGGTGGTCGCGCTACTGGATCGAGGCCTTCAACGGCGTGGTCATGCGCATGGGCCTGCTGGCGCTTGTGCTGGGTGCCATGGAGTAATCACACCGGCCGGGGATTATCCCCGGCCGGATTCCAATTGCAGCGATTGCTTGGACCAGGAGGTTGATGTCCGATGCAAACTCATTTGAAAGGCCGAGATCTGATCGGCGACCTGGATTTCAGCCGGGAAGAAGTGGAGACAGTGCTGGATGTGGCCTTCGACCTGAAGCGCAAACGGGCCCTGGGCGAGCCTCATCCCTATCTGCGCGATAAGGTACTGGCGATGCTCTTTTTCTTCTCGAGCACCCGCACTCGCGGGTCCTTCGAGGCCGGGATGGCCCAATTAGGCGGTCACGCGGCCTTCATCGAATCCCGCACAACCCAGATTTCCCACGGTGATACCGAGAAGGAGATGGGGGAGATCTTCGGGCGATACTTCGATGGTATCGCCATCCGGCACGTGGATTGGGGCATCGGCAACCGCTATATCAACTTGGTGGCCGAGGCCTCACGCGTGCCGGTGCTCAACATGCAATGTGAGTATTATCATCCCTTCCAAATCCTGGCCGACCTGATGACCATCATCGAGAAGAAGGGCCGTGATCTGCGCCGCAAGAAGATGGTCGTCTCCTGGGCCTACGCCTCTTCGTATCTGAAGCCGATCTCGGTCCCGCAATCGCTCATCCTGCAGATGCCGCGCTTCGGCCTGGATGTGGTCCTGGCCCATCCACCGGAGTTCAAGCTCATGCCCGAGATCATGGACCAAGCGCGGGAGCAGGCGCGGAAATTCGGCACGGGTTTCGAGGTGGTCGACGATATGAAGGCCGCGGCAAAGGACGCCGATATCATCTATGCCAAGTCCTGGGGCCCGCTGCTGACCACCACGGACCCCGAACAGGGCAAGGAGATCCAGGACCGCTACAAGGACTGGATTGCCGACGAGGCCCTTATGGCGCTGGCAAAGGAGGACGCCATCTACATGCACCCCCTGCCGGCCGACCGCAACATCGAGGTCACGGATGGCGTCATCGACGGCCCGCATAGCGTCGTCTTCGATGAGGCCGAGAACCGGTTGCATGTCCAGAAGGCCGTCATGGCCCTCACGATGTGAGTGGATGATTGGGATCGAATGGCAAGCGAAGAAAGGAAAGTTGCCGTCGTCGCGGTTGGCGGGAACTCGCTCATCAAGGACAAAGCCCATAAGACCATGCCGGATCAGTACGCCGCGGCGAGCGAATCTATAGCAGCATATCGCCGGCATGATCGAGCAGGGTTGGGACGTGGTCATCACCCATGGCAATGGGCCCCAGGTAGGGTTCATTTTGCGCCGAGCCGAGCTGGCATTGCATGAGCTCCACCCTGTCCCGCTGGACTCCTGCGGCGCCGACACGCAGGGGGCGATCGGCTACATGTTCCAGCGGGCCCTATATAACGAGTTCAAGCGCCGAGGCCTGCCGAAGCAGGCGGCAACGGTCGTGACCCAGCTGCTGGTGGACCGGGACGACCCGGCCTTTGAGAATCCGACCAAGCCCATCGGGTCCTTCATGGACGAGGCCACCGTCAAGCAGCACGCCGAGCAAGATGGTTGGGCCGTGATTGAGGATGCGGGGCGGGGCTGGCGCCGGGTGGTGCCTTCGCCGCTGCCGGTGCGCATCATCGAGCAGAACGTCATCCAGGCCCTGGTGGATAGCGGCTTCGTGGTCATCGGCGTGGGTGGCGGGGGCATCCCGGTGGTCGAGGATGAGCAGGGCCATCTGGTGGGTGTGGAGGCGGTGATTGACAAGGACTTCGCCTCCGCCTTGCTGGCTAATAGCCTGGAGGCCGATCTCTTGCTGATCTCCACGGCGGTCGAAAAAGTCGCTTTGCACTACAATACGCCCCAACAGCGCTGGCTGGACAGCATGACGCTGGCGGAGGCCAAGCGCTATCTGGAAGAGGGCCATTTCGGCA
>Ga0190334_1001203_pt1 | contig 11438 bp, 11 predicted proteins | sample 48720478_MG_FD_161270 | JGI IMG/M metagenome (GOLD analysis project Ga0190334, IMG submission 161270) | Hydrothermal vent sediment bacterial communities from Southern Trench, Guaymas Basin, Mexico - 4872-04-7-8_MG | ecosystem: Environmental > Aquatic > Marine > Hydrothermal vents > Sediment ...
CGCGAGGTGTAAAATCGTCTTTACTGATAGGAAGTGATATCCCAGACCTGCCCCCCGTCTATGTGCAGAGGGCCTTCGAAGGCCTAAATACTTGCGATGCGATACTGGGGCCTGCCCATGACGGGGCTTATTACTTGATCGGTTTTACCTCCCAAGGATTTACACCCGTGCCTTTCACTGACATTCAATGGGGGACTCCATCGGTCTATGGCCAAACCATTGACAATGCTAAGGTTCACGCGCTAAAAGTGTGTAAACTTCCGCGGTGGCAGGATGTGGACACCCTTGATGATTTGAAGGCCTTGCCTGGTCAGACAAGGTTAGATACGTCCCTAGCACCCAATACGATCGAGGTTATCAATAAGATGGCCAAGGATATCCCGGTCCTTGGCCTCTGCATATAGGCTACCATGCCAGTCAAAAACCTTTTGGCACCGTTCAGGACACTTGCCCCGTTTTTTCGGGCCAATATCTGGTCTCTTGTCGTGGGTCTTACATGCCTACTATTGGTTGACCTTCTTCAACTCCTTATTCCCCTAGTAATAAGAAAGGCCATAGACCTTTTGACCACTGGCATGGCATCCGAAGCGAGTCTTTTGAAACTTGGCGGAACGATCATGGCCATAGCCCTGGCAATAGCTCTGTGCCGCTATACATGGAGACACCTGATATTCGGCCATTCCAGAAAAGTTGAAGAGGCCTTGCGCAGCAAGATCTTCTCCCACGTGCAGACCCTTTCGGTCTATTTTTTCCAGAAATACCGCACTGGAGATCTCATGGCCAGGGCTATCAATGACATCAACGCCGTCAGGATGGCCACAGGCATGGGCCTAGTGGCCCTTACAGACGGCCTGATCTTGGGTCTTGCTGCCATTGGCTTCATGATATCCATAAATTATAGACTGGCCCTAATTGCCCTCATACCTGCTCCTGTCGTGGTGATCATTACCCGAGTACTCACACGACGAATGGCGACAGGCTTTGAAAACGTGCAAAGGCAGTTCTCTGAGTTGACTGAGCGGGTGCGGGAAGGATTGGCAGGAATTTGGGTATTAAAGGCCTTCAATAGAGAGGCCTGGCAATTTGAAAAGGTCAAGGCTGAAGGCCAGCTTTACGTAAATCACAACCTAAATCTTGCCAAGACAATGGCTCTTTTTTTCCCTGTGATGTCCGTTTTCACTAACGCAGGCCTTGTCATCGCCATATGGCTGGGCGGCAGAAAGGTCATTTTTGGCCAAATTACAACTGGTGACTTCGTGGCCTTTACCAGCTATCTCAACTTGCTCACATGGCCAATGATGGCAATGGGCTGGGTGACAAACCTCATCCAGAGGGCAACAGCAGCCATGAATCGCATAAACGCGCTATTGGAGGAAAGGCCAAAGATTAAGTCACCCCCCCACCCTGTTCGCCTAAATGGGGTGGCTGGCAAGATCGAAATCACTGGCCTGACCGTGCGGTATTCTGAGCAGGGGCATCCGGTTTTAAAAGACCTGCATCTGAAAATAGAGCCACGCCAGACATTCGCACTGGTGGGTCGGGTTGGATGTGGAAAGACCACCCTTCTAATGGCGATGGTGAGATTATTGGATGTCCCGCCCGCCACGGTATTTGTAGATGGCACGGACATAGTCAAAACAGACTTGAGACAATTGCGCCGTGCCATAGGCTTCGTGCCGCAACAGAGCCAGCTTTTCTCCGATACCATTAGAAATAACATACTCATGGGCCGAAGCCACATATCAGAGGAGCAGCTACGACGCGCCCTGTCAATAGCCCGTATCGTTGATGAAATTGACCAACTGGAGGAAGGGCTTGACACCATAGTCGGGGAAAGGGGAGCAACCCTTTCTGGTGGGCAAAGGCAGAGAATTGCCCTTGCACGGGGGATTGTGGAAAATCCACCAATTTTGATCCTTGACGATGCCCTTTCTATGGTGGACATGGAAACTGAAAACGAAATAATGGCAGAACTCCTTCATATAAGAAAAAATAAGACCACAATAATAGTCTCCCATCGGACCACGACCATTGCTAGTGCTGACAAAATCGCCATAATGGCCGAAGGAAAAATCATTGATACAGGACAACACCGAGCACTGCTGGAAAGAAATGAGCTTTACAAGAATCTATATGAGCAGAGGATGTATTCTGAAGAACTACAACGTATTCAGATAGATGATTAGAGATTACGGATATATCGAAGATGGAAAGCTGGGTAGGCCTTATGACATGAGGCTACTAAAAAGGCTTCTAGCTTACGCAGCCCCATGCCGTAAACCCATTGCCCTGTCTCTCATGTTTTCCTTGATTATCACCCTTGCAGACCTTGCCATGCCGTACTTTTCCAAGATAGCCATAGACAGGTACATTGTGCCTTCCTGGTACAAGATAGTAAATGTTCAGCAGTCACCCGAACTGCTTACAAAACTAAGGCCCCACCTGTTAGAGAGCAAGAACGGCAGGTTCTACCTCATTTCAAGCAGAGAAATAAAAAGGATCGATCCCAGGCTTTTAAAAAAGTATGGAAACGCAAACATCTTGGAGAAGGGCCGCTTTTACCTCATACGTGGAAGGAATCTGGCAGACCTGCCACCACATCTGAGGGACTCTGCCCAGTTAATGGCCGATGGTTCCATCATAATACCCTTAACTCAACTCCAAGGTCTTGGGGCAAGGGAAATCGCCTTGATCCGGCAAACAGACTTGCACGGTCTCACCGTGGTTGGCCTTATACTCGCGGGCCTGATTCTAGTTTCATTTACCCTCGGTTACCTTGAGTATTACCTCCTTGAGTACACGGGACAGCATATCATGCAAGATATCCGTATGAGGCTATTTGCTAACATCCAGGAGCAATCCGTTAGATTTTTTCTAAAGCACCCCCTGGGGAGACTAGTGACCAGGGTCACTAACGATGTAGAAAATCTCAATGAAATGCTCAAGTCGGTGGCCATAACCCTTTTCAAGGATTTTTTCATTCTGACGGGGATATTGGTAGTGCTGTTTTATATGGATTGGCCCTTGGCGCTGGTTTGCGTAATCTTGATTCCGTTCATATCCCTGACCACTTATGTTTTCAGCTCCATGGCCAGAGAGGCTTTCCGGGAATTGAGGGCAAAGGTGGCAAAGATAAACGCCTTTTTGAGTGAGCGGCTTGGCAACGTACAGTTAATCCAACTGTTCTGTGCAGAAAAGGCCCAGGAGGAGGCGTTCAACCAAATCAACCATGAAAACTTCCTTGCAGGAATGAAGCAAATACGAATCTTTGCGCTTTTTATGCCACTCATGGAATTGTTGAGTTCTCTTGGTGTTGCACTCATTTTGTGGTACGGGGGGAGCAAGGTGATCCAAGACCGTATAACCCTGGGAGCCCTCGTTGCCTTCCTTAGCTATATGCAGATGTTTTTCAAGCCCATACGGGACATCTCTGAAAAATACAACATAATGCAATCAGCCCTGGCCTCCATTGAGCGAATCTTTCAGTTTATGGACAGCCAGGAGAAAATGCCGGAGCCCCTGGAGCCAATTCAACCCAATGTGCTTGAAGGCAAACTCCAGGTGTCAAAGGTATCCTTTTCCTACGATGACGCAGCCCCGGTGCTCCGCGGCATTTCCTTGGAGCTCAAACCTGGTCAGACCGTAGGGGTGGTTGGTCCAACTGGTAGTGGTAAAACAACACTGGCCAACCTGCTCCTCAGGATGTACGATCCCGATGAAGGAACCATTTACCTCGATGGGGTTGACTTGCGGAAATGGCCTAATACATTGCTACGCAAGCAAATGGCCCCGGTGATGCAGGATGTTTTTATTTTTTCAGGAACCCTGGAGGAAAACATCACCCTTGGAAAAAAAGGGATCTCACGCCAGGACATGGAGCAGATGCTAAGGGTCACGAACCTGTACCAGTTCGTGAGCAACCTTCCAGATGGGCTGGGGTACATGGTAGGAGAAAGGGGAAAAAATCTTTCCTCTGGTCAAAGACAACTCTTGTCATTTGCTCGCGCATTGGTGGGAAAGCCCAGGATTTTGGTCCTTGACGAGGCTACTTCCAGCGTTGACCCGGAAACGGAGGCACTAGTGAGGGATGCCCTAGGAAATATAGTGGCTGGCCAAACCACGCTCATAATTGCCCATAGGTTGTCCACGGTTAGGCACGCCAGCCAGATATTTGTATTGAACAAAGGAAAAATAGTGGAGCAAGGTACCCATGAAGAACTCATGGCATTGAGGGGAATCTATTATAGATTAATCAGACTACAAGAAAAAATGTGAAGGCTGTTGCCAAATCGCGTAGGTGAAGCCGCAAAACCCTCAAGAGGCCCCCCCTCTGTCTCGATGGAACCTCCAGTACTGGACCATTCTCCCCAGCACATTCACCGCTGCCTCGGGTGTCTGGTAGAACACCCCCGCGTATCGTTTCCCATCAATGGGCCTCACGGTCCCTTTTTCAGACCTGGTAAGGGAGACCCCGATCACTGGTTTTTCATATTTTTCCATGAGTTCCACCATGGTCGCCACGTACTCTTGCTCATAGATATCCACGAAGTCCAAAATCTCCTTTAGAGCTTCTCCTGACGCCTCATGATCTACCTTACCAGTGGAATCAACCAGCAGTCGCACAAGCTCAGTCCTTCCTATAATCCCCAGGCTTATGACCGCATCTACACCATCCCACTTGAGGAGTTCTTCCACGGCCACAACAGGAACTTCAGTATCTCTTGTGCCCACCAGATCCAGTGGATTCGACTTGCTCCAAAACGGTGGTAGATACCTGTTAAGGCGGGCAATAATGGATTCGGGAATGGGTGGGACCCTCAGCCCTTTTTCGTTACACGCATCTGCCGTCACAACCCCCCAGCCACCTCCTAGTGTTACTATCCCTACCCTATCGCCTTTGGGCAACGGCAAGGATGAAAAACCAGCGGACAAATCCAGCAGCTCTGCCGGAGCATCAACGCTGAGGACACCGGCTTGTCGGCACGCTGCGCGAAATATGCGGTATTCTCCCCCCATGGAGCCAGTGTGAGAAGCGGCCGCTGCCTTTCCAGCAGAGGTCCTCCCGCCCTTCAGGACAATGACTGGTTTGGTCCTGTTAACCCTCTCAGCTACCTCCAAGAATCTCTTTCCGTTCCCAACATTTTCCATATAAAGTATTATAATCCTGGCATGATCATCCTGTTCCAAGAACTCGAGGTATTCTGCACAGCCAAGCATGGCCTCATTGCCAGAGCCCACGAATTGAGAAATACCTATCCCTTGGTGGCTTGCCCAATGCACAAGTTGATTACCCAAATTGCCTGATTGCGAGATGAAGGCCACTCCACCGGGCCGTGGCCTTGTGTGAGTTCCGGTTGCAAATAGCTTCGCATAGGGGGAAATAATCCCCATGGTATTGGGGCCTATTAACACCATTCCGAATCTATTGCATATTTCTACGATCTCTCTTTCCAGCTTTAGCCCTTCTCCGCCCGTTTCACTAAACCCAGAGGTAATCACAACTAGGCCCTTCACCCCCTTCTTGCCGCAGTCTTCCAAGACCGCGGGGATCCCAGGCGCAGGCACGGTTATAAAAGCCACATCAACGGGTTGAGGAATATCAGTCACGGTCTTGTAGGCGGTCAAACCACAAAGGGAGGATGCCTTGGGGTTAACAGGATATATTTCACCCTCAAAACCCCCGGCCACAATATTGGTAAGAATTAGCTGCCCCCACTTTCCAAAGGCCGAGGATGCGCCTATTACTGCCACTGAATGAGGATACAATATTGGACCCAGATCAACTCCTGCCATATTCCCTTGTTCAGGTATTTCACACCCATCTTTCGTACTTATGCCCATACAGGTCTCACCTCCACACAATATTTGACTCTGCCTGTTGTCCTCTATTCCTTTCCCACCACAAGTCCGTCCTTGAAATTTACTATGTGGCCGTCAGGGTAGAAATAATGAACGGTCCAGCGGTTATGCCTTCTATGCTCTTTAGTAATCTTGAGGGGCTTACCAAGTAGCTCCAGGACCTGTGTCTGGGTCATCCCTCTTTCCACCTTTGCAAGATTTTGTTCATTAAAGGGGATCTTTTCATAGGCCTTCATCTGCTTCTCGGTGAGGGGTAACTTTGGCCTGGAACTTTTTTCTCCTGCAGCCCCTACCCCTCCGACCAAGAGTATGATCATGCCCACAAACAAAACAATTGTTATTGTCCTCTTCATTGGGCTGTCTCCTGTGTCTCTGGCATGCATTAATCTATTTTACTAAATTAAGCATCTTTGCAGGGTTTTGCCAATTGGTCAATGATTCACTCAATGCGTTTTCGCGCTTGAGTATATGTGTTATGATAGAAACATGGAACGCTACAGAGACTTTAATACTTTCCTGCGGGAAAAATTTGGCGAGCGTATTCACAAAATCGCTCTAGATGCCGGGCTGACATGTCCAAATCGAGACGGGTCTATTTCCACCAAGGGGTGCATTTTTTGTGACCGCCTGGGATCTGGAACCGGTGCCTTTGTGGATCATGGGATAAGCATTTCAGAGCAAATATCTCGTGCAAAGAGCTTCATTCGGAAACGATATAAGGCACGCAAGTTCATAGCTTACTTTCAGTCCTTCACCAATACCTACGGCCCTGTGGAGAAGCTCAAGGAGCTATACGACTTGGCCCTTTCAGATGAGGACATCCTAGGGCTGTCTGTAGGTACCCGGCCCGACTGTATCAGCAAAGAGATACTCGCCCTCTTACAGTCTTACAAGGATAATAAATACATGGTGTGGTTGGAGCTGGGTCTTCAATCCGCTCATGACGAAACATTGCAGCGGATAAACAGGGGGCATGATGTGACTTGTTTTGTAAATGCTGTCGAACTTACCGCGGACTTCGGAATAGACGTTTGCGTCCACGTGATCCTGGGACTGCCCGGTGAAGATAAACGAGCAATGATGGAAACAGCAAGGTTTGTCTCAAGGCTTCCAATACGGGGAATAAAAATTCATCTCCTTTACGTTGTAGAGGACTCTCCACTGGCAACCCTTTACAGACAAGGGGAAATAAGGTGTCTTGAAAGAGAAGAATACGTGGAACTTGTGGTGGATTTTCTTGAACTGCTGCCGCCTGACATGATAATTCAACGCCTCACTGGTGACCCACCAAGGGGCTCAAATTTGCTGGCCCCCAAATGGGCGAGGGACAAGTTGAAAACCCTTGATCTGATTAGAAACAGATTAGAGGAAAGCAATACATGGCAAGGAAAATTATGCGCGAGTTGTTCGTGTGTAGGCTGAGGTACCAAGACCTTTTGCTATATTTGGCATCAACTGAAAAGGGCGCAGTTAGGGTGTGTTTAAGGATGGGCCACCCCTATGATGCAACCGCCTTTTTTACTCATCTCTTCCCCCGCACAAGGATCTCAAAGGGCAAAGGCCAAAACTCAAGCCTGATTGAGGCTCTGAAATCGGCTCTGGAGGGAAAACCTCTTGGCAGGAGTATCCCTCTCGACATAGACCTCACGCCTTTCCAGCACACGGCATACAAGACCATTTCCCGTATTCCGTATGGCTGCACATGGACCTATGGCCAGGTGGCGAGGGCAATGGGCCGCCCCGGAGCCGCACGTGCTGTGGGCCAAGCAATGGGTGCCAACCCCTTGCCTATCATATTTCCGTGACACCGCGTTGTGGCCGCCGAGGGCCTCGGCGGTTTTAGTAGCGGTCTCACTATCAAGAAATATCTACTTCGCCTTGAAGGGGCCATAGCTGCACCCTGACTATTGTGCGTTTAGGAATGCCTCGATTCCCCTGAGATCCCCTGCAGGCCAGTAGTGGATCTCCTTATCCTTGGGAGCAATCTTTCTTACCAGCCCTATCAAGACCGTCTTTGGTCCCACCTCCACAAAGTGTTCAAACCCTCCCTCCAGCATGCTAACAACTATATCATACCATCGTACGGGACTCACCAGCTGTCTTGCCATAAGCTCTTTTATGGCGGCCGGATCTCTTTCCTCCCGGGCCGTCGCATTAAACAGAACAGTGGAGCTTGGCGGCAAAAAGTCAATTCCTTCCATATAGTCACGGAATTCCTCAACTGCCCCTTGCATCAGTGGTGAGTGCCATGCGCCACTCACCTTAAGTGGGATGGCCTTCTTGCCCCTCTCCTTTACCAGTTTAGTGGCCTTGGCAAGGGCCTGTTTAGCCCCTGTAATCACTATCTGCTCGGCCGTATTGTGATTCGCCACCGCTAATGGCCCTTCCTGTGAGGCCTCATTTACGATGACCTCCACTTCTTCAATTCCCATACCCATGACGGCAACCATCCCGCCCGGGTTGGCCTCTGCCTCGCGTTGCATAAGCTGCCCCCTCTTGCTGACCAATCTCAGGGTATCCTCGTCAGTCAAAACACCAGCACTAGCCAGCGCTGCGTATTCTCCGAGGCTATGGCCTGCACAAATTTCTGCAGAACTACCTGACTCGCGAAGCACATGAAGGCATGCCAGGCTCACCGCAGTAATGGCAGGTTGCAGGTTCTTGGTAATGGTGAGTTCTTCCATGGGGCCTTCGAAACAGAGCCTGGATATCTGCTTGCCACACACTTCATCTGCAATACTGAAAACTTCTCGAGCCGAGGCAAAGGCCTCATAAAGGTCCTTACCCATGCCCACTACCTGAGATCCTTGTCCAGGAAACAGAAAGGCCACTTTCCCCTTCATGTCAATCTCCTCCGTCCTTTGTTGTTCTGTATCAAATAATCAAATAATCACGAGATGGCAACAAAAATGGAAGGAATCTCAAAAGGGATGAAATAATAACCTGGGGGTAATTTAGAGCTCTTGCGGCTCTCCCACTCTCTGCCTGAAGAGCTGATCAAGGGCAATTTCGTACTCCCTCGTGCCCGGAACAAGGGAGCGGTTTTTGGCCAGCTGGGCCATGACCTCTTCCTCTGTTTTTTCAAATTGAACATTTATTTTACTGATCACCTCATTGATGACTGTATAGATCTCCTCGTCAGTCCCGTAAACGTCAATTACATTTGGATCATTTAACACTACCTCCATAAGATACTGTGTCATATACAGAGAGTAGGGGTTGGGCCTTGAGACGAGATTTCTTATGGGGGCAATAAAATACTTAAAGTCAAATTCAGAGCTTTTTAGTGCCTTCTTAAGGCCCTGAAGGATCAATTCGCTGACCGCTCCGGGATTCTCTGTCTCGATTATCCTATTCATCAGGAGGGCCTGGGTTAGCTTATTATGAATTTCATTCAGCTTAAACTTAAAGAACCTGTCGCGTTGGAAGGCCTGCTGGCGTTCTTTCCTTTCCAGCCTGTTTATCAGCTTGTCCTGGACCCTCCCACTATCAAATCTCTTCATTCGCTGCCCTTTATTGAGTTATCTGATCCAAGTCCCGAAAAAAGGTGTCCCTTCCGGCTAGGAGCCTTTCTTGCTTCCTTCCCCTGTCTTTGCCTTGGCTGTAGAAGGCTCTTTTTTTTCTTCTTTCGGCTTTGAAGGAGAACTCCCTGACTTGCCTGCATAATCGGTCACATACCACCCACTACCTTTCAGGTGAAAGGTGCTATGGGAGATGAGTTTTCTCATTCTGCCTCCGCAGGCCTCACATTTTTCGATCGGGGGATCGGAAAACTTCTGCCAAACCTCTGTTTGATGTCCGCATTTGGTACACTCATATTCGTAAATAGGCATTCTTACACACCTCCATACATCAAGACTTCATGCACTTCAATAAAAAATTATTTCCTCTCACTGCCCAATAATCCCAACTTGCAGACCCTGTGTGTTTCATAGGCTTCCAGTACATAACGCAGGTCTTTAATAGGTACTCGCCTCAGCACCTCGTAGGTAAGGCCATGCACCCTTTTTTCTTCTTCCTCCCTTGCCTCTTTGTTCACCTCGAACCGCTGTATAAAATTACTGAACCGTACAATATGAATAAGTTCGTGGGTGAATACATATAACATTAGGGGCAAAAGATTAAGTTTCTCATCCCTAGCAATGGCCGAAAGTATTTTCTCGTCATGCAACAGGATAAAATAAAAATCCCTACCCTTGGAGCGAGGCCACATGAACTCATCCGTTGTCAGCCCCTTATTTAGGACGGCGAAGACATGATTAGGGGCTGAAAGGTGGTGCCATGTGGCCCTAGGTTTCACATCATAGGGATGGCGTCTCCATTGACGTGAGGAGAACTTGTAATAGTCCGAAGTTACCTCCTCGGCGATCTGTAGCGCCTCGCTGAGAGTAACCATCTCATGATGTGAAAATGACCATTGTTCCATAGTCAAAGACCTTGGCTCGGCAAAAAGATAGGAGCTAAGTCAGGAATGTCAATGGGAAAAATTTTGGTGGCGGTGACTGGACTCGAAGGTGTCAGCACACCACAATGTTAACTTATGGATATCCCCGGCTTTTCCTTTAATTGCACTAGGTAAGCCCACCTTTTAATTGTTAAAATGTACCGAATACGTTTATTATTTTCAACAGATTTTGAAAAAATCTGTCCCAAAAATGTTCCCTATCCCCCACATGGTATGGATGCCCTTCGCTGCTATTACGCATTTTTAATCCTTTTTTCTGTCCAGCACCTCCCTGATCTTGGTTGCCAAGCTCTCCCTGGTGAAAGGCTTTTGGATAAAATCGACATTCTTGTCTAGAATATCATGCTGGGCAATGGCATTGTCCGTATATCCAGACATATAGAGCACCTTAATTTCTGGACTTCTTTCCCGCAGTTTTTCCGCAAGCTCCCGGCCGCTCATGCCCGGCATCACCACATCAGTGATTAACAGGTGAATAGCTGCATCGTGACTGCCTGCGATCTTCATTGCCTCCTTCCCATCCTCTGCCGTAATTACCTTGTATCCGTATCCCTCAAGCATCTTCTTTGTCATTTCTCGAAGCATCTCATCGTCTTCGGCCACTAGGATCGTCTCTGATCCCGCAAGGGAATATTTGGGTAACTTTTCTTCTTCTTTGTCTTCTGTTTCTGCATCAGCCCGGGGGAAATACACCTTGAATGTTGTGCCTTTTCCCTCTTCGCTGTAGACCCAGATATGTCCCTTATTCTGTTTCACAATGCCGTACACCGTTGAAAGCCCGAGGCCGGTACCACGCCCCATCTCCTTGGTGGTGAAAAATGGTTCAAATATGCGGTCCTGGGTCTCTTTGTCCATGCCAATTCCATTATCCGTCACCGCCAGCATGACGTAAGGACCTTCCTCACTTTCCACTCCCTGTTCCTGGAAATAAGCCTCATTCAAATCCACGTTTGCCGTCTCGATGGTGAGTTTTCCCCCCTTTGGCATGGCGTCTCTTGCATTGACCGCAAGGTTCATGATTATCTGCTCGATCTGTCCTGGATCAGCTTTTACCTGCCAGAGATTGGGGGCATAGGCGGTAACAAGCTCGATATCCTCGCCGATGAGGCGGCGC